>ERZ1034976.2223-NODE-2223-length-13581-cov-6.088718_pt1 | contig 13581 bp, 11 predicted proteins | sample MGYA00520623_ERZ1034976 | MGnify/ENA primary metagenome ERZ1034976 (study PRJEB33766, sample SAMN09781774) | gut metagenome | biome: gut microbiome | host: Homo sapiens | place: Madagascar | study: EMG produced TPA metagenomics assembly of the PRJNA485056 data... | reverse complement strand
CCGTCCGTTGTTCCTTCTGCCGCAGCTCCTCCATTGATAACGCCTGCAAGCCCTGTTTTTTCAAGAATTTGAGCAAGCAACTCCGACAGGTATTTCTTAATTTCGTCGATTAGTTTCCCAAAAACTTTCTTGATCAGTTCATCAACCAGTTTACTGGCCTGGTCATAAATGCCCTTAACACTGTCAAATACAGAGCTGACAGCTTTACCGAGATAGCTTGTTCCTTGGGACAGAACATCTGATACCGGACCAATGGCCTGCGTGTATTGTGAGCCAATGTTCCATACGGTCTGTGCCCCTTGTGGTAACACTGTTGCCCCTGCTGACGATGAGGCTAACGCCCAATCTCCCGCATAAGTAGTCAGGTTGGCTGTTGCCTGATGAGCTCCCTTGGCGCTCATGGTCATGCTGATGTAGGCCTTTAAACCGGCGCTCTGAGGAGAGTCACAGCAGTCCTGCCACCCGCCCACAGCAATCTTGCAGCTGCCCGACGTCCCGCCGAATACCGTGCACGTGACGTTTTCGTCACCTTTGATGTGACCGTCTTTGTCAAGGCCGGTGCACTGCATGTCTTCAGAGGCGTAGTCGGCCATCTGCAGAATCGCACTGACCTTTCCGAAGTTGACGTTTACACCGTGCTCGACGTCAATACAGCTGTCACCCACACAGGAAATTCCCTTGCAGTCGTAGTTGGTGATCATACTGTCGTTGCCGACGCGGACGTCGGTACCGCAGTCATAGGTGACGTCGTTGACGTAGCAGGTACCCGACTCACCGGTCATTCCGTAGGTGCATTTTGACTCAACGAATCGACACCCTTTGTCAACCAGGTTTGAGCAGGTATCCAGGTTGCCACCACCGTTATATCCCCCACAGACCTCTTCGTACTGAGCATTGCCTTTGTCATCGAATCCGACCAAAGCCTTCCAGCAGCCGGTATCACCTTGGTAAAAATCGAAGTTGGCTTTGACTTCAATCTTTTGACAGAGTTTGTCAATTCCAAACTTATCCAGGTTGATCGGCGGGGTACCGAGCATGTCGGGGCAGATTTTGATGCCGTTGGTGACAGTGCAACCTTCGCTGTCAATGTTTCCGGGCATTTTCGTACAGGTCAGTTGCCCGTGTGCCATATTGTCAACCATACCGTTGTAGGCCTCGATACAGTTGGCCGGTGTATATTCCTCCGCGTCTTCTTTTATGCGGCTCGGGTCATAGTAAACACGCACGGAGGCAAAGGCTTCACCGCGACCACCAATGGCGTCACGGAGGTGAAAGCGCACAATGCCGTTCTTACCGGCTGAGGTAATGTGATTGGTGATGTCAATCGCCTGAAGATTATCCTGTACATAACCGCAGGCGGATTCCGTGCAACCGTAGCCGGTGCGCGTCGGGTCCCAAATCCAGTGGTGACCTAATTCACAACCGATTCCAGGTACCCGGGTCGCGCTGTAGTCTTCATATGGAAAAGTGTCCAAGGGTCCCTGATAAACCTTTTTCTCCCGACCTTGCGGCCCGATCCAGATTTGCATCTGATCGTCATAAGCCGCATACCAAAGCACGGCCTTAGTGATCAGGCGGGGGTTAAGGACCTTAACGAGAATTTCTTCTTCATGCAGGGTGCAAGAGCCGCCCGGAATGTAGTTGTTGCCGACAATGCCGAGCCACATTTCCGTGCAGTTGGGATCACCATTTTTGCAGGCATCGACGTTATAGGGGCCGGAATAGTATTCAATGGCACCGTTACTGTACTTATGGGTGATCGTGCAGGTCTGAGAGCGGTCTAAAACCTGCTGACATGTCTGCAGGTCGGTCACGTGCTTGTATTCCCCTGACGAAGCAAGCGACTGATCCTTCTTGCAGGAAACGATGTTTTCAATCTCGGCCTTGATATTGTCGAGAATATCCTGAGATTTCTGAAACGCCGAATCGCGGGACAGGTCTTTCGGCGGATTCTGCGCCATATCGACGAGCAGTTTGTAGACGGATCCTTCGACGGTCGGGTCATCGTTCTGAGCGTCCTTAAAGAGGCTGTCTTTCTGCCGTGCCCCTACTTCGTCCATCTGGTCGCTGTTGTTCCACATCCCCTGCTGGGCCTGGAAATCAGCTTCCGAAGAGCTGTACTTGATGTTTTTTCCGTCGGCCTTGGGTACAAGCGTGTCCTTGCCGACCGAGTAATTGGAATTACCCGCCCGGATATTGATGTTCGCACCGTCCCAGGTGGGCTGTGTATTCTTGAACTGATCAGCCATTTCCCGGCCGAAGGCGTTGGCGTCCTTACCGATGGACTCCATTTGCGCGACCGCGATGCCTGTCTGCGTCCAGCCGATCAGAAAGGCAAAGAGCGAACACACTGATTTTCGAAAGAGGACCTTGTATTGCATATCCGACCTGCCCGCTTTTGTTTTCAATCCCTGTTAAGGGGAAACGGGGATCTGCCTGGCTGCCGACAAATCCCCTCACCCTTTGGTTCTTTAGCTGCGTTACGTGTAATTCCTTTGACGACTACGGCTCTCGCGCAAGACCCCGGTCTTTAAGAATCGCCTTAATGGCCTGGTCAATCGTGTAGCCCTGGACCTGGTACTGCCGGATGGCGTTCACGTCCACCGGGTTCGTCGAGTACAAGAGTTTCTGATAGTCGCTGACCACGAGTCGCCCCACACACTGCACCTGCCCCTGCTGGAAGAAGATTTCCGAGTAAACGCCGGCTTCGGTGTGCACGCTCTTTAAGAGGTTGAAAGCCCAGTCTTCCATCACGAGGGTGTTGGCCTTTCTCAACTGTTCCAGGGTCGTTGTTTTCTGCCCGAGGTAGAACGTGTTGGCGGAGTTATTCTGAATAGCCACACCCGCAGAAGACCCGATCAAGTCGCCCGCCGACTGCGTGGCGATGATGGCGGAAGCCGAATACTTACGGAACTTACGGTAAGCGCCTTCCATAAAGGACGCGACCTCGCCTTCCTTTAAGAGGTCCCAGGCTTCGTCAATGATGACGAGCTTCTTGCGGTTGCGTTCCCCCAGGAAGATTTCACGCTGAATCTGCGAAATCAGCTGCAGAAGCACCACCTGACGCAGGTGCTTACGGCCTTGGAGTTCATCCAACTCAAGAACCGTGAGGTCGTTGTGGAAGTCCGCGTTGTTGTGGCCCGCGAAAAAGCGCCCGTAGGAGGACCGGGACGTAAAGGATCCCAACTGCACGCCCACGTCCTGCACGCGGTGATCCGGATCGTGCAGACAGGCGTAAGCCACCGCGTCAATGGACATCGTCGAGGGCGGCAGTGCCTTAAAGTGCTCGACTTCGCGCTTGGCTTCCAGTTCGTCAATCACACCCTGGGTGTGCGTGACGTCCTTGCTTGCCTTGGCGGCTTCAATCTGGCTGTTGAAGTAGGCGTCAATCTGTGCGAGTTTGTCCTTGCTCACCGCCACACGCTTTTGGAAGTCTTCTTCCCAAAGGCGGTGCATGTGGCTCTTTAAGGCCGCGATCTGGTAATCATCGAGATTTCCTTCCATGGAAGCCATGGTGGACAAGAGGTTCACGACCGCGTCTTCTTCGGCGTTCCAGTCCACCACCGTTTCAAAGGGGTTCAGAGATATTTTGCTTCGTTCGGAAAATTCCACGAAGTCCCCGCCCAGGGCGTCGCAGAGTTTCTTGTACGACTTACCGGCGTCGATAATCCAGACGCGGGCTCCTTCGCTCATGTAGTCCAGAACGAGTTCGTTTAACAGGAAGGACTTACCGGACCCGGATTCCGCAGCCACCACCGCGTTTTGGTTGGTGGAGGAATCGTGCAGCGAAATGTCCATGATCTGGCCGTTTCGTGAGAGAAGCTGCAGATGCGGCGTACCGGTGCCCTTAGACTCGCCAAAAAGCGGCAGAATCGCCGGGACTTCGGCCGAGGTCATGGTCTTATAGCGCCACAATTCCTGAATCGCCTGACGGTCACAGCACATCGGCAGGCAATTTTTAAAGATCGGCAGCATCACGTAGGTATCGTCCTTCAGTGTGAAATGCTGATCCGACCAGAAGGACGCGGCCTGAGACGAAAGCGACGTAATTTCCTTTTCATTGTGCCCGAAAAGGATGACGTGAAAGCTGGTTTTTAAGGGCCGGCCGCCGTTCATGAGGCTTTCGTAAATGGTGTCAAAGCTCTTTTTGATTTCACCCAGTACCGGATCGAACTTCATCAAAGGACCGTAGGCCTGGTTGTTGGCCCAGGTACGCTTCTTGGAGAGTGAATCCTTCATCTTCATGGGATCCGGGAAGATCACATTGCAGCAGACGGCGTAATTTTCATGAATACCGCCGTTGTTGCCGGAGAGGTCGCCGATATACTGAATGGCGTTGCCGAAATAGGTGGCTTCCGGGAGTTTCTTGGCGCTCATGGTCTTCACGAAGGTCTTTTCCCCGAGCGTGAAGTAGTTCTTGTTTGCCATCCACACCGACGTATCCGGATCAAAGACCTGAGCCGGAATCGGTTTGTCATTCTCCCAAAGCCCCTCGCTGCGCTGACGCCAGGTCGCGTCTTCGTTCCAGTTGAGAAAGACGTTTAAAAAGCGCACGTAGCGGTGGGCGTCCATCTGAATGGGCGCAAAGCCGATCACTTTCAGCCCTGAGCTGATTTTGGTCGCCCAGTCGAGCACTTCTTCCTGAGCGTCTTGGGACGGCTGCTCTCCGGAAAACGGAATTTTCACGGAGACAATCAGTTTGACGTCTACGACGCGTCCGATATTGAAGTACGCGCCGGAAGAGGACCGGGAGACGAGGTCCTTTTGGGTGTATTCCTTAAAGAAGGCCTCACGCTCACGAAAAACCGGTGTTAAGAGCGGGTGCGTAAAGTGAAAACGCAGCCGTTCGGCGTTCGTGACGTGTTCCTCAATGTCGGGCGAGCGAAAGAGGAGAAACGAAATCGTGGTGTTGGCGGGGAAGTTTTGACTCAGGAGCTGATTCATCTTTTCGAGCTCTTTATCCCCGCCCCCGGTCAGCGGCTGACACTCAAAGCAAAACGCGAGCGTATTGTCGTCGCACATGAAAATGCGCTTTTCCTCGTCCACCGCAAGGGGGCTGACCAACTGTTCGGCGCGGATCTGATCGTTGATCACGCCCTCGTCGGAGAAGCGCTTGAGTTTAAAAACGTCCATTCTTAGAGCCTGTTGTTCGTTGAGTCGTTTCCCTAGTTGTGCTGCCCGTTACTTCGCCGCGGGCTGCGTGTCGCGAAGCGGAATGCGCTTACGCTCAGGCTTTGCGTCCGGGTCTTTGGCGAGGTCTTTTTCGGCCTTCTTTAAGGCGGCCTGCTGCGCTTTTTCAGCGCGTTCCTTCGCGAGTTTGGCTTCGTTCACGTCCAGAAAAGCCCGGAGGTTCTCGGGCTTACCGCGAGCAAAGCGCTTGTCAGGCGTAATCACCAAGGGCACGCTCTGAATATCCATGGCGTGGCGCTGCAATTCCGTGTCCTTTAAAACCTGCTTGTTGCAGCCCTTGTTTTCCGGGAGTGCCATCACACCCGCGCGGCCTTCCACGAGGGCGTTAAATTTCTTCATCTGATCGGTTTCGGTGGTGCAGGCCAAGCGTTCGGCCAAAGCCTTCGATTCATCGCCCAAAAGCCCCTCAATCACGATGTCAAAGGTGTAGTCCTTAAAGATCGCCTGATCGTCCTGCATTTCTTTCATGAGGCGGTGGCACCAGCCGCAGCGAGGATCCACAAAAAGCGTCACGCGCCTGGCACCCGTGCCGACCGTAATGTGGTTGGTCTTTTTGAGGTCAAAGCCCATTCTCTGAAGGTCAATATGGTTGATCGCGTCATCAACGGCATCGAGCGTCATAAGGGACTTACGGTTCCAGACGTCCACCATGTTGCCGATTAAGGCAAAGCGGCCGTTATCAATCATGTACATGACTTTGCCGTCGCGGCCTTCAATGGCGCGGATGACGTTGGCGGGCATCGCGACAATGCGCTTGATGCGCGGCAGATCCCCGGCCTTCACCTCATCGGTTTCGGCCTTGGCCTTACCGGCCAATTCCGCCCGCACGTCCGGAGCTTTGACGCCCGCCTTGGCGGCGCTTTCGTTCACCTTTTTCTGCAGGTCATCCAGGCCGGCGGCCTGCACGGCCGCCACTGAGGCAGTCAGCGCCAAAAGCACACCGGCCGTAGCCGCCGTGAGTTTCTTCGTATTGATTTTCATGGTTAAACTGTCCCTTCCCTGTCAAGGGGGATTGAAGAATGAAGCCCGGTAAGGCCATTACGTAAAGCCGTCGGAAAGGGACTCTGAAATGGGGGTTGTTCCCCCGGAGCCTGACGTATCAAAGTCCCTTTCAAACCGCTTTAGGTGCCCCGGTCGGGAGATAACGGAGAGAACCCCCGCCCGGGGACTTTTTGCGTTTTTTCTGCGGATAAAGCTCTTGCCGGTCAGATGAGGCCGTTCGCGAGCATTGCGACCTGGCTCAGAACCGCGCCGTCTGCGGTCGTGGAGACAATGCTCCCGATCACGGTGGGGCCGTAGGCAAGCACCACTGCCATTGAGATACCGATCACGGCGGCGATCACGGACTGGCGCACCAGGCCGAACGCGATACCGACGATCAGAGCGCCGACCGCGAGAATGCGGCCCAAAACGCCTTCGGTCCACGAGGTGAGCAGGTTGTTGACATCTTCAAATTCGGAACCGCCCGTGCCGGCAACAGCCGACCCTGCGGCCGCAGCACCGCAGACAAGAGGAGCGGCAAACTTGAGGAACTTATTCATCGGAATTTCTCCTTTAGGTTTTAAGTGGTGAAACAAAGAAAATCAGTTACGCATCTGCCGGAATGTGGCTTCACGGTCTCTGCGGAACTTGAGCAAACTGTTGTAGGTGGGCTTGTCCGTCTTCACATCCTGATTGGACTTCGTCGGATTGGAGTACGCGTTCGGACTCTTATAGCGGCCTCCGGCCGTCAAGTCCGTACCGGCTTTGAGCGGATTAAACATGCGCCCCGCCCCCGGCATCGACTTTTCGTCCGGATAAATCCAGCGGCGCTCTTCGACTTCCGTGTACACAAACCCCGGCGCAATCAGATCGCCCGTCGTATCGACAAACGGGGCAATCCAAATGCGCATCACCTGAGCGGGGGTGCGGATCGGCACCGGGCTGTCGGGCAGTGCGGGACTGACGTAGTTATTGATGATCTCGTCATCGGTCTTGGCGACCGACACGCGGTTACCGTTTTCGTCTACCGTGGTCCTGACGTACCCGTCCACAATCTTGAGCCTTTCACCCGAAGGCGTCACGGCATACTGGCTGTTGCCGTCTTCTTCCACCCTGAGAGCGGGATTGACGTCTTCGGCGCGGATACAGTCATCGCAGTCGGGGTTGTAAGCGCCGTCGGCTCTGCTCACCGGCGTGGGCACCGTCCCGTCGTTCGTTTTTTCATAGACGTCACGGGCGGAATGGCAGTAGACGTTGCCGGGCATCCCGGAACAGGAGAACTCCTCTTCCCCGACGTTAAGCGCCGAGCACCCCGTGAGGTTCACGGCAAAAGCGGCCGCGGCCGCAACCGCAAAACCGAGTTTGATTACGCGATTGATTTTCATTTTTCAATTAACCTCTCGGAGCCTGCGTGGGCTTTATCGTGGGATCGTTGCTTGAACCGGTGTTTTTCGTGCCGCTCATGACGTCCAGATACGTTCCGGAAATCACAACGAGATCGACCTGACGGCCGGCCGTGACTTCAACGACCGGGGTCATCTGTTCCGCGAGATTCATGTAGAACTCAGCCACACGATCGAGGGACTGCGTCATACCCTGCGCAAGACCCGATTTCGCGGCGTCCGAACTCCACTTGTTCTGGTACTGGACGTTATTGGTGGGCGACGTGCTCAGCACTTCCACCGGGTCGTAGTCAAAGGCCTGAGAGACGCCTGACAAGAACCCGGCAACCATCGTTCGGGCGATCATCTGCCCGGTTTTACTCACCAAACGGCCCTTTAAGCCCGCCTTGCCGTCTTCGCCGGACACGTAGCCCGAGAGTTTCGTCTGGATCACACCGCCGTCGGTGCGGATGCAGGAAAGCGTTTCACTTCTGAGCGTTGCGCGTTCCGTGGCGAGATCCCCGTGGCCGGAGACCAAAAGGAAGCACTCACGGACGTCACTTTTGAAGCGGTTCGGGAGAATCGCGGACTTCGAGAGCCGGACAATCGCGGGCGTCGGGTTTTCACGGGACTTGTTGCCGGTCGGAAAGTCCGCACCTGTAATGAGCGTACCCGTGAGAATGGCCCCGGCCGGAATGTAGGAGCGCTGATCGGGCTGCGGCGTCACCGCGGTAGGCTGATCGTCATCCTCGGGGACTTCCGGGTCGCTCACGACATTGATGTGCAGTGTCCCGGAGCCCTTCGCGGTACGAAATCCGGTGCCGCCCGAGGGAGTCCCCTTTCCCTGGGGCTTCACCGAACCCTGAATGGACTGACCCAATTCGTCGCCCAAAATCTCACGGCGCTTTTGTTCGCGCACTTCAAACGGATCGTCAATGGTCTGTTTGCCGTCCGCAGCAGCCGGTGCGGTGTTTCGCTGCGAATTCATGCGGACGTTGACGTCACGCTGCTGAGCACGCAGTTTGTTCACTTCGGCTGAAAGGGCGTCAAAACGCTCCTTCCAGGCCTGTTCCAGACTGGTGTCGGCCTTGTCGCTCTGACGTTCCTTGACGAGCCGGTCCACACGTTCCTTTAACTGCCGGTTCTGGCTGTCCAAGTACTTGATGCGCCCTGCCATCGCGTCCAGGCCCATATTCTTGTTATTGTCGTTCGTAATAACATTGACCTGCTTGTCGGTCTTGGGGTTCCAGCGCTCTTCCGGACCACCGCCGTCGGTGCCGATTGTGAGCACAATGCCCCCGAGAAGGGCCGTTGCCGCAAGCGCAATGGCGCTTAACTGCTTGGCCTTCGGCGACATCTTGGTGAGAAGACTGTTCATGATTGGGCCCTCCCTAGTTGTACTCACGGTCAATGAGGGGTTTGCGGGTCATGTCTTCCGGAATCTCCTCAGTGTGCTTCACGGCAATGTAGATTTCAGTCTGCTGATCCGGATGCAGTACGGTGAGAGGCCAGCTCGTCACCGCGGCGTTAACCCAGCTGCCGCAGTTTTGGTTGCGGAACTCAATGGGCTTATTCGCGGTATTGGTGATCACACCCACGAAAATGTCGAGGTTGTAGCCTTCGAGAACCTGGCCCTCTCGGAAGTCAATCTTTAAGCCCGGGTGCTTACAGGTCGGTACCTTGTCGCCGCGCTTGACTTTACGCAGGCTGTAGCCGTCCGGCACCCGCCCGAGAGCCACTGAGCGCATCGCCGTTTTGAGGGTTTCAACGTAAGGCTGAGACATTTCCCAGGCCTGAGCCCGTTTCATCCCCACACTGCCCGCCTTGTTGCGGCGCAGCTCTTCCACCACAGAAGCGGGCAGCGTGAAGCGCACTTCCCTGGGCGGAATCGCCTGGGGAACCATCGTGACGGAAAAGGCGACGTCTTCGTGGCCTTTTTCGGTAATGAAGGCGGTGACGGCCGACGGAGAGTCGGTCGTAATGTAGATCACGCCGTTACGCACGCAGACTTCGCCGCACTCCCCGGCCTTGCGGCCGCCCGAGAGCGTTGTTGAAATAATCTGCGGATTTAAAAACGGTGTGAGAAGGCGGTTGGGGTGCTCACGCGAAATCGGGATAAACACATTGTCCCCGGGTTTCATCGCAATGACGGCATTGGTGTTGATCGCCACCTTGTTGTATTCATGACCGCCCGAAGCCGGTTCGGACTTCGCCGCAGGCGCAGGAGCGGCCGCGGCCTTCTTTAAGCCGTCAACGGCCTTGGCCTGTTCGGCCTTGGTGGCGTCCGGGCGCAGGTAGCGGGCCGGAATTTCCGGATAAGCCTTTTCGCCCGCGGCGATGGGTTTAACCGCGTCATTTTTTGTATCGGTCTTGGCGGCTGACTGCGGAACCAGGGGCTTCACGTCCCCGGTCTTAACGGCTTCCTCGATCTTGTTGACGGCCGAGGTGACGGCGTTTTTCACGCTGTCAGCCGGCGCGGTATCCGCGGCCGAAACCGTGCCCACCATCAATGCGGCCGAGACCGCGAGCACCAGTCGGTTGATTTTTTGCATTTCTCGTCCTTATTGCAGCTGTTTGTCTTTGTCGGTGTACATGCCGGTGTCGGCCTTGGGTTCGACATAACGGGCGTTCTCACGGATCTGCTTGGCAAGCTTGGCGGCGCGGGCGGAATCACGTTCTTTTTCCTTTTCGACCACATCACGCGTACGCGGCGTCCCCTCATACGTGTCAATCGCCATCAAAAGCGGCGCGTAGTTGGCGATCTTCATGGTGAACTCGTAGGTGCGGGGCTCACGGCGCTCGGTCTCAAAGCTCGTGCCCTGACGGACAAAGCTGTAGCCGAAGACGTAGACCTTGCCGGTGGATTTTTCAAAAGTGACGCGGCGCGGCTCAAAGCGCATCGTGATGCGCTCGTCAACCAAGGTGCGGGCGTTGCTTTCAAGGCCTTCCAAGACAATGTGGTAGACCTTGGGGTCGAGAATGGGCTTTAAGCGGTCAGAGACAAAGCCGACGTTGCCGGGCGTCACGTTGCCGACCAGCTCGGCCAGCGCAAAGCCCCAGGCTTCAAGGTAAGAGCGCGACGCATCGTCGCGCGTGACCTGAGCGTCTTCACTGAGCGTCCAGGGCTGAATCGTGACGATTGTGGGGCGCGTCGCAAGGACGGCCACAAGGAAAAAAACGAGCACCAGCAGAATCGTCGTGACTATCCGGCTGAAGTAGGCCTCCATTTTGAGGCCGTAAAAGGTTGAGAGATAGCGCTTCAGATCCATTTTTGTGTTAGCTCCGTTTACGGAATCAGGCGTTTGATGTAGGGATTGATCATGGATTTCGAGCGGCAGAAGCCGAGGCCGTACCAATACAGAAGGTGCATGAGATAGCCGTCGGCGTGCAGATCACGGAACTTCTTGTAAAAGTGCGCGATGATGATTCCGATCACCGTGCAAATAAACGTCTGTCCGAGTAAGAGCCCGAAGCCGAAGCCCATCACAACCGGCATACATTCGTCCGAACTCCACAAGAGGAGATACGGCGGCTGGTCGGCGCGGGTAGGAATTTGAGTGGGTTTCATAATGATTCGGCGCGGAAACCTCTTCCTTTAGGAAGGGGAGGAAGCGCCGAGCTCCTTTCTAAGTCCTTTGCGGATACCCGCAGGCTCCGAATGATGAAAACTGTATCGGCCGGTCCCGGGCGTAGCTCCGCTTTGCCTCGGTCAAACACCAAAACCGGCCGCAGCCCTTTATTCCCCTGTTTTTTCCCCGCCGGCCGCCTCGGGCTTACCGGGCATAAAGAGCAGGAACACAAAGAAAAAGAAATTGACGACCGGCACGAAGTAAACGAGCCACCACCACCGGGAAAGACCAAGGTCGTTAAGGCGTCTGACCGACGTGAAAATCTGCGCGACAACTCCCGCCCAGCCACCGACGGTCGCCAAAAGCGACCAGACGATGTACGCAAGAACGTTTAAGGGCGACAAAAGCACGTCGGTGAGCTGATCGGCAAATGTGAAGTTTTGGCCGTACACCCCGAGCCACCAGATAAAGCACACCATCGGAATCGAAAGCAGAATCGCGTAGAGCAGGTTCGCGAGCCACACGTAGAAAAATTCCATGCGCCGCGCACGGCCCCGGAAATCAAAGACGCGCTCCATCACGCGGTTGACTGACTGCAGATTCATTTGTTTTTCCCCGTTTAGTCAGCGAGCACGGCCGCAGTCGCAAGGGATCAATAAACCCTGGGCCCGCAGGCGGCTTTTTTGAAAATCGCTGACACTGTATTGGGGGGAGTTCTTCACGCCCCTCCTCCGTATCGGCGTTTGGCCGAGAAGCGGGTATCAGGACGGTTTTGGAAGTATGGGATGCAGCAGAAAAAGTTTGACCCGGGTCAACTTTTGGGAGTTCACTGGGTTTGACCCGGGTCAAGATTGAAAAAGGGGAACCGGCTCTCACCGACTCCCCTTCCCTGTCGAGGTTAAGACTAAGGATTAAAAGCCTAGCGAGCGCAAGCCGATACCGGGCTCAAACTCCCACGACAATCATTGCGCAAAGCTTTGATCCAATTGCAGAGCGTACAAGCCACCAAACACAGAGCAACGAATACCTTCATAGAAATTCCGCGAGGAAACCCGCGTCTTCAGACGCGGGAGGAATCGCGGTCCTCCTTTCTCAGTTCGGTTAAAAACATCTTTCGCTTCTCAAGAAGCGAAAGTTTCTTGTAGGAAATGCTGGCAGAAATCTTTGTACCGTTCAGTCAGGGGTAGTTGACCCCAAACCCGGCTGACAAAAGAAAAGCCGTCGGACACGGATTGCGTCAGCTGACGGCTCAAAAATTCAAGGATTGCTCCGTTTCCGTCCCACAGATTCCGGAACATGGTCTAAACTCTAAAAACCGTGCCTCACCCTTGGCGACAGACGCCTCGGCCTTTAACCGAAGCCTTATTCCGCAAGTTTTTCCCCTTGACCGGAGAATGGTGGCTGTCGGGCCGCTTCTGAGCTCAAATCTCCGTACGAAAACAAAAAACATGACCAACGACGCAGAACAGTTGAGTACCTTTAATGTGGACCAGCTTCAGGGCTTGGGGCTGGTGGTGTTAAGTCAGGCGGGCTTTGACCCGGCCGATCTTTCTCAGGACGATTTAGAGCGGATTCAGGCTGATCCGGCCTTGCAAAGCGCGGCGGTTCTGGCAGGCGTTCTTCCCATGAAGAAACTGAGCGCCGACATGCTCATCGACATGGCTCAGAAGGATCCGATTCTCTTTACTGAAATCACGGACGCTGCCCGCGCCGAATGCCGTTACCGCGGCAAGATGGTAGCTTTCTGCCTGATGGCAAACGACGGACTGGAGCTTGAGCCCCAGGATGCGACGCTCCTTGAAGAACTGTTGCTGGATTCGCCGGTTGAAACTCTTCAGATCGTTTTGGCTGCTTCGCTTTGTACTTCGCGTAAGGATCTCGCGGAAAAGCGCCTGCGTGCTTTGAAGAAATGCTCGGACGTCGAGCGCCGGTGGATTCTGGAGTACGCGTGCCTCTACGTCATGTTGGACGACGACAAAACCTTTGCGGAAGCTGAAGAAAAGGTCGGGGCCTTCTTTAATGACGGCCTGCCTCTGACGCTTAACCGTCTCTTTGCCTGGGAACAGGTGCGGGAAGAGTGCCGCGCCGGTATGCGCTCTGCGTCGCCGGTATCCCGTACGCTTAACTGACGAATGAGGACTGATCATGAATGACTTGGGTGCCTCCGGTGTCTTTGATGCACTCTCCCGTTGGGTTGACGGAATGCTCTATTGGTGGTCGGATCTTCTCGTGACGATTGTCACGAAGATGGGGCTCGATCCCGGTCAGATGGACGCGACAGTTGTTCAGTTTTGTGCGCTCGCGCTTGCAGTATGCGCTTTAATTCTCATCGCGAAATTCTTCCGCCTGATGGTGGGCGTAGCGCTTGTGTGTCTGGTGTTCTGGCTCATAGAAATTCCGCGATGAAACCCGCGTCTTCAGACGCGGGAGGAATCGCGGCCCTCCTTTCTCAGTTCAGT
>ERZ1034976.2215-NODE-2215-length-13618-cov-35.479982_pt1 | contig 13618 bp, 11 predicted proteins | sample MGYA00520623_ERZ1034976 | MGnify/ENA primary metagenome ERZ1034976 (study PRJEB33766, sample SAMN09781774) | gut metagenome | biome: gut microbiome | host: Homo sapiens | place: Madagascar | study: EMG produced TPA metagenomics assembly of the PRJNA485056 data... | reverse complement strand
TATAAATTGTAAATTATAAATTAATTATGACTCCTCCTCGACCCTTGTGGAAGTCTGTACAAGACTATGTAATGATTGCGATAGGAATGATATCCTACGCTATTGGATGGAACGTGTTCCTCTTGCCAACCAATGTAACAGCAAGCGGACTTCCTGGTATCTCCAGTATTATCTATTGGGCAACCGGTTGCCCTGTGCAAATCCCGTATTTCATCGCCAACGCCACCTTATTAATATGTGCGTTCAAGATTTTGGGAGCTAAGTTCTGCGTCAAGACCGTTTATGCCGTCATCGTGGTAACCGCCTTGACCTCCTTCTTCTCCAGCCGTTTAGGTGATGTTCATCTTTTGGAAAACCAACCTTTATGGGCTGCTTTCCTGGGTGCCGTTTTCTGTGGCTGCGGAATCGGACTCGGTTTCTCGGTTGGTGGAAGTACGGGTGGTACGGATATTATCGCAGCCATCGTCAACAAGTATCGCGACATTTCTCTAGGTAGAGTGATTATGATATGCGACATCTTCATCATCAGTTCCAGCTATCTGGTGGTACACGATTGGGAGAAGGTGTTATATGGTTATGTAGTTCTTTGCGTTCAGGCATTCTGCATCGACCAGGTGGTAAACAGCAGAAGACGAAGCGTACAGTTCTTTATCATTTCACAGAAGTATGAGGAGATAGGCAAGCGCATCAATGTAGATGCTGATAGGGGAGTAACGGTGGTGAATGCCAGCGGTTTTTATTCCGGTCAGGATGTGAAGATGCTTTTCGTGCTGGCCAAGCAGCGCCAGGCTCCAGCTATCTTCCGTCTTATCAGCGAGATAGATCCACATGCCTTTGTCAGTCAGAGTGCCGTTATCGGTGTGTATGGTGAAGGTTTTGACAAGATTAAATATAAAAGCAAAAAAGAGCACGGAGTTTAATATTCCGTGCTTTTTTTTGTGCATCAGGATCTTTGCAGCCGTGTTGCTAAAATAAAATTAATCTGCATTTTATTAGGATAAAGATGCTTTAGTTTCAAAAATAATCCGTATCTTTGCAGTCGTATTCTTCCCGATAGTAGTTCTTGAATGCTTAATCTGGTAGAATGATATTTAGTAAGAGCGGACATTTGGGATGCTCATAATTTAATAATGGAGGATTGGATATGAATAAATTAACAAGAGAAGAGGCGCTTAGACGTTGGAAATCTGCCAAGGCCACAAAGAAAGCCATGGTTGACAAGATGCAGAAGATGCTTTATGAAGACTACAAATTACGTACAGGCGAGGAGCCTGTGAGATTTAATGTCTTGTAATGAAAGAATTTGCGACATCTTTATAATCCATTTCATGTTGTTTTTATATTACCATCAACAATTGCAGCAAAGCCTTAAAGCCGCCCTTGTTCTTTTCTTCTTTGAAAACATTGAGAACTTTATCGATGAGTCCGCAATAGTATTTAAAGGCCTCATCATAATTGAAGAATCTGAGATATGTAGTCATAATCTATGGGTTTAACGTCTTTTCTACAAAAATAATCTAAGATTAGCGCACGTATTTCAGAAATAATTATTATTTTTACAATTGCATTCTACCGCAGAATGCCAATGGCAAGAGGCTGAGGAACAAATCAATCAATATGCCACAGCCCCAAGGGGCGAGGCGCTGCGTCAAGGTACAACGCTCCATAAAATCATCATGCAGTTTGTCGCTGGTAAGTTGGTGAGGGTGGAGGAGGTGGTATATTGAGAGACATTGAATAAATTTAGACGTTGGAACAAAAATAAGCACAGTAATAAAAACTTTTTGCAAAAACTGTCGCAGAAAAAATCCCTTGCCCAAGCATCTATGTTTGGACAAGGGAAATTTTAATTTTCAACTAACTTAGACAGCTATGCCATATTTGAGTCATCACCATCACTGCCAGAGTTGCTTTCACCACCATCAGGAGTTGTGGTAGTACTACCACCCGAAGTTGAATCACCACCTGATGGAATTGTAGTTCCACCCACCACGCTGCTAGCTCTTCTCACGCTAGCTACACTGTTGAGGTTGGCATTGCTCAAGATACCAGTGGCACGAGCACGGAGTTTTACGCTGCCAATGTTGTTGGCCACGCTGAAGTCAGCCTCTGTCTTTGCACCTTCCTTGTTACGGATACCGACCGAGAAGATGGCGAGATTGTCAATCTTCACATTCTTGCCAGCCAAGAGCTGCTCCTTGATACACTTTACCATTGCTGTCATCATGCCCAGGCACATTGCCTCAGAGAAACCCGTGTTATGTTCCTCCATGTGCTTGGCAAGGGCTGCAAGATTCATCGTTTCCTCCACTACAGGGTAAGCATACCACTTGCCGTAAGCAGGACTTTTCTTGTTTTTGTTTTCTTTTACTACATACTTAATCATAATGATAAAAATTTTGAGTTAACTACTGCCGACTCCGCTCTCCTCTTTACCCACAGCCTCATACTCTTCGTCCATAGGCGTATGAGAAAAGCTTCATCGCATAATCCCTTTGGATTACATTGCAAATATACCACTTTTCTCATCGCTGACTATACGATGCCATACGTTGCGTGAGATAGCAAACGTTAGAGGGACATTCTTAGTAGGAAAGCCTTTGCTATCCCCCTAGAATGCCCCTCTTTACCTTATGGCTCACCCAGGTATTCAGCGATTACCGCCACCTGCTTGGGTGTGAAAAACTTGTCCGACTTGCGGTAGCCCATCTTCATCAGTCCCTCGCTCAACTCAGGATTGCGATGAATCCACGACATGAGATGATTGACTGCTGTATGGGCAGAACCTGCATCTGGGAAGTACAACATGGCAAGCTCTGACTTGCCGTATGCCTTTACCTTGAATTCCTTCATATTTTTCTCAGTTTTTACATTGATATACGATATAATGATTACAACCTTGCAGGGCGTAAGTATCATACTTAGGAGCCTTAAGTAGCATAGTTAGCACTCACAAAGATAATACTTACACCCCAAAAACAAGATACTTATTTCTCCTCAACTTTAGCCTTACAATAAAAGCCACGACGAAGAGGAGTGATGATGCGATACACATTGCTCATCTGGCTGAGCATCCTTTGTGCGGTTCGCTTGCAGATTTTCTTCGTCTCAGCGCAGGCTAAGAAGTCGGCTGTGCGAAACTCGCCATCAGGAAGCGACTGGTAGACGCTAAGTTCATCAGCGTTTAAGTTCACGCCCGAATTGGCAAAAGGATTTTCATTCTCCTTGGCTAATACAGCATACACACGAGCCGTATGGTTGATGAGGCAACCCATGATGCTCATTGCTGTATGGAAATCACGGTCATCACACACCAAGGCTCGCTCATCAGCAGTGAAAATGTCATCCTTCTTGTTCCAATCCGACAAACGACGCAGGGCAGTCAACACCATTGCATAACGGAAGTTGGCAAGAGCCATACGAAACACAAAGGCATTGAAACCTGCTCCCAACATCTGAAACTGCTCGCAAAGTGTCTCTTCGTAGGTTGAGAGAAATTCCTGCTGCTGTGCCTTGCTCATGACAAACTGGATAGGATTGCCCTTTCTCTCCAACAGAGCGTGATAGAGAGGCAATAAGTCCTCGCCCATCTGCTTATAGGTGTCTTCCAAAGGGGAGTCGCTACGGGCGAATACATCGTGAAACTCCACCGTGTCGTCAGGCAGGTTGTAGAACTGGAATCTACTGCCCAAACCATTCTCAAACGATGGGAAAAGACGAGGTATCTGGCCAGGAGTGCAGGTGATTAACGCTGAGAGACGTGGATTTTCGATATCGATATGGATTTTATCACTCACACGATTCATAGAAACCGTCTCGTGATGATACGCCTTGCGTAATAAATCAGAGTAGTGACCATAGTCGGAATCTAGCATATTCGACACGGTATCAGCCTCTGTCTCATACATTATGCCCCATCCACCGTTGGCATCGAGGGCACGATATACAGCAGAAGAAGAGCTATTGCCTGGCATAAATGGGTCGCGAAAGACAGGCTCCTTAGGAACTGGTCCACGTTCGCCCTTGTTCTTACCCTTGCCATGAGCCTCATAAGCAGCCATATCCTCATCATACTGAGCCTTCGAAGCCTCAAATTGTTGACGCATCTCCCTTTTCTCTGGTCGGGCCAACAGCTTGCAGAAAATCAAATCTCCCTTTTTTGTTGCGGCAGAACCATATATGTTGGTAAAAAGCGGTGCAAATACACGATGACCATCATATATGCCGTAGATACCACTCTGTTCTTCGGTCGAACCATTGGCACCACCCATCAAACCCGACACCACATTCAGAACGCCCAAGAGCATCTTGTCTCTGCTCACAGTATCCGGATGGATTTTATAGATGTTACGGAGGCAAATAGGCAAGTCATTCTCATTCACCTTGTCGGAGAAAGTGTAACCTGTAGAAATAGTTTGCGCCACTGGTGCCATAGTGCCATGTGCCATTTCCTTATCCAAAATACCAGAATTCTTATATTTTTCTATATTTTCTATATATTTGGCATTTGGCACATTGGCGCAAGTGGCACGAACCGTCCCCTCTCTTGCGATAGTTTTCAGGTCGACGCCAACATCCTTAGCCATCTTGAAGAAGGTTTGGATGGTGATGCCTTTTCCATTACCCTTCATGCAACTCGTATATTTCTTGTCGCACTCCTCATAATTGTACTCGGCGTTCATGCTGCTCAACTGGTGAAAGAAACCTCTTCCATCCTCACCCAATCCATCGGATAGGGCGAAACCTAAATTGATCCACTCTTCGTAAGGGGTCGTAATGTCAATATGACGATTTACGAGTGTGAAAACAATGAACTTCACCTCGTCATAAAGATAGGCATCCCCACTTGGAGCATCCTTTTTTCGATGTCCTCCTACGTTTTTTTTGTGCAAAGTCTCTTGCTTTGTCTTGTCTTTCCCTGGTAGGGAGGTTCCATTAACAGTACATCTACCTGCAAAAACATCCAGGTCGAACTGACTCAAGTTGTCCTTTTTATTTTCTTCTTTCATTTTGTTATCCTGTTTAATGTTTATAATTTTAAAAAAATTGAAAGCTAGGGTTGATTACCATATTTGCATCCCAGCAGAGGAAACATGCCGAGGCTACATTTGCTGGTGCCGAGTCAGCCTCCAAACCATAAGTCTGGAGGAGATAGTTGCGCACGGCTCGATACCATTTTTCGTGGGAACCACGAGAGAGGTCGATATGCGTAACCCACTTCACTCCATCGCCACGCGGACTGGTAAACATCAGCATGGTTTCGAAGTATCGGTCTTGTTCCAGCAGATGTCTAGCCTTCCAAAGGTTCTCATTTCCACCGAGGTGGTCAAAGTCGAAACATAGTAGTCCCGAATGCTGTAAGAGTCCATTTTGGTTACGATAGGCGAATGTTCCACTGAAGGTAGCGAATGGCAAAAAGCTAGCCTTGAAGAGCTTCTGCTCCTTCTCGTCTTTGATGCCCCTAAGTTGCTCGGTGAGTTGCATCATCTTCATCGAATTCATCCAACAATATACATCCTTCAGGGTACCTTGCTTATATGGTCTCTGGCTAGATGGCTTGTTGATGCCAGCAGCAAAGAGGCTGAAACGAGCTGGTGTTACATCTTTCATGTCATATCGTCTTTAGAAAGTTCGACACTAGCGATAGCTTCTGCATGAGCATTAGTCTCGCTTACTCTTTCAGCCGCCATTCGCTTGCGATAGGCGACAGCCAATGGTGTGTTGGCGTGGAGAAGCATATCAGCGATTGCTTCTCCGAGCGATAATACCTTGTTCATAATACTTTGGGTATTAAAACGTTGTCCTAGCACTTACTTGGGTTATATAGGACAACTTATGTTATTCGTCCCCAAGCCATCGGATCGTGCTCAGTTTTATACTGCTGACTAACATCTTATAAAAAGAATGCAGCAGAATTCCGATGTTATAGAATTCTGCTGCAAAGATACAATATGAGGAAATGTGAGTTCACCTTTTCTCACCTTTTCTCACGTTTACTCAACTATATTCAACTATATTCAACTAAATTCAACTAATTTACTCAAATTAATAAACTGTTTTTAAATATCTTTGTTTATATAATTACACCAATTAGAATATGACGGCTTATAAAGACCATACTTATTTAGAACCTTCCATAAATCACTGCGACTAGACTGTTTTGAAATCTTTCTATTATTGACATAATCTGCCGCTACTTTCACAATTTCAGGGTTATTACTTATGCCGTCTATTTCTTCTAAAAACGAAATTACATCTGGAACGATGTTGTAAAAAATAGGTAGCAGTTCGTTAATTAATTCCTTATTCTCCAATTCTCCAGACTTATTAACCAATGAAGAATAATCTTTGAACTTATCATCCCCTAAAAAAAGAGCATAAGCATTCATAACATCTTCCAAGTTATATGGTTTACCATTTTCATCTTTATAATAGCCGTTGTTACAAGTTGTTATGATGGACTTCATCATGTTCTTTCTTCTCTTTGGATCCAAATGTATAATATTATTTGTAACGCTATCATGAGTATTCTCCATAGTCATACTTTTGTACCATGTAGCACGTTCCTTGTCCAACAAATATTCTATGTCATCAAGCACTTGCAATCCTTTATCTGGAGTATAATATCCAAAATCACCTGATCTTCTATAATCTAATAGCTTAGACTTAAGCAGAGATTTAACTATCTCAACAAATTCATGATTAGTTTTCTCTCCTTCAAATATATTTTTGAGCTTTCCTGTGTTTTTTTTAAAATAAACAAGAATCTCATAGCTATACTTTGTCAACTCCTTTTCTTCAAGAATATGGTTGAACATGGCTTTCTCTAGACTTTTCCAATTATCCAAAGCAGCACGTCCTTTTGTTTTTATCTGCGAAGAAATCACTTCACCCACCTCGTCAACATTTACTTTGACCATATCACAGGCTTTGAGTTCGCTAAGTGCCACACTATATTGGGCATCCGTCAATCCTGCCGGTGCCTCCTTATGCTGTTCTCCATCTGCGAGATGTTCCAGCACTCTTACTTTAAGTTTAGAAAAAATATATTCCATATTGCAATATTTTTGCCTCAAAATTACAAAAATTCCAATAAAAAAGAAGAAAAATCAAAAAAACTACAATTATCTCCATAATTTTTATTACCTTTGCACTTAGGTTATCCTTATTACTAAGGAAAAGCCAAAGACATTGTGGGTAAAAACAAAAGCATTCGCTATTATTTCGCGTTTAGCCAAGAGCGTAGGAAACTCAATTTGGAATAACAAGCACGGAAATAATATGTGATAGGTGGTTCGTATATATATATGTAGCCTCCAGTCGATTGATAAGGCAAATGCATTTACGCTATAGGCGTGATGCATTCTTATAATCGACCTGGGGCTCCATTCCTACGCCGCCCCGTGCTAAACGCGATAAGAGGCATCACGCCCTTTTTGTGTTTTAGCGGATTGATAGTTGGGTGCCATAAAACTATCAATCAATATTATATGGTAAAAGCTATAAATGTTTCAAGTTGGTTGCGGAGCGGTGAGTATCGTTCCCTAATCGATTCTGTCTTGACTAAGATTATACGAGGATGTGAACACTCCGAAAGCGAAGCTCAAACCTCATCTGTTTTCGAAACAGAAATATACTATTTTGTTAGAAAACAATTAGGATTTGAACTTTCATTTTGTAAAGAGAAACCTGTGGAAGGAATTGTACATAAATTCCAAGGTTTGTCTTCTCGAAATAGTGGTTGTGGTCGCTTGGATGCTTTGGTGAATAATATGATAATAGAATATAAGCATCATACAAAACTAAAATCTGAGAAACAGATTACGTCAGCCTTTGAGCAAGTGAAAGATTATATGGAAGCCTTACTTAACAAGGAAGGTCTTAAATATGATGCTATATTAACAGATGGCATCAAGGTGGCTTATTTCCAGTTTGTTGGTGAACGCGTGAGACATACCACGTTACGCAACTTGTCTGTTGATGATATTGATAGAATTATCAAAGCAATTTTGAATAATCAAACCAAAAAGTTTGAACCGGTCAATATTGTGAAAGACTTTTCTATTTCACCAATGTCATTTTCTGTATCCAAGACTATTGCTACAATCTTATTTGCTCAACTCAATGAGCATATGACAGAAAAATCTAATATGTTGTATTCTGAGTGGAAAGGATTAATGCACCTTTCCGTTGAGGATAATGGTAAGGGAAGTGATATTGCTAAGCGTAGACTGGATTTGTCTGAGATTTTCGCTTGTGACATTTCCGACACAGAAAAAGAATATAAAGCACTTTTTGCTTTACAAACGACATATGCCATTATAGTGAAGTTGATTGCTTGTAAAGTTGTTGACCGATTAAATTTCAACGAAGATGCGCATGATTATCATGATTTGTCTATTCTTCCTTCTGATAAAATGCAGAGATTTTTTCAAGAAATTGAGGATGGCTATTCATATACAAGTGAAGGAATAAGAAATTTTCTAGAGGGAGATTTCTTTTCTTGGTATGCTGATGAAAACCAATGGTCAGAGGAGTTTTGGTTGAATATCAAGCAAATTATTATAGTATTAGACGAATACTCTACATTTTCTTTCAACGTAAAATATAATCCTGTAGATGTATTTAAGGACTTATATATGAGTATTATACCTCAATCTGTTAGACATTCTATGGGAGAATATTTTACGCCAGAATGGTTGGCTGATAGAGTTATTTCTGAGGCTTTGAATGGTATTCAAAAACAAGAATGGAAGGCGATGGATCCGTGTTGTGGCTCGGGTATCTTCATTATTGCATTAATCAAAAAAGTGGTTGGAGATATAGATGTTAATGAACTTTCTGATGTAGAAAGAAAAGTGCTTCTTAATTCAGTCATAGAGCGAGTTCACGGCATAGATATAAACCCTTTGTCGGTATTGTCTGCCCGAGTGAGCTATTATTTCGCTATTCATCAATTTACTGACATTAAAGATGTTGAAATACCTATTTATTTAGGAGATTCTGCAATTGTGCCAATTTCAAAATTGGTTGATGATATTGATTGTTATTACTATTCTATCAACAATAACAGGAATGGGGCTTTGAAGGTTCTTTTACCTAAGGACTTTGTTGACAAACAAGACTTTGGAAAGTTAATGAGTAAGTTACAAGCTCTTGTTAAAGCAGAATGTCCTTCTATTCTTTTTGATAAGATTGTAGAACATTTTACAGAAAAAGAGCGTAGTTCAACTCTATTGATGGATGCAATCCGAAATCTCTCAGAAGAACTTGTGAATTTACATAAAAATCAGTGGGACGGAATTTGGATACGAATTCTTACAAACTTCATGCTGATTGCAAGATTGCACAAACATGATCTTATCGTAGGAAACCCACCATGGGTGAAATGGGAGCATTTGCCAGCTGTATATACAAGAAAGATAAAGGAGTTTTGTGACATCAGACACATATTCTGTAATGATGGAATGTATGGTGGTGCCCAATTAAATATCTGTGCTCTTATCTCTAATGTGGCAGCGACAAATTGGTTGGCGCAAAATGGAATCTTAGCTTTTTTGATGCCAGATAGTATCATGTCGCAAAATTCATATGAGGAGTTTCGTAATTTCTATATAGACTATGAGAAAAATAAGAGACTTTATTTGCAGAAACTTGATCGCTGGTGTGCTCCTTTGAGACCATTTAAGGTTGGTAAGAAATCTGTTACACAAGACTTTAATACTTATTATTACTCGAATTCGTTTGTAAACTATAATATAGGCGTTAGGGTTAAGGCGATTTCAAAGCGAAAAGGTATCAACGACCTGGTTGTCAACAAATGTCAGTCTTATGAAGAAGCTAAAACATATCTTGTAGAGAAGGAGGAGTATGCAAAACAATTGGCTTCTAATTCCACCCAATTTACATATGTGTCTAAGGAATTTGATTTTACGGATATAATAGGTTCGACAGCATATTTGTACAGAACAGGTGTAGAGTCAACTCCTTTTGAGATATTTAAGATGTTAGGTGTGGGGAAGTCTAATAAAATAGGATACTATCATTTCAAAAACAAGCTTCTCAAGACATCGAAATATAAAGTCGAGGATGTTCCATCAGAAGGATGGGATTTCCCCGTAAATTTGTTGTATCCAATGGTGGAGGGACCGGCTGTTACTCCGTTTGCTTTTGATACAAAGAATAATTTTCATTTAATTCCATACGAGAAAGCGAATACGTCAACCCCAATATCTTTGGAGGAATTGGCTGCAACAAATGAGGAAATCGCATTGTATTTCTGTAAGCATAAATACTTGTTGGATAAACAGTCTGACAAAAGTAAAGTGATGCATCGTGGAGATGAGTTTTATGCTTTATCTAAAATTGGACCGTATACTTTTGCTCCGCATATTGTAGCAGCTAGAGATAATTCTAACTTTTGTTCTAGTGTTATAACACCAGTGCAGACGCCATGGGGAGAGTATAAGCATGCCATTTGTGTGAAACATACTATTATTATTAGTCAAGATGTGGATGGTAATTTTATAAGTGAGGATGAGGCACACTATATTAATGCAATTCTTAATAGTAGTATTGTACATGAGTACATTCACTCCACATTTAAGACGAATGGGTTTAGTTTGAAAAAGTCTAATTTGTTTTTGCCAAAGTATGAACCATCAAATAGTCTCCAGCATCGGTTGGTTGTCATTTCAAAATTTGCTTCAATACCGAGTAATAAAGCCAAAAGAGAAAAGGCATCTGCTATAGCCTCCTTAGTTTATGTTAGGCTTTGTAAAGAAGAAAATGCCAGCTTGGTTAGCAAACCATATAAACTTCCAGAGATGGAGGAAGCTTGGAAGGTTGCAGAAGAAATATCAGAAAAAAGAAAATAAATACTCAAAAATTCCATTATGGATTAGAAAACAAATCTGTTGTGGATTTTATCGATGCCATGCTATCGTCATGTTTATACGAAAAGACTATTCTACTCTTTTCTAGTCCGAGACTGTACCGCCAAAGTACTCCTGTTATCATGTACTTTGGCGGAACACTACCTATCCAGCCAGTCGGTATCTATGTCGAATAATTCAAATAATCTTCTGCAGGATTTGATTGGCAAGGATTCCTCGGCTTGTCCTATGAAGTCATCTTCATGGCTTCTGATATAAGCATCCACGTCTTCCTCCTTTACAAGGATTGGTCCTTTGATGTTTGTGAAGATAAATGGATAGCAGTCATCGATAGCGCTGTATCGTTACCAAGCGTAGCGATGTAATCGGTACCATGCTATCGTTACATTTTAAACAGAAACAAATTGCCCCAACCCGCTTGAGAAAGTAGGTTGGGGTTATTTGTTATGGTATACAGCATAAAAGAAAAACGTTAGTTTTCGCTTTTATCAGTAGCTCAGATTTTGAACCATATCCAAAGGTAGCTGGGTCGCTTTGGCTACCTGTTCTGTTGGAAGTCCCATAGCCAACAAACGTTTAGCCGTTTCAATGTTGGCTTCAGTTCTACCTTCTATTCTACCTTCTTTTTTCGCCGTATCAATAGAGTTCTTGATATCCCGATATGCCATTTTACTAGCTTCATATTCCCGAATCTCCTGAGGTGTAAACTTGGCAATCTCTGCTTCCTCGAAAAGTCGGTCGAAAACCTTATCGCACAGTTCTTTCGGGCGCTGAGTAAGTTTATAGAGGTTCTTTAGTGCATAAAGCCACTTCTCGTAGAGTGTTTCCAATTCTTCCAAGGTCTTATTGAACTTGGCAATCTCTACATAGATAAACTCCAGCTTATCATAGAAAATCTTGTGGGTAGCGGTATCGCACAACTGTACATGGTGACGGATTTCCTCTTTGTCGAAGGCATCCTCGTTCATGTTGAAATTGAGCAGGGCTACGGTATAGATATGGTTGAGCTTGAAATCCCATTCATTACCTTTGGGTGCCTGCTCACGGATAGGGAAGGTAGAATAGAACAGAGCACGATCTTTGAAATAAGTCTGATAGGCATTCTGCATTTCTACGATGAACTTCTCGCCGTTTTCTCCTTCGCAATACACGTCGAAGATAGCCTTGCGGTCGGTATAAACATCACCGACGTGCTCCGGGTTCAGATACGAAACGTCCTTAACAACCTGTCTGCCATTGAACAAGCTGTTGAGGAAGCAAATGAGCAAATCCTTGTTCATTGCTGTTCCAAAAATGCGCTTGAAGCCGAAATCGGTCAGCAAGCTGATGTATCGTTCTTCTACCTGTTTCATACGCTGTTTGTTTTATATCTTATGCAAAGATAAACTTAATATTTGTAACATCCAAACTTTTAGAGCGTTTTTTAAAATTTTCTTCTGCCACAGCCTTTGTTCCTATCCTGATTTATTCAGGTTTCCCTGATTTTTTCAGTAAAGGGGCGAGGAACTTGTAGGTATATCCCTTCTGCTGTTTTACCATTTCTTCTGGTGTTCCGGCAAAGAGAAGCTGACCGCCGCCTCGTCCACCTTCCGGACCCATGTCGATGAGCCAGTCGGCGAGTTTGATGACATCGAGATTGTGCTCGATGATAATGACCGTATTGCCACGGTCTACCAGTTTCTGGAGTACATCCATCAGAATGCGGATGTCTTCGAAATGCAGACCGGTTGTCGGTTCATCGAGAATATAGAGCGTCTTGCCCGTATCACGCTTCGAGAGTTCGGTAGCCAGTTTTACGCGCTGACTTTCACCGCCAGAGAGGGTAGTGGAACTCTGTCCTAACCTGATGTATCCGAGACCTACATTCTGTAATGCCTTGATCTTCTGCAGTATCTGAGGAACATTCTCGAAGAAATCTACCGCCTGGTTGATGGTCATGTCGAGAACATCGGCGATGCTCTTTCCCTTGTATCTTACCTCCAGCGTCTCGCGGTTGTAGCGTTTGCCGTGGCATACCTCACAAGGTACGTAGACATCTGGCAGGAAGTTCATCTCGATGGTTTTATATCCGTTACCCTTACATTCCTCGCATCTTCCACCTTTCACATTGAAGGAGAATCTGCCCGGCTTGTAACCGCGGATCTTTGCCTCGGGAAGTCCTACGAAGAGCGAGCGGATATCGCTGAACACGCCTGTGTAGGTAGCTGGATTGCTGCGAGGCGTCCTGCCAATAGGACTCTGGTCTACATTCACTACCTTGTCGATATTTTCGATACCCTCGATGCTCTCGTATGGCATCGGTTTTTTGAGCGAACGGTAGAAATGCTGCGAGAGGATAGGCTGGAGGGTCTCGTTGATGAGAGTAGATTTGCCTGAGCCGCTGACACCCGTTACGACAATGAGTTTGCCGAGTGGAAAATCAACATCCACCCCCTTGAGATTGTTGCCCATAGCTCCGTGAATGGTGATATGCTTGCCGTTGCCTTCTCTACGGAGAGCAGGCACCTCAATAGCCATCTTGCCGTTGAGATACTGGGCGGTGATGGTATCGGTCTTGAGCATCTCCTGGGGTGTGCCCTGGAAGACAACTTCACCTCCCTTGCGTCCCGCCTTCGGACCTATATCCACAATCCAGTCGGCAGCCCGCATCATATCTTCATCGTGCTCCACCACAATAACGGTATTGCCCAGGTCGCGAAGTTCCTTCAGACTGTTGAGCAGAC
>ERZ1034976.2214-NODE-2214-length-13618-cov-66.232323_pt1 | contig 13618 bp, 16 predicted proteins | sample MGYA00520623_ERZ1034976 | MGnify/ENA primary metagenome ERZ1034976 (study PRJEB33766, sample SAMN09781774) | gut metagenome | biome: gut microbiome | host: Homo sapiens | place: Madagascar | study: EMG produced TPA metagenomics assembly of the PRJNA485056 data... | reverse complement strand
CAGCACTTGTAAAAAAGCTCATTCTTCTGTCCTCCCTTATTTATAGTACTTCTGATTTATAGTACTTCTGAACCATCTTGCGGTCCTTGATGATGTAGAACACGATCGCAACGGTGGTAGCAATGATGCACACCGGCACTTCAATGGCAGCCAGCGGGGCCAGCTCCACTTCAATGCCCAAGCCGGCCAGGGTGCTCTGCACCAGCAATGCGCCGGAGCCGCCCACAAACAGTACCTGACCAAAGAACCAGGTCACGTTCTCCATGCCGGAAGCCATGCCCTTCAGCTCCTCAACATGATCCTCGTTCGGTTCATAGCCCCGCGCCACAATGGCGCCTTCCGCCATAGGCATGATCACCGGGCGGACAAAGCCGGCCACGCCGCCAAAGCCCACATTGAAGGCGGCAAAGACCGCACGCATAACACCGTAAATACCAATGACCAGACCGGAGGTCGCGCCCTTGAACTTGCCGATCAGAGCCGCAGCTGCCTCACGCAGGCCGTTGCGCTCCAGAGTGCCAGTGACCAGCATGATAATAATAAAAATTGCCATGCTGCGGTTGGCCACAAAGGTGCTACCAAGGGTCTCCAGCAGGGTGACAGGACCCAGACCGCCCACGATCGCAGTCACAACGGCTGCAGCCAGAATGACGAGAATGGAGTCCAGCTTCAGCGCAAAGCCGACGATGACGATGACAATGCCAAGTAATTTGAGTAGTTCCATAATTTCCTTCCTTTACAGAATTATATTTTCCCGGCGAAGAACGCCGAAAATACATGGATGTGTCTGATTTATGCGTTGACGAATGCCGCCAGCAGCACCGAGAAGCCCAGCGCCGTGAGCCACAGCGGCACAAGACGGCGGCGCAGATGGGCGGAAATATCGCATTTTTCCAGCACGCCGGAAGCCTTCATGGGCACTACGGTAGTGGTTTCAGGTACAGCGACCTCGCTGCCGTAGGGGTTTGTAGAGGTGAATTCACCCTTGCCAGTTTCGCCCGGACAAGTATACACGCCAAAATAGGAGGTAAGGATGCCGCCCTTTCCGGCTGCTGCCTTGCTCACGCGCACGCGCTCCACGGTGAATGCTTCCGCTTTGCATTCTTCCACCAGCAGGTTTACCCGCATCATGTTCACAAGGTTCAGCACCGACGAAACGGCAATGAGCACATCAAAAATTAAAACTAGAATGAGCAGTGGATGCATAAGCGCTGCCTCCAAATCAGAACGAATGCAGCGCCACTCCACTTCGGATACAACTCTGCATCTTTATAGATTGTATTATTATATCATAACTGTGACGGAAAAGTAAACAAAAACGCTTATATTGTGGGGAAGTTGTATACAGATTGAACAGGGGCTGTTGCACAATCTACAACAAAAAGACCCGAGTTATTTGGCCAAAAGGTAACAGTCTTCTCGACGCTATTCGTTTATCGGATCTGCGTTTTCTCGGTGGTGTCCTTTTCCTCCGCAAAAAATCGCTCCACATTTTTCTGTGCCCGGACCAGTTCCTGCATCTCGTCCCGTGCTTTGCGGTAGTCCGGGTAGGCTGCTTTCTTCTTGGTCAGCAGCTCTGCGAACTCCGCATCCAACTCCTTGACCTTCGGCAGCTTCTGCAGTCCGGCTTCGTCAAAGGCAGCTTTCGCCGCCTTGTGCAGAGTAATTTCCTCCCGGTGGGCTTCCAGAAAGGCTTTGCTGTACCCTACTTTGCGGTAGGCAGCATAGGACTGCGCCAGTTTTCCGGCCACATCCGCCAGCTGCTAGCCAAAACTTTCGCTGTGAACGCCATAGTTTTCTGCCAACATAGACCTGACCGGCTCTTTCAGGGATTCATTGATCTGCCACAGGTCCGGGTACAGGGCGTTTCGCCGCGGTGCCGTATCAGACACATCAAAGACATAGTGCAGGCGCGGGTATCCGCCGGATTCATCCAGCAGCGCAATGCCCTTGGAACCACGCCGGACGTAACGGTTCATTTTATTGTTCCATACATCATACTCGGCACAGGCCGTAGCATCCGGTCTTTGGGCATAGATCATCAGCTGATCCGGGTAACTGTATTTGTACAGCCGTGCCGCTGTGATCAGAAATTCTGCCCAGTGCTCCCACTGTCGCGAAAAGCTGTCTGCCGTTTTGCAGGCAAGTGCAAGATATTCTTCGGTTTTGTTTGGCATTTGAAGCCTCCTTTCGGTTTCAGGGTACAAAAAGAGCGGGCAGCCGTTTCATCGCTGCCCGCAGAGGTATGGAATGATTTACTTATTTAATAAACTGGAATTTTTTACTTCTTCATCTTAGGCGCAATAAACAGCACGACTGTCACAAGAACATACAAACCATACAGTAACCAAGTAATGGTATTGTTCCAAGGAAAACTCTTTTCTGGATGGTTCAATGCAAACACTATAAATACAATAGCTACAATCAACATTATCACACCGATAATCCTTGATATACTCTTTTTCATGTAAAGCACCTCCTCGTCAAATTGGAACTTAGCAATTTCTAATTTTTTTGACGTTTCGGTTCATTAAATGCCTGCCAAAGTGTTTATATAAAAATGCTTTTATCGCAGACATTTCTTGATGGTGTGCTTTTAGCAAGTCATCAGGCGAATCATAGACTCCAAAATCTTGATTAATTCCTTCACTCTGAATATATGTATTATTTCTATCAAAATCTATAATTAGATTTTTGAAGTCTTTTACGGCTACACCGTAACCACAAAATGCACCTTTACAATCACTATTTTTTTCCTGTAATTTTTGTAAATACTTTTTATCAAGAATAAACGCCTCTAACTCATACCATCTATCCTCAAAGTAAACTTCAACCCAACTATGAAATACATTTTGTGGTGCATTTTTATAGACAATCCCTGTCATTGCTCCCTTTTGTAATTTTTTATCAATGGTGAATCCATGTACCCTGCAAGGAATATTGCATGCCCTTAGTATTGCCATAAACAATGTTCCTTTTGTATTACATTGTCCATAACCATCTGCCAAAACCTTTGATGCAGGAACATTATCATCAATATTATATCCAAACAATATTTCATCCCTAACAAAATCATAAATCGATTTTAAGCGTTCAAATTCATTTATATTTTTCCATCTTCTTTCCAGAATTAACTGCTGTATGTTTGCGTTGGAATAATTTAACATTTTTGTTTCTTTTAAATATTTGTCCATAATGCACCTTCACAAATTCCGATTTATCAAATTGAACAGGAATGTTCAGTTCCGCTCGAATCCAAGATAACGGGTACCCTGAAAACTCAGCTTTCCAATGTCGCCCTCCACAAGCATTCCGTAGTCCGAACCACTTACGGTAAGCTCCATGCGGTCGCCGCTCTCTACCTGAAAGGTCACATAATAGGTCGTGAACGTATGCGCCATCGTATTGTCTGTATGGTGGCGAGAAACTTCCGTTCGCTTTGCCACAACCGTTGCCGGAACGGTCAGCCGCGGCGAATGGTTGTTTTTATTCCATGTGCTGATATTTCCGATGATGGTGTATAGGATCATACCCAAAACCACAAGGAACAGGATGGGAAACAGAATGCTGAACAGCATATCAAATCCAGCGTAAAACATCTTATTCCTCCAAAATTTCTTCCAGCAGGTCCTTTACATCGTCCAGAAAAGATTCTTCTCCGAGGGTGTTCACCTTGAAGAACACCGCTTGACTGCCTCCTGCGGTGATGGCAGACAGCCGAATCGGACTGTCCGCATTCTGGAACATGGTCAGTGTCAGACTCAGGCGGTTGCCGCCCATCATGCTGTACCGTTCAAACACACGAACGCTGCACCGGGCATCGCCCTCTTTGAAGTCGCTGCCCGCTTCCAGATTGGCCGACCAGCTGCTGTCCGGAATTTCCTGTTCCAGCTTCCGAAGCAGTTTGTCAAAATTCTTGTTTCGGATGGTCTTTTCAAAGATTGCCATAATGGTTCCTCCGTTATGCCAACGAAATTCGGTTCCTTTATCTGGAATACGAGCGAAGCTGCCGAAAAATTGCAGAGAAGCTCCTCTCAATAACCGAAAGCCAGTGCGCCGCCATCCACGGCAAAATCCTGTCCGGTGATGTAAGCGGCACCATCGCCCACCAGGAACTCGGCCATCTTACCCAAGTCGCGGGTGTCACCGTAGGCGTGCAGCGGCATCCGGTTCAGAATTTTCTGCTCCCGGGCTGCGTCCACTACCTGCTCGTTCATTTTGCTGCGGAACCACCCCGGCGCAATGCTGTTGACGGTGATGTTGTCCTGCGCCCACTCCACGGCCAGAGCGCGGGTCATCGCCAGCACAGCGCCCTTGCTGGCACAGTACGGCACCACCTCGCTGAAGCCCAGATGGGCGCTCATGCTGGTGATGTTGATGATGCGGCCCTTGTCCGCACTTTTCTTCAGATAGGGGTAACAAATCACACTCATCTGGAACAGATATTTGACATTCACATTCATGATATTGTCAAACTGCTCCATGGGAAAGTCCTCGGCCCGGCATTTATAGCTGACGCCTGCGTTGTTTACCAGAAAATCCAGACAGCCGTTATGCTTTGCGGCCAGCTCCGCCACCAGTGTTTTCATAGCTTCTGCATTGCCGATGTCCCCCTGCAGATGGACAACGCCCGGTGCACTTTCGCCTACACCCTCTTTGGGCTTGCCGGTGCGGCTGATGACATAAACTGTCGCGCCGGCCTGAGCCAGCACATTTGCGATCTGGAAACCGATCCCGCTGCTGCCGCCGGTCACGATACCGGTCTTTCCCTTCAAACCTGCCATAAAAAGCACCTCTTATCTTTTATCTGCGACCTGAAAGCTGTCAGCTTCAGTATATCATACCTTTGCAGGATGCGAAAGCTCTTATGTACGCCGCCCGCAGGCGGCAAAAATCAGTTCATTGGAAATTCAGCTTCATGAATCGGCTGCGCACGACCTCCGCGGGCTTGTCATCCCCTGCCACCCGCAGCAGCTTGCGTTTGGTGGAACAGGTGTCCACAATCAAGTCCACGATTTGATGGATGGTGTCCTCCTCATCCGGGCAGGCCCGGAGCAGCAAGTCCACCTCCAACGACTGCATAAAATACGCTTCCAGCCGTGTGCGCTCATCCGGTTCGTCCTCCGCGTCGGAAGAGAAAGGATCAGGTTCACTCCCCTCGGTTTTATTCCACTCAGTCTTATTTCCTCGTGATTTTGCCGTTTCCTGCTGCGCTGAATCCGCGGCACCGGAACCGTTCTTTTCACGATTCCGGTATCGCGGGTCTGCAAAGTTTTTGACGTAAATCAGATTGGGTTTTCCCAGCCCGCGCCGTTTGCGCTCAATCAGTCCAAACTTTTCCAATTCCCGGAACAGTTTGGTTGCCTTGTTGTCTGCGCAGCCCAGTGCATCCATCACTTCCTGCACAGGAAAAATGATATACACCCTTCCCTGCTCATCCAGCCATCCGTTTTTCACCGACAGCCCCATGCGGTCCAGCAGGATGCCGTACAGCGTTTTGGCATCGGTGGACAAGTCAACTAGAGTGGGAAATCATTGCTCACTTTGCATCCATTGAAAAACGTACATATTTAAAAGCATGTTGTGCTACCAAAAGTAACGGGCAAGGATGAGATATTTTTCCGTTTTGCTTGGCATTTTTGCCTTCTTTTTTAGATTTCAGCGTATAAAAAAGCGGACAACCGTTTTTGGGTTGTCCGCAGAAGGATGTATTGTTTTCGTCACTCGATAAATGGGAAGTTGTCAATTACTCTTTGCCTCAGCATAACGTTCCTTTCCCCACCAATTCGGCATAAGTTCTTTTAATGTTACAGTTTCTCGTTTTTCATAATCAACCATGATTTCCATATCTTCGTTCGCTTCATTTAATTGATAAAAGAATTCCTGACAAGCACCACATGGCATGCCGCTCCCGCCTCCGTTTGGCGCGCTGTCGCGGAATGCTATAAATCTTTTTATTTTTGTCTGACCACTGTTAGCATACATATTCAGTGCAGCAAGTCTATCGGCACAAATATTCATCACTCCGCTGCAGCTTTCAATGCAGAAGCCTGTATAGATATCTCCGTTTTCAGCTTCTATCGCGCAAACTACATGGTGCGCATATATAAAGGGAGATACTTCTTCTGGATGATATTGCTCTTTCGCCTTCTCATACATTCTTTTCCAAATATCCATTTGATTTTCCTCCACAACTTCCGAGTTATCCCCCTCAATATACCACGCTTTTCCCCCGCAGAAAAGCTGCTGCGCACAAAAGGCTTCTCCGGCAACTATCCGCGCCCCGGCTCATACAATCTAACAACTATGTACCGGGAGGGATATCGTGTGCTGCTGACCTTACTGCAATTTTTCGCCACAAAATTTCTGTTTCTGGCGCTCCATCTGGAAAGCGGCTGCTTTCCGCGTCCGCTCACAGCCCGGGAGGAAGCCGCTGCCTTCAGCGCCCTGCGCGCCGGGGATGCCGCCGCCCGGGAAAAGCTGATCCGCCACAATCTGCGGCTGGTGGCGCACATCGTAAAAAAATATTACGCCCTGCCGGGCGATCAGGAGGATCTTGTTTCCATCGGCACCATCGGGCTGATGAAAGCGGTAGATACCTTTGATGCCACACGCAAGGCGCGGTTTTCCACTTATGCCAGCCGCTGCATTGAAAACGAAATCCGTATGCAGTTCCGGCGGGAGCGCAAAAGCGGGCAGACCGTCTCCTTACAAGAGTCCTTGGAGGCAGACGGGGACTCGGCGCTGACCTTAGCGGATGTGATACAGGACGGCTTTTGCATGGAGGACAGCTGTGAGCGGCAGGAGGATGTCCAGCGGCTGCGGCAGCTGTTGGACACCCTGCCCGCCCGGGAGCGACAGATCTTGCTGCTGCGGTATGGGCTGGCCGGGCAGCCGCCCCTGACCCAGCTGGAAACCGCCGGGCTGCTGGGCATCAGCCGCAGCTACGTTTCCCGGCTGGAGACCCACGCGCTGGAACTGTTGCGGCAGGCGTGGGGCAAAAACGGCTAGTTTTCACTCCTGCAAAATTTTCAACTGCAACTCGTCCAGTTGTTCAAAAGTATATAGCCGGTTAAAAGCCTCCACCAGTTCCTTTTTGGAAAGGCGCGGCGGCAGCCCCAGCGCATTCAAGAGTCTAGCCTTGCGCTCGGCGCTGCCGGGCTTACCGGAAAGCCCCCACTCGTACAGGTCGGTGTAGGTGATCTGCCGCCCCGCCGGGCGCACCGGCACAGCACCGGCTTCCGCGCCCAAGGCGTCCAGCAGCGCCTGCCGTACAAGGGCATCGTCCACGCCCTCTACCCCCAGCAAGCCCTCCTTGCCGGGCTGCGCCTTGCGCTTTTCCTTGCCGTGGATGGCAGGCACATAGGCCTGCACCACGTTTTGCGCACCCACCATGTTGGTGATGTAGTTGCGGATGCGGAAGCCTGCCGCGTCCGAATCCGTAAGTAAGATCAGACCGTTTTTCTGCGCCAGCGCTCGGAACAGCTGCTGGCGCTGTTTGTCTTTATAAATGCCAAAACCATCCGTCAGCAGGATCATGGCATCGGTCAGGTGCGCCAGACGGACGGCATCGTATTTGCCCTCCACGATCAGCACCCGGTCGGTATGGATCATCTCGCTTTGCATCATCTTCCGCTCCCCGCCAGCGCCAGACGGCACAGGGCTGTTTCCAACAGTGTCTGCGCCGCCACAGGCTGGCTTTTCAGGCTCTGGTCCAGCTCCAGCAGCACCTGCAAGCAGGCCTCCAGCTGGGGCAGGGTGTAGTGGGCAGCAGTCTCTGCCGAGCGCTTCAGCCGGTAGTCGCTGCCCTTATAGCCAAAATCCTTGTGCACTGCACTGTAATTTTTCCGTTTTGCCGCCCCCAATTTGACCCGGTACAGATCCACATAGCTGCCGATCATCGCCGCCGTAATGGCGATGGGCTCCTGCTGCAGCCGCAGCAGGGTCTGTAACTTTTTGCAGGCTCCGGTGGCGTTTTTGGCGGTGATCATGCGGATCATCTCGAACACGTCCGCTTCAAGGCTCACTGTGCCCATCTCTGCCACCATGGAGGCACTCACGGTCTGGTAGCCGGACAGGGCACAGAGCTTATCCACCTCGTTTTCCAGCAGAAAGGGGTCCTCGCCGCAGCGCTCCAGCAATGCGGTGGCTGCGCCGTCCGGCAGGGTTGCGCCCTGCGCCTTTGCGCGCTCCATCATCAGATTTTTCAGTTCAAAGGGGCGGGGCTTTGCCAGCTCTTCCGTGTAGCCGATGGCTTTGCACTGGGCTTGCAGCTTTTGCGCCTGCTTGCCCAGCTTGAGCTTGCTGCGTTCCAGCGGGAATACGCTGCCCAGCACCGCCACGGCGTTTTCCAAGCTGGAAAGGGTACTGCACAACTCGTCCATGTCCTTGCTGCCGTAGGCTGCGGGGTCGAGTTCCGGCAGTACCACCACACGCCGGGTACCAAAAAACGAGATGGTACCCGCTGCCATGATGAGCTGTTCCAGTTCCGGCGCAGCGCCGTCCAGGATGGTGGCGTCCTCGTCGCTGTCCGCCGACAGCACCCGCACCGCTGCCGCCACTGCCTGCCGCACCAGATACCGTTCGCTGGAATAAAAATAGTAGACCGGGCAGCCCTTGTCGGCCAGCTGCCGGAGTTTTGCTTCCGTGGCCATGCAAATGCCCCTTTCCTGTTATAAAATGCTCCTTGTATTGTACCACACTCGGCCCGGATTGCAAAGCATTACGCAAGCCTTTCGCCGCCGGTGCGGCGCAGGCTGAGGGAGGCTGTGTACTGCGTTTCCGGCGGCATCCAGCTGTAACTGCGCAGCGCCAGCAGCTTTTGGTACCGCACTGTCTCCGGTTTTTTCGGCGTAGCGATCAGCCACTCTGTTTGCAGCGGCTGCGCCAGCTCTGCCTTTCCGCTCAGGGTCACAAACTGCCGGTTGCCGATGCTCAGCCGCACAAGACACCCTTCCCGGGTGCGCAGCAGCTCCACCGCCGCCGGGGTGCAGCGCAGCTTGCGGCTGGCATAGAACGGCAGACGCTCTGCCAGGATGCCCTGCTGCGCGGGCAGAGTACAGGCAGTTTTTGCGTTCATGCGCAGATCTGCCACCAGCTCCACGGTGCGCACGCCCCGCCGCGCCAGCTGGTTTTCCACCGCACGCTGGGCGGCGCTGCCGCCCCGGAACAGTACCACTGCCCGATCGTTCTGGGCAATTACCACCGCAGGCGCCTGTGCGCTGCCCACAAGGTCGATGTGCACCACGTCCCGGCTGAGCGCGTTGCCCAGCCCGATGCCCACCGCTGCCGCCAGCAAAATGCCCGGCAGAGCCACCCGCAGACGCACCCGCCAGCGGAAGGCCAGCACCCCAAGCCCGCACAGCAGCAGACAGACCAGCGCCGCGTAGGCGGTATCAAAGTAGATGGCTGCCCCGGGCTTTGTGCTGAGCCAGACCGTCCAGCCGTTCAATAGGCCGGTGAGCAGGTCTGCCGCCCGGGAAAGCACCCCGTGCACCGGTGCCAGCCACGGCACCAGTCCCATAAAGGCTACTGCCAACCCCAACAGAAGCAGCGGCTGCACCATCCACAGCACCGCAATGCTGGAAACCACCGCCCATGCGCTGACACTCAACCCCCGCAGCACCAGCACCGGGAAGGTAGCCGCCGAGGCACAGGCGGCAATACAGGCGCTCTCTGCAAGACCCTGAAGCCGCTCCGGCAGCCCGTTGAACCACGGACGCCTGACCGGCTTTTGCAGGTTTTCCCCGGCTTTGATCCAAAAGCGTCTGTCGTGGGCGTCCCGCATCCGGCGGATGCAGGCAACTCCCGCCACCGTGCCCACCACTGCCGCAAAAGAAAGCTCAAAGCCGATATCCCACACCGCATAGCTGTTAGCGGCGGTCATCAGGATGCCTGCCGCCGCCAGCGAGGTGAGTGCGTCCGGCGGTCCCCACACCCACACACCCAAGGCGCTGACCCACACCGCCACGGCAGCGCGGCACACTGAAGGTGTAAAGCCAGTCACGCCCATCAGTACCAGCGCCAACAGGCTTTTGCCCACTGCACGCCGTCTGCGGCGGCGGTAACTCTGCTCCCAGCGATAGGACAGCAAAACGCTCAGAATATCCCCGCACAGGATGGAAACGTGCATGCCGCTGACCACCAGCACATGGGAAAGCCCCGCGCCCCGGTAGGCGCTGCGCAGCTGTGCCGAAAGGCCGCTGCGGTCACCCACCGTCATAGCAGCCAGCACGCCGCCGGTGTCCCGGTGCATCGCCCGGCGCAGGCTCTCGCTCAGTTTCTGCTGCAAGCGATGGGTGCGGGCACGGAAGCTACCGCTCTCGCCCAGTACGGTGAGCTGCGGCTTTTCTGCCAACGGCTCTGCCTGCAAAGCGATGCCGTCTGCGTACTGCGCCGTCTGTTCTTCCATGTCCGGTTGTTGCAGCGCGAACCAGCCCTGCACCCGCTGCCCTGCCGTGCAGGCGGGCAGCTCCGCACAGGCTATGCGGAAACCCGCCGGGCTGCCGTTCACGCTTTCTACCCACAGGGTCGCGTCCACTGTGTCCGAAAAATAGTTACTGTCCGCGCGCTCCACCTCAGCAGTCAGCAGCACGGTGCGCCCGGCGTAATTTGCCCTGGCACGCTCCAGCCGGGCACTCGTGGTATGCACCGCGCAAAGCCCCGCCAGTGCGCCCAGCAGCAGACAGAGCGCCAGCTTACGGCTGCCATCCGGGATGCAGAGCAGCAGCAAAAAGGCAACAAAAAATGCCGCAAACGGCATAAAAAGCTCCGTTTGCGGCAAAAAAGTCCACAGGAAACTAAGGCCCATCATTCCGACGCAGAACGCGCAGAGTGGGCGGCGCATCCCAGCTTAGTGGAAGAACAGGGGCAGCGGCTCAAGGAAGATGATATCCTTGCGCTCGGAAGCATCGCCCTCGGCCAGAACAGCGGCCTGACCCACGATGGTGCACTGGGTCTTTTCTGCCAGCGCATCCAGTGCCTTCAGAGAGCCGCCGGTGGAGATGACATCGTCCACCACCAGCACACGCTTGCCGTTCATCTTTTCCAGTTCCTTGCGGTCGATGACCAGCTTCTGCTTACCGGCAGTGGTAATGGACTGGTCCTCCACCACCACGGGGTCCGGCATATACAGCTTAACACCCTTGCGGGCGCAGATATAGGGCTTGCCGCTCTGGCGGCTCATCTCGTGCGCCAGCGGAATACCCTTGGCCTCGGCGGTGAGCAGGATATCAAAATCCGGGCACTTCTTCAGCAGCTCCGCAGCAGCGGCCACGGTCAGCTCGGCATCACCCAGCATGATAAAAGCGGCAATGTCCATGTGGTCGTTCACCTTGCAGATGGTCAGCTCACGGGTCAGGCCTGCAACGTGCAGGGTATAAGTTTCAGCCATAATCAAATTCTCCCTTTCGTATTGGAATCAGACAGGCAGTTTTTCGCCGCCCAGAACATGGAAATGCAGATGCTTCACGGTCTGGCCTGCGTCCTCGCCCACGTTGGAGATGATGCGGTAGCCGTTTTCCAGCCCCTGCTCCTTGGCCAGCTTTGCGATGACGGCGAAGATGTGGCCCAGCAGTGCACCATCCTCCTCGGTCAGCACAGCGGCAGAGGAGATGTGCTTGCGGGGAACCACAAGGAAATGCACCTTTGCCTGCGGGTTGATGTCGTAGAATGCCACTACCTGGTCATCCTCGTACAGCTTTTTAGAGGGGATCTTGCCCTCTGCGATCATGCAAAACAGACAATCTTCCATGGGGGAACACTCCTTCCTGCTTCTACAAAAGCCCGCCGCCCCGGCGCGCATCCGGCACCGGGGCACGGAGCATTGATTCTTTTTAGCCCAGAGCCTTCTTGACAATAGCGCTCACAGCAGCCAGCGCCTCGTCGATCTTGGTCTCGTCCTTCAGACCGGCCATTGCAAAGTCCGGCTTGCCGCCGCCCTTGCCGCCTGCGATAGCGGACAGTTCCTTGACCAGCACACCGGCCTTGAGGCCCTTTTCCTGTGCCAGCTTGTTCACGGTAACAGCCATGGTGATCTTATCCTCGGCCTTGCCCACCAGAACAGCCACCACGGGGTTCACGGCCTTGTCGCGGATGCTGTCGCACATGCCGCGCAGGGTGTCGCCGGTGGTACCGGTAAAGTATGCAGAAGCGATCTTCACGCCGTCTGCTTCCTCAGCATTGTCGAACAGGCTGTCCACCTTGGAGGCGGCGATCTTTGCCTTCATCTCGTCCAGCTCGCGGCTCATGGCCTTGTTCTCAGCCATCACAGCCTCGGCGCGGGCGGGCAGAGCAGCCACGTTGTTGGCCTTGAGGGTGTTAGCCACATCATGCAGCATGGCCTCCTGCAGGTTTGCACGGATCAGCAGGTTGCGGCCGGTGACGGCTTCGATACGGCGGATGCCGGCAGCCACAGAGGACTCGCTGACGATCTTGAAGCCGCCGATCTGGGCGGTGTTCTTGACATGGGTGCCGCCGCAGAACTCGGTAGACCAGCCCTCGATATCCACCACGCGGACCACCTTGCCGTACTTTTCGCCAAACAGAGCCATTGCGCCCAGCTTCTTGGCTTCCTCCACCGGCATCTCCTGCACGGTGACGTTCATGGAGTCAAAGATCTTATCATTGACGATCTTCTGCACCCGTGCCAGTTCCTCGGCGGTCACGGCGCTGAAGTGGGTAAAGTCGAAGTGGGTGATGGAGGCATCCTGATAGGAACCAGCCTGATGCACATGGTCGCCCAGCACCTCACGCAGGGCAGCCTGCAGCAGGTGGGTAGCGGTGTGGTTGCGGGCAATGGCCATGCGGTAGCCCTTGTCCACCTGTGCGGTCAGCACATCGCCAACCTTCACGATGCCGCTTTCCAGCACGCAGGTGTGGACGTAGTAGCCCTTGGGGGTCTTTTTCACGTCCAGCACACGCAGGCTGCACTCGGCACCGTTCAGCACGCCGTGGTCGGCAGCCTGACCGCCCATCTCAGCGTAGAAGGGGGTCTTATCCAGCACCACCAGCACGCCGTCCTTTGCCTCCTCATCGGTGGCAATGGCATCGGTCAGGGTCTCTTCATCGCTCAGCGCCACAACAGTGCCCTTGTCGGTCAGGGTGTCGTAACCGGTAAAGACGGTGGGCTCGGCTTCCAGTGCGCCGAACAGATCCTCGCTCCAGCCGGAGATGTTCTTCTTCAGACGCTCGGCGCGGGCGCGCTCCTTCTGCTTCTTCATCTCTGCGTGGAAGCCGTTCTCGTCGATCTCCAGACCCTGCTCGGCGGCGATCTCCTTGGTCAGATCCAGCGGGAAACCGAAGGTATCGTTCAGCTTGAACACGTCCATGCCGCTCAGCAGCTTCTGGTGTGCCTTCTCCAAACGGTCGATCATGTTGTTCAGGATGTTCATGCCGGCATCGATGGTGCGGGCAAAGTTTGCCTCCTCGGTGCCGATGACCTTCTTGATATAGGCATCATGCTCGCGCAGCTCGGGGTAGGCGGACTCGCTGGACTGGATAACGGTCTCCACCAGATCCACGAGGAAGGGGTGGTCGATGCCCAGCATCCGGCCATGGCGGGCGGCGCGGCGCAGCAGGCGGCGCAGCACATAGCCGCGGCCCTCGTTGGAGGGCAGGA
>ERZ1034976.2213-NODE-2213-length-13618-cov-67.584531_pt1 | contig 13618 bp, 28 predicted proteins | sample MGYA00520623_ERZ1034976 | MGnify/ENA primary metagenome ERZ1034976 (study PRJEB33766, sample SAMN09781774) | gut metagenome | biome: gut microbiome | host: Homo sapiens | place: Madagascar | study: EMG produced TPA metagenomics assembly of the PRJNA485056 data... | reverse complement strand
GAATCGAACCTGCAACCTGCTGATTACAAATCAGCTGCACTGCCAATTGTGCTATCCTGGCATAGAATGCTTGGGACAGTAGGATCCCAAGCAGACTGTAAAGAAGCATACTATGAAAACGGAGAATTCGTTATGACTATCCAAAACACCCTGCAGCATGGAGGTATTGATGATCCCTACTGATCATGGCTCTGTGTTTATACGGACTTGCCACCGTTGCCACATAGGCTGCTCGCTTCCTATATGACAGTCACATTACAGGGGAAAATTCCCCTGTGGGATCAAGCGTCCTCGTATTCATCATCGTCGACTTCTTCCTCGTCGTCAACGACCTCAGGCTCCGGAGCTTTCTTGGTTTTCTTGGTGGGCTTTGCAGCGGTCTTCTTGGCAGCAGGGGCTTTCTTCGCAGACTTCTTCTTTTCAGGCTCCTTCTCCTCGGTCACACGAGATGCACAGCGGGGAGTCTTGGCATCGATCTGCTTGCCAGTCTCACGGTCGAATGTAGTGGTGCGACCGTTCTTCTGGACGATGGAGATCGTCTTCTTGTCAGAGGCAGTGATCTCGAACTCGCCGAGATACATGCCAGTGAATGCATACATGTGAATTTTTTCGCCTTTCTTACGAGTGATCATTGTTGTGTCCTCCTGTAGACATTTAGATTTTGTTAAGGTTTAACCTTGAATATATTGTACTCCTTTTGGAGTAGTTTGTAAAGACCTTTTGTTGAATTTTCTGAAATTTTATTCAACAACATTGACCTCACCATTTATCATACAGTTTCTGAGAGCGATCAACTCATTTTGAGCAAAAGATTTGCAAGCCTTAAAAATAAGAGACTTTTGTTTTCTGTCAAATTTGTAATAGAGTGCTCGACTAGCATCCTTGACATAGAATGGCTGAAAGAAGTTGTAATCACCAGTGAGTTCATAAAGTTGCTGAAACAGTTTTTCAAGAGCAAGAATACCCTCGCCGCAATTGAGCTCTTTGTAGCTCCAGTTGAACTGCTTGACCAGCTTTGTAGCTTCCTTGACTTTACTGACAGAATATGTTGCTTTTTCCATTTTGAGTACCTCCGTTACATATCTTCCTTACAAGTAACATTGTACTCTCATTGCTGACAATTGTAAAGAGGTTTTTGCAAAATATTTTGAAAATTTTAATGTGTACCCCATGGACCCCAACCAATATCGATATCCAAAGGAACTCGGAGTTCAACCCCGAAATCATCAAGCACCTTTGGGTGAAGCATAACTCTGCGAATGACAGAGTCCACATAGTCTTTGTCTTCTATTCTGCACTCACCAATAATTGAGTCATGAACTGTAGCACCGATCCAAGCAATACCCTTGAGTTCCTTATTGATTTGAGTTGCAGCAGAAATCAACAAATCAGATCCAGAACCCTGAACAGGTGTATTGATAGATCGCCTGGCAGCACTGGCTCTCTCCCATTTGTTCTGGGAGTATATCAAAGGAAGCTTCCGGAACCGACCAAACAGATTGTATACACCACCCTGTGCTTCGCACAGCTGCTCTTGCTCCTGATGCCAAGGAAGTAGTCTGGAATACTTGGCAAAGAACAGCTCACGGATATGTTCTGCTTCCTGTGGTGTAAAGGTCTGCCCATAGCTGTTGAGAGCATATGCAACGAACTTCTTTGCCATCATACCGTAAAGGAACCCGAAATTGACAGCTTTTGCCTTGCCACGTTCTTCTTTTGTGGGTTCACGACCACCTGTGAACAGTTTGGCAGTCTCAGTGTGAATGTCACCTTTCTCATGATAGATTCGGAGCATGGTTTTCTCATTGGCATAGTGAGCAGCGATACGCAACTCCAGCTGAGAATAGTCAGCTTCAAACAGGATCATGCCTGGAGCTCCAGTGAACAACCCTCGGATGTCTTTTGTACGAGGAACCTGTTGAAGATTTGGGTTGCTTGAGCTGGTTCGTCCAGAGACAACATTGGTCAAATTAAAGCTGGCATGAATTCGACTCTTATAGGAATCATCTTCCCATCTGTTAAGGAACATTTTGTTTCTTGTAGCAGCATCTTTGTACTGCATCAAGATGGTGGGAATCTCATACCCTTTGCGAGCCAGCTTCTTCAGTGCAGAAGCAGAAGTAGACGGAGCACCTTTGGGTGTCTGCTCAAACACAGGCATCTTTTCAAGATCGTAGAATACATGAGCAACCTGAGTTGAACTTGCCCAGTTGATGTCATAGTGGTTCTTGAGCTTGCCAAGAAGAGATTCTTCCTCCTGCTTGTACTTTGCTCGAACCACTTTCAATTGGTTAAGGTCTATATACAAGCCATTGCGCTCAATATCTCGATATGCACAATATGCAGGACGCAAGAGCTGTGTATAAATCTTGAGCTGCTGTGGATTTGCCCTCTCCATGAAGAAGCAGAACAATTCCCAAGTGTACTTTACATCTTTCTTCAAATATGGAACAATGCTTTGTGCACCAGAAGTCTTTTCTTTCTTGGCAATATCCCAATCAGGAACACCCAGATAGGTCTGTGCCATGTGCTTCAAGCCATGCTCAGCAGATAGATCATATGCTGTAGCAATCAACATTACATCTTCATGTATAGGTAGCTTGATGCCATAGGCTTGCTCAAGGAACAGTGTATCGAACTTGCCGTTTTGAAATACTGTACGAACTTTATGCTGCTTGAGCTTCTTCACAAGAGCTCTAAACCGATCTACTTGACCAGGCTTCTGAACATTGAAGATGTATCCTTTGAATATGGGTTCACCAACATCTTTGGAAAGACCAACACCAATGAATGTGACCTTGTCTTTATATCGGTTAAGGCCTGTTGTCTCAATATCAATTGTAGCATACAAAATAGCTCACCTCTTTTCTACACGAGTGATTTTGAAAACCTTGCCAGGAATCATAGCCTTTACAGCAAACTCTTTTGCATCAGGGTACATCAACCCAGAGATTGCTTCAATCTGATGTGCGACGTCAAGAAGAGAGACCTCTTTTGTATCATCATCTTTGAATCGAACATCAGGATAGAGCTTGTGCTGCTTTTTAAGAGCTTTGACACTGAGCTTCATAAGTCTTTTCATATTCATTATACTACACCCGCAAGATATTGGAAAGAGTGTAAAGGGCATTTTCATACTCTACTGAGGAAAGATTGAGATCAGAGATGAGCTTTTTGTACCATTCATAAACATAGATGTTATGTTTTGGCTCTTCTTTTGCTCTGTGCATCAAACGACGAAGCTGGCTACTCTTTTGCTGAATCATCTTTGTCAACCCTTTCTCTTCCCTTTGGGCAATACCAGTTTTCTGGCTTTTCCGTTTTATCAAGACTGCAAAGCATCTTGAATACTCGTTTTGAGGCATTCTTCTTGTGAAATTTCTTGTAGAATTCACAATTCTTACAACGACATACTTTCTCAAGAGAATTGAGATCAAATGGATCATAGCACCAATGGTAAAGGTTCTCTATTTGAGCAATAGCTGCATCAATTGAGATTTTTTGAGTCCCAAGCTCTGTCGGGAATTCTACTTCTACATTCGGAGTTTTCTTTCTTCTACTCTTCAGGGTGTCTATTGCAATAGACAATACTTGTCTTGTAGTCATGTCAAATACCTAAGCATTGTGAAGCATACATATCAGCTGTATGAGTATAAAGGACGTTCTCATATGCGCAACACGCAGCAGAATAGCCTTTCCAATATTTCTCACCCTCAAAAGCACCCATATGCCAACGAATACAATAGATCTCTTCAGGAGTGAGCTCAAGGAACTGCTGAATAAGAATTACACTGGCATCACCATGTCCAGGAAGAATCACATTTCCTGTATGTGTAAAGGTTCCGTCTTCTTGCTTAGTGTACAGTTTTGTCTTACAATAGTCATGCAGCATACCAACAATGCAGGGAGAAGCAGATCTTTCCCAATACAACTCAAGGTCATGTGTATAGTGTACAAGCTGGCTTGCCACAGCAAACGAATGATCAAAAAGACCACCCTCATAGTTGCCATGGTGAGAAGCTGATGCAGGAGCAGTAAAAAATCCATCATTCTGAAGCTGCTGAAGCAATCCTGTATTGTATGGTGCAGGCATCAAGCTTTTGAACAGGTCAATACGATCCTGCATCGTTCTGTTGATTAGCGGTTGACTTTTCATAAGATCACCTCTTGAATTGTTTGAGAGTTACACCTTTCCAGCTTGCCTCTCGTGTCTTTGGGTTCCTGTATTCAAGGAACCCAAGAGACCTCATATTTCGAATAAATCCATGCTTTTTGTGACATTCACGACCACTACTCACACAGAATTGAGCATATGCTTCATACAAGGCATCCTTGCCGATATAAGCATCAGGGTCTTTCTTACACTTCTTCACAAGGAATGCATGAATACTATCAGAGTCCTGTCGCAAGCCCTCCACCATTCTATTGGAGCGTTCTGTACGAGGAATTGCTTCTACTGGCAGGAGGCTGAGCAGATACGGAATGATCTCTTCAACACTTTCTTCGCTACAAAGATCATTGACATACGCATCGTTAAGGAATAGTTCATGATTCATATAAAGAATCCGCATGCGCTTGTAGAATGCATTTGACTTCTCTTCGAGCTGAAGTGGGAGCTGGTTGAAAGAAAAGATCAGCTTGCAGAAAGGAACAAAGAAGAAAGGCTCTTTGCCTTTCTTTTCATGCATGATCTGGTCACCACCAGTGATCTTTTTTAAGTTCTCAATACTGCTCAATGGCAATGAACCATTATCACCACAAGAGTTCAGAAGTGTGTTGTATAGCTGGGCTGGATAAAATCGAGCACTGAGTTCATGCATACTCAAAGATGAGACATTTTCTCGTCCAACCATATTTTCAATGAATCGAAGCAAGACGGATTTGCCTGTATTGGATTGACCACATAGGATCATGAAAGTTTTCAAGCCATAATTCAAGGTCAAACAATATGCCATGTATTTCAAGGCCATTTTGATATCTTCCTTGTTAAGGCAAGTCTTTTTGAAGAACTGATAGAGCCGAGTATTTACAAATGGCACATACTCACCCACTTCATGGGGAATCTGTAGAGTCTGTAAATACTTGCTGTCATGAGGAAGAAGCTTCCCTTGCTCAATATCCCAAACCCCATTTTTGAAGTTGATCAGATTGTGATCCTTGTTAAGGTCTTTTGTCTCTTTTTGAAGTCGTGTATCATCGATGATCAGCCTGAAGCACTCCATGATTCTTGCCTGAGTTATCAAGCTGTCCACCATAATCATATCACGAATTGTATTGCGAACATAACTGCTGGCTTCCTTGTACACACCCTCTTGGTAAAGGTATGCTTCACCACCCAAGACAAATATGTCACCACGATTGACAAAGTAGTCACATATTGCTCGGCTATTCACATTGACTGGGTGACCTTTGCTATTGTAGATCAAATATGGGTTATCACCCTGCTCTTGGGCTTCATAATTCTTTGTGTTGCGAATGATCTTATCAAGCTCTTCCTCTTCCATAGGTTGATCAAAAATGATGGTGTTGATAATATGAGCCATCTTGTCAATTTGATCATCGTTGGCACCTCTGTTTTTGTATGCCATAAGGTGAGCAAAGAGGGTAGCATTTCTGCCATCACCCTCCTTCAGACCCAATAGGGATTCCTTTCGACCTGCCATTGGGGTGAATTCAAGAGGAAGATCTTCAATTGTTCTACAGTTATTGAATTTTCGGTTTTCTGTGCCCCAAGGAAGAATGACATAACCTTTGTTGGCACAACGAAAATCACACTTAAGACCACAAGGCAAGATCATGCCAATACGCTGAGGAAAATCTTTGTTGGTCTTAAAGTAAAGGTGTAGACCCTTTGGAGTCTTACACATTAGAGTTTTGAGGTGCATTTTGCGAACAACCTTAAGAGCTTCTTCTTTGCCCTCATCGATATCAACAATGATATATCCTGTTCGCACCCACCAACCAATCTGCCCACCATTCTCAACGTGAGCAGCTGCAGCTCTCTCGGGTACAATGGCAGTGTCAATACGCTTTTTTTCCATACAGCGCACATAGCTGTCCTGCCCAATCAGGCTGTTAAACTCAGATAATTTCATAGACTGTCATCCTATTATTTCATGTTGACTGTTCGATCCTCTACAGTGCGCTGCATGCTTGTACTGTTGTCAAGCCAACGCTGTACACGCTCAACCTTGGCAACCTTTCTGACATCGATCTCTTCCTGGTTAAGGTTGAAGATTGCCTTGACATGATGAAGAATGATCTCAACATCAGCCACCTCATCGATAGCTTTCTGATGAAGATCGAGCTGAGCTTCATACTCGGAGTCATATCGTGGAAACTTTGCCAGTACACATGCCAGCTCATTGAGTTCCTCGATAGCAACCAGAATCTGGTTCTTATTTCCATAGACATCACGAGCTTTGGCAAGCGTTGTTGCAATGTTATTTGCCTGTTCTTGGGTCATATGTATCACCTCAATTCACTGCATCAGGGGCATCCCAGCTTGCTACCTGAACACTCTTCACACCGTTACATGCAAAGATCTGCTCTGTTTCGTCACTGATATACTGCTTGCGTCCATAGTAAACCTCTGTGATCCCTGCAGCGACAATAGCACGTGCACAGGCTTCACAAGGATAGCGTGTTACATAGATTCGTCCACCTCGTGCAGATCTCTCCAGATGAGCAATAGCATCGATTTCACTATGAAGTGCACGACAATCAGCAGGTCCACGATGGGTTTTATCATTGTTGCCATACTTCTTGATACGCAAGCAACCCTCAAACTGACAAAGATCAGGAATTGCTGCATTTGCTCCAAAAGAGAGAATTCTTCCATGCTTATCTGTGATGCAAGATCCAACAGCTACTTTCAAGCATCCAGATCTTGATTCAGCATAAGTCTGAGCCATGTCAAGGTATCTTTTGACAGGCATCTGCTCATTTGCCATTATTGTTCCTCTTTTCCTGTTCCTTTTGTTCACGACGAGCTTTCTCACGACGAGCTGCTCGGCATTCACTGCAATGAGTAAAGGGCTTCAGCCCACGAGTTTCGAGCCAAGCCAGCTCGTTGTCAGAGATAGAAAAAGGACGATTGCAGGTCTTACAGATCCGCTGCTGACGATTGTTTTCTGCCATGATGAAGTACCTCCATTATTTATGTTGTTTATATTTGACACGAGGACGACCAGTGCCCTCGATTGTCCGAATGTATTTGGCGAGCTCACACATACAGTTTTCCAAGCTCATGATGTTAAGGCAACGATCATACTCAGGAAGATCTATAAAAAGCTCTCTTGGATCCCAATACTGACCATTGGGTGTCATAATCTTTGAGAAGATGTGATCAACATTGTTTCTCAGCCAAAACAGTGCTTCCTCTGGGGACATGCCGTCATAGTCATCAAAAAGATAATCTAGTCCTTTTTTGCACCCAGGCCCAGCTATAACAAATTCATTTTCACTGAACGGAAACTCTTTGATATAGGTCAAGTCAACAAAGACCTGATATGCCAAGAAATCAGCAAATCCTTGGATCTCTTTGATGGCTTCAAATGCAACCTTTTGGTCGTTTGCATTTAAGAGCTTTTCAACAGTATTGTGTTCCTTGAGCCATGGACCGATATGAAATACTCGTAAAGGTATGTCATATTCTTTGTTGATCTTTTCATTTTGATTTGGATATCTCCAAGCCTGCTTGGTGCCACCTTGATTGTATGCAGAAGACCACCACTTGCGATCAGGATCTTCTGTAGCCAACTCCTGGTAGATTGGCCGAATCTGTTGCTTCATCTGCGAAGAGTAAAGGTCTTTTGCTGTCCACGGTCCACCGAGATCTTTCATTGTATCCCAGTTGTTCCAAGCTCTGAAATAGAAGCTGTTGACAATCTTGTCCTCTAGAGACAGACACGGATTGGTGCTGATATTTTTGATAATATACTGGCTCTGACGATCATGTTCACGACGAACATTGCAGAACTTGTACTGCTGCAGAACTCCGTCATTGGTCCATGGAGCTTCTTTGTGAAGAACATCTTTGCGAAGATGAATTTTATAACGCTCTGTTACAAAGTCATAAAATCTTTGCATGTTCTCAAAATTGTACTTTGGATTTGCAGCTCTAATCAAAGCTCTATTGACACCACAGTATAACTTGTCTCGAGGTTTAATTCTCATATCACACCACCTTTGCTTCAAGTATTACATATTATACTCTCATATTAAACTATTGTAAAGAGATTTTTTCATCCTTGTAGCAATACTTGAGGACATCCTTTTTAGCAGTCAACAGCTTTTCAGTTCCTCTGGGCTTCCTACCATACCCATGAACAGCTCCACCGCGACCAATGATCAGCTTGCGATATCGCATAGTCTCAGCATCAATGTAGTATCTGATTTTTACAGTCATCAGTCCATTGGCATCGACACACCAAGTCGTTTTCATAGAGTTAAGGCTGACGCTGTCAGAATCTGCCACTTCATGTTTCAACTGTTCCCAAGCAGCCATCTGTTTGGTATTTGGCTGACCCTCACTTTTGGAAGACTTAGAGAAGTCCACAATCACCTGTCTCTTTGGGCTGGTGTCTCCTGTGGAGGACTCTTCCTCCTCGTGAGTAGTTTTCTCTTCAGGCTTCTTACAGAGCTCCACAGAAGGAGCTGCTACAACAGAAGAGACACGTCGTGTGCTGAGTGATTCAGGGTCTACACCCAGGCTTATGGCTGTGATTGCCTTGGCCTGAGTGGCGTTCTCGCATTTAACAGACCCAAGGACTTTCCCATCTTTGACCATATTATAGTAGTATACTCGAATTCTCATAATTCAGCCCTCCAAAAATCTAGACCAATGCACAAATCTTGCAGTGTAAGTTGCATATTTGATATTCTGTATTTTATTATAAAGACCCAGGTCAAGATCCTTGAGTCGAGTTTTCATATGGAAGCCCACAGTGCTCAGTGGCATGCAGAAATGCTCTGCTGTGCGTCTATATGTTGCCCAAGTCTCAACGATGTAATTGGCTTCATCCAGCACCTGCTGATCAGTGTATCTTCTTCTCTTCATCTTAAACACCTCATTTCTTCAGGGAGCGTGCATCCATACAAGCACGACCATCATAGATACCTTTGTTGTATGCATCAAAATTGACGGAGCCGGAGCTGGTCAGACCACCTTTATGGGTGGAGAGTTTAGGGAACTTGTCGTGGAATTTGTCATTGACATCTTGAGGAACGATCAGCACGAGAGCCTGGCACTGTTTGTCCAGCTTCTCACGAAGGCCACCAAGGAACCCCATCACATAGCTGTTGAACACATTCTTGGTGTCCTCACAATTTCGACGAGCCTGACCAACACAAGCATCACCCTGCTTCTTTGCGAAGTGATATGCATACTCAAAAGCGGATTTGGCAATCTTTGCATCTGCAGCATGTCCAAAGAATGCAACCTGCTTGTTGCTGAGGAGGATGGTCTTGCAACGGAAGTTGCGGGCAATAATCACTGCAAGCTGGCAGCGGAAGCCTTTGTTGCCTTTGTGCTCACAGGCTTCCAACCCATAAGACACAGGCTCATCGACATCGACTTCCACATCGCTCATCTGAACCCCGTGTTCAGCCATGAGCTGCTGAGCCTTGAGAAGTGCTGCCTGAGCTTCAGCATCGCTGTCATTGCGCTTGCTATCAGCAAGAGCGAGCAGTTTCTGGATCTTTTTTACGATTGCATTGTTTTCAGTCATGATAAATTCTCCTTGTGATGTCATTTTAAGAGCCATCCGCTCTGAGGGGGTTGTCACATACAACTCCGACACCCTTTCGGGTGTTTCGTCGCAATTTTCAGCGACTCATCAGGGAGTCTATTAGATTTGTACACCCAGCTTCTCAGCTGCAGCAGAAACAACTTTCTCAACTTCTTCAGGATTTGCTTCGTTCCACTCATCCTGCATATCAGCTGCCATACAAAGCTCAGCACAAAGGTTGTAGTCCCAAAAATCAAGCTGTCGGATGTCAGCAGCAATTTCATGGGGATCACGCATCTAGTTGCCTCCAATCACAGGATTTCAGCAAGGAACCAGTGTTCTTTCACCATTTCACCAATTATCTTGAGGACTTTGTCATCTTCTAATTCAGCGTCTACTTCAACAATCTTGGATTGAGCACCACGGATAAAATACAGAGTAGTCATTTTGATTGCCTCCAGTTGTTTGAGTGTTTATTGCTTTTCCTTACAATTACATCATACTCCTATTGCAATCAATTGTAAAGACCTTTTGCAAAAACTTCTGAAAAATTTTTAGAAAGTGTCCCGCAAGATGTATCCATAGATGACCGTGGCAATGACCACGCCAATTGTGAGATACAGTGGTGGGCATCCACCAAATACCCATTCGGCGACTCTGTAGACCAGCAGGACCACAAAAGTGGTAGCAACTGCAGAAAGGAAACATCCCCACACATACTTGATGAACCTCTTGATGAAGCTCCATAGGTCACTCAGGGCATCATGCTTATACCTCATCAGTTCAACAAATATACTGTCATTGATCTTCATTTTATACCTCCATTTCTGTTCTTTTATTCCAGAGCGCGATGACTCCTTTTACTGCACTTCCAGCGGGAATAACATTCCCGCTCCTCATATCACACAGGATCTGGGTCTGGGCGTTGCAGCAAGAGCAATAGACTTTAACACCAGAGTCCACAAATAGATATGCCTTGCCACCACAGAATGGGCATCTCTTGAGCTCAGGCATTTCGACTTTCATCATGGTTGATCTCCTTTCTGGGTAGTTCACACTCAATACAGTCTCGGTTAAGGTGTGTTTTGAGTGGACAGACCATGTCTTTGGGTCTATTGTATTTCGGACACATGTCAGTAGTATTCATTACTATTCTCTCCAAGTCTTAGATGTTCTCTCCAGAAATATCCTGGAATCAGTTCAACAACTGCCAGCTTGTCATCTATTGGCTGTATCTGTAGGATGATGGGTGTATCGTCCTTGACTTCAGGATTGGACGTATTACATAGCTGCAAAATGGCTTGCCGATTTAGGCATCGGAAATAGCTATGAACAAATGTTTTCTTCATCTCAATACTCTCCGTGATGATGTTCCTGAATGATTGGTCGATCGTAGTTGTTGTTATTGCGCATGCGACGAAGTTTGTTGACAACATCGTCGTGGCCTTTCTCGTAGCCATAGGCATAGCCAACATAGCAAGTGAATGCAGAAATTGCGAAGATGATCGTGATCATGATTGCCTCTTCCATTAACATAAGTTATTCCTCCTCAGATTCAATAGAAATGATTCGTTTGCCATCTTTCTCAAGCTCTCCAGCAAAGATGGTGCATCTGCCATAGTAGGGACTGTCTACAAAGTAATAATGAGACTTGTCAGTGGCTTTGCCAACAACAGTGGCAGGAGAATTGTCAATCATGCGAACATGATCACCAGGATTAAACTTTGGGAGCGGTGCTCGCCTTCGAGTCATAAAGCAGTCACCTCTTTTTCTTTGAGAATATCATAGATAGAAATGATGTCGTCATTGACCTGGGTGATCCAGAACAGCTGGTTGCCACGCTTGACAACATATGTTTTATAGAGCTTTGAGCTGTGGTTGAAATACTCAGCAGGTTTATAGCCAACAACGATATTTGCTTTGACAATATGTCCTTCAGAGAGGAGCTTCTTTGCAAGGTTCTGAGCATCAATAAGATTCATTTATCTGGTACCTCCGTGTATAATGCTTTGTGGAGCTCATACATTGCCTCGTCTTGAGACATGGTTTTGAGCATGACTTGGAAGATTCGTGTGTATGTTACAAGAACTGTGTATTTCACAGGCAATGGAGCAGAACGAATTTTCTCAACAAGTTTCATTTTCATCCCTCTTTGCATAGATAGCACGAATCATTTCAGCTCTTGTGACAGGAATGAGCTTGCCATCTTTGTACTGAACAAATCTTCGCTCACTGTACTTTGGCTTGCGATAGTTCTTTTGTCCGTACATGTAAAATGCTCTTTCTTCAGGTTCGCATATAACGAGTTTTCCATATTGTCGAGTGCCAGGGTATTCATAGAAGCCACCAACTACAGTAGAAAAGTCAGGCCATCCATTTGGTCCGATTTTTGCTATCCATGGACGTCCAAATCGAGTTGGATCAAACATTGGGTACCATCTTACAACAATCATAATATCAGGCTCCTGTGTTCGAGCAGAACTGCTCATTGAGAAACTTGAGAACTTCCAAGCCAATCTGTTGATCTTTGATGAAGTTGCTGAATTCCTCCTCATCCAAGCAAGTGGCCAGCTGTACATGAGCGCGAAATTCTTTACAGATAGTGTCATAGTAGATGACAGAAAGATCAAAGTCTACTGGGCAATCAACTTTATAGATAACAGTGATGTCTTCTACAGAATTGGAGATGAGACTCTCAGTAACTTTATATTGTAAGATCTCATACTTGTTATGGGCAACGATGGCCTGTTCAGAAGTGATGATGTCCTGATCAATAAGATTCATAGTGAGTTCCATATCAGTACCTCCATTTGTTTTCTTGCTTCTTATTGTGATTACATTGTACTCCTATTGTACAGAAATGTAAAGACCTTTTGTGAAAATTTCTAGAGATTTTTCAAAGATTCTTGCAGCTCATGCTTCAGCTGTTTGATTCTTCGTCTTACAGTATGTACTTTGGTGTTTGTCATACGAGATATAGCAACTGCTGAGTAACCTTGGATATACAAGTGAGCAATCTTGAGAAAGACAGAATTACCTTTACATATATGATGTATTTGAGCATAGATGTCTGATGCTTTATAGTCATCTCGTGGGTCAGATATGATGCATTCAATAGGGATTGGAGCTTGTCCTTCGTTGCAGATTGTATCGTTAAGGCTGACTGTTGCATGAACTTGTCGCTGTACTTTGCGCCACTCCATGTTGATGATGTTTGACATGCAAACAAAAGCATAGACTGAGAACTTTCCGTTCTCTGGCTTGTAGAAATGAGCTGCACGACATAGGCCAATAGCACAGAGATCATAATAGTCATCAGGGAGATGGAATTTGTTAAGGTACGAGTAGATGAGATTATGATTATTTGTCACGAGCTCTCGCTCTTCATCCGTGAGAGTGAAAGGCTTCACTGGTGTAGACATAAGTATTCCTCCGCTATGTGAATAGTGTATGAGTTTTGAGATAATTATACTCACAATAGAGTAAAAAGTAAAGTGAAAAATAAAAATCGGTAAAAATCGGTCTAAAAATCGGCGTAAAATTGCAGAAAATTTTCTAAAAATCGGTAATTTATTGCAGAGAAATCGCGAAAAATCGGCGTAAATTTTGACGTTGTATCGTTATCCTTATGCACAAAAAGTACGCCGATTTTTTTCTTTTCCTCGCGTCTATAAACGGATCATGAAAAAGTGAAAGTGTGATAGAAGAAGGAGAATCACGGAAAAAGGTGTTCAAAAATCGGCGTAAAATTGCACTTGAAGTACTCAAAAATCGGTATTTTATTGGAAGAAAAGTTCAAAAAATCGGCGGACTTTTTCACGATATATCGTCATCCTATTGTAGAAAATTTACGCCGATTTTTATTTTATATATAAATAGAATTAGAT
>ERZ1034976.2212-NODE-2212-length-13619-cov-61.787600_pt1 | contig 13619 bp, 17 predicted proteins | sample MGYA00520623_ERZ1034976 | MGnify/ENA primary metagenome ERZ1034976 (study PRJEB33766, sample SAMN09781774) | gut metagenome | biome: gut microbiome | host: Homo sapiens | place: Madagascar | study: EMG produced TPA metagenomics assembly of the PRJNA485056 data... | reverse complement strand
CCTCATCGCGGGTGCAGATCCTTCACATTCGCTTCGGATGGCGTTTTGCTGTTCCCTGTCAATAAGACACTATACAGGGTATGTTATAATAGATATATATAAATATATGAATAAGCTTCAGTTTTGAAAGAAGGTGTTCTTATGTGGAAGAAAACAATACTTGCCGCGGCACTGCTTGCAGGTGGCGTAGTTGGCGGTTTTGCCGCGTATGATGGCGGAGATAATCCGCCGCAGGATGAAAACGTACAGCTCTGTCCCATCGGAGAAAACGGTGAGCGGGGAGTCTGCGGTGTTCCGGAGAGAAGCGGTGATGACCGGGAAGCTTGCAGGGGTCCGCACTGTAATAGGTGATGCGGAAAGAAAAATAAGGGAGACGGGAGACCGTTTCCTTTTTCTTTATCACGAATCAAGAGGGGAAAGTGAGGTAATAGATTCTTCACTCCGTGTCACCATCCTGTTTCCCGTTTTTCCCTCAAGGCATTTTTGCCACCGTTCAGAATGACGATTGAAGGAGAGAGTGTCATAATGAGGGGAACGATAAGGCGTCATAATGCGGTACTGATTTCTTCGTGAAAAGCGGAGTGTGTGAAGTGTTTTCGTTTGACATCTCATGGCCGTTTAGCTATAATTAGCATGTTATGGTGTGTGAATACACAGGACGCAGTAAGGAGGTGTTCACTGATGGCAAAAATGACATTCCAGCCTAATAACCACTGGAGAAAACATACCCACGGATTCCGCGCCCGTATGAAGACGAAAGCCGGCCGTATTGTTCTGAAAAGAAGAAGAGCCAAGGGCAGAAAGGTATTAAGTGCCTGAGTCAGAATCGAAGCAGGAGAAGAAGTATCCGCTTCACCGTGATTTCCGTATCCGGCAAAACAGGGATTACCGGCGTATATACTCGTCCGGCCGGCGTTTCAGCAACCGCGCGGGACTTATATACGTGGTCAGGACGAAACGGGAACCTGTCCGGATCGGGTTTGTGACGACGAAGCGCATCGGCAATGCCGTGGCGCGCAACCGGGCAAGGCGCCTGATGAAAGAGGTTTATCGCCTCCATCGTCATGAACTTTCTTCCCATTATGAAGCCATATTGCTTGCCGCCGCTTTTCTGACGACAGCGACGTATAGCGAGGCGGAAAAGGCTTTGCTTGCGCTGTGGCGTAAAGCGGGCATGCTGGAGGGGGCATGATGAAGACGGTGCTGATCGTTCTTATTCGATTTTACAGGAAATATGTTTCTCCCCTGAAACCGCCATGCTGCCGTTTCACTCCCACCTGCAGCACTTACGCGCTGGAAGCGGTGGAGAAATACGGCGCGCTGAAAGGCGGATGGCTCGCGTTAAAGCGGATCTTGAAGTGCCATCCTTTCCATAAGGGCGGTTATGACCCTGTTCCATAAGGCTTTTCCGATAGGCAATGTACGGCGCTTTTGATAAGGCGCCGCTTTTTTCATCTTTCGCGTTTTGTTATCCTGTCACACCATGAATTTTGCAGAGTTTCTGCATTTTTGTCTCATCCTGCTTTTGAAATTCAGAAAGCAGGAACATTTAGGCGGCTGAAATAGAGGCCGTATAAGGAGAAATTATGAATCTTGGCTTTGGCGGAGGCGGATCTGAGTTCCAGATTCCCGTACTCTCGGCTATTGTAGGCATGATTGCCGATCTGATGCGCATCGGCCTGCAGATTTGTTATGAATTTACTTCCGGTCTCGGATTTCCCAATTACGTCATCGCTATCGTCGTTTTGACGATACTCATCAAGACGCTGCTGCTTCCCCTCGCGGTGAAACAGATCCGTTCCATGAAAGCGATGCAGGCAATACAGCCGGAGATCCAGAAAATCCAGAAGAAGTACAGAAATGACCCTGCCATGATGCGGCAGGAAATGGGGCGTCTGTACAAAGAGCATAATGCGTCCCCCATGGCGGGATGCCTGCCGTTGCTCATACAGATGCCTTTCCTTATCGCGATGTACTATGCGATTCAGGGGTTCAGTTATGACCCTCTCCACGCGGGTTTCCTCTGGATTGAAAGTCTGGCAGCGGAAGACGGCACGTACATCCTGCCTGTTCTTTCCGCCGCGTCCACGTTCCTTGTTTCCTGGCAGACGACGCCGAAAGACGCGCCAAGCAACCAGAAGACAATGCTTTTCATGATGCCCCTCATGATTGGTTGGATGTCTCTTAATTTTCCGAGCGGTTTGGTGATTTACTGGGTGGTAAGCAATATTTACCAGTTTTTCCAGCAGCTCATTATGTTCCGCGGAGAAAAGGGGAAGGAAATCATAAACGGTCCTTCCAAAAAGGGTGTAATTACCGTCCATACCGATGAAGAAGCTGTGGCGAAGACAAAGAGGAAAAAGATTATCCGTAGAAAAATTATTAAAAAGGTAGCAAAGAAACCGGCAGCTGATGAAGTACAGAAGGCCGGCGATGAAGGAGAAAAAACGGCTTCCGCTGAAAAGACGGCGGAGGATCGAGATAGTTCCGGAAAAGCGGAGGGATAAATATGAAAACTGTCAGAATTACCGCAAAAACCGTTGACGGTGCAGTGGAAGAAGGATTGAAGAAGCTCGGGATTTCCCGCGCAGAAGCAGTGATCCGTGTTATTGAACAGCCCTCGGGCGGACTTTTCGGTTTGTTCAACAAGAAAGACGCCGTTGTCGAAATCGACGCGATTGAATCGGAAGCGGAAGATATTACGGAAAGTGCGGGAAGCATGATCTCATCGGTTACCGAAGCTGCAAATGGAGAGGAAGAAACTGTTTCTGCTGAGGATGAGATTGAGGAAAACGCCATGGACGATGGTGATACGGGAGAAGGTTCCCCGGCAAAGAAGGAAGGACGCAGCCGGGAAGAGGCTCCGTTTTCCGCAGAAGAGCAGGCGGAGGCTGCTGAAGAAGCGAAACGGTTCCTGACGGGCGTTTTCAAAGGAATGAAGATGGACGTACAGCTTGAGAAGATGGTGAGTGAAGAACGCATTCTTTTCAATCTTCACGGAGAGGGTCTCGGTATTCTCATCGGAAAGCACGGCCAGACACTGGATGCGCTCCAGTACCTGACGAATCTGGCGGCAAATAAAAATTCCCGACACCATTACTTCGTGCTTCTTGATGTAGAAGACTATCGGCAGCGCCGCAGGCAGACGCTGGAATCGCTGGCTCATCGTCTGGCGGATAAGGCGAAGCGTACAGGGGAAGAAATTCGTCTTGAACCGATGTCGGCAGGCGACCGCCGCATTATCCACCTGGCGCTCCAGAATGACAGCGCGGTGTCTACGGAAAGTGACGGAGAAGCGCCGTATCGCTGCGTCGTGATTCGCGCGAAGTAATATAAAAACCTCATGGCGGAATGATTTCGATCAGACAGCCGTGAGGTTTTTTGCTGCATAGGGAACAGAAATACGGTTCTTCGTTTCGTGTGCCTTTCTTTGGCGGTTCCCGCTTCTTTTGGGCTCCGCTTTATTTCGAGGCCGCAGGCGGGCAACAATATTTCATCAGTTGTGCTAAAATAACCATATACATAGAAAGGGGAGGTGGTTCGTTGTTCGCTTACGCGTTCACGTTCCTTGCCGCGCTTGCCGTGACGTTTATTCTCACGCCGGCCGTAAAGAATTTCGCGGTGCAGATCGGCGCCGTGGATAAGCCGGACGCACGGAAGGTGCATCACGGACTGGTCCCCCGTTTGGGCGGGCTTGCCATATACGCAGGGTTTATGGTATCCGTCATTCTTACGGTGGGCTTTACTTATGAAATGACAGGGATTATGATCGGCGCGACCTGTCTTGTTTTTGTGGGGATTGCAGATGATATCGTGTCTCTTCCCGCCAAGGTGAAACTTCTCGGGCAGATCTTATCCGCCGCTGTGCTTGTGATATTCTTTGATGTGAATATTGATTGGATCGATCTTCCCTATGTGGGGATTATTGAATTTCCTCTCTTTATTTCCATACCGCTTACTATTTTCTGGATCATCGGATTTATCAATACGGTTAATCTTATTGACGGCCTTGACGGGCTTGCTGCAGGGATCGCCACGATAGCGTCTATTGCCATCGCCCTTCTCGCATTCCAGATGGGGCAGTGGGTATCGGCTGCCGCTATGGTGGCCATGACAGGCGCGTGTCTCGGCTTTCTGCAGTATAATTTCAATCCGGCTAAAATTTTCATGGGCGATACGGGATCCATGTTCCTTGGGTATGTGATTGCCGCGGTGTCGGTCATGGGATCTATGAAGACGGCGGCTGCCGCAGTCCTTATCGTGCCTTTGGTGGCGCTGGCCGTGCCCATTACCGATACGGTACTTGCTATCGTGCGGCGCAGGCAGTCAGGGGTGCCGATTTTTTCACCGGACAAGAATCATCTCCACCACCGTCTTCTGGCGGCAGGCCTGTCGCAGAAACAGGTGGTGCTGGTCATGTACGCGCTGACCGCTTTTTTCTCGGCAGCGGCGCTCCTTGTGGTGAGGCTGAATCCATTTCTCGGTGTGGCGGTGATCCTTCTCACACTCGGGGTGTTTATTTTCTGGGCGAAGAAACTCGGCGTCATGAGAGAGGTCGTTCTTCCGCCGTCGGAAAAAGATGAGAAATAAAAAAGGAATTGACAGAAATATTTCATTGTATCAGTTTGTTTTATGAAAAGGAGTAGTCCTGTGAAAGTCATGACGGTTTTCGGCACGCGGCCTGAAGCGATAAAGATGGCTCCTGTCGTGCAGTCGCTTCTGGCGCATCCCGAAATAGAAACAAAGGTCTGCCTCACGGCGCAGCATCGGGAAATGCTCGATCAGGTGGTGGATCTTTTCAAGCTGCCCGTCGATTACGATCTGGATATCATGAGGAGCGGACAGTCCCTGTATGACATCACTTCCCGCGTCCTTCGCGGACTGGAAGAAGTACTGGAAAAGGAAAAACCGGATTATGTCCTTGTCCATGGGGATACGACGACGACGTTTACCGCGTCGCTTGCCGCTTTTTACAGGCAGATCAAAGTCGGACATGTGGAAGCGGGGCTGCGCACGGGAGATCTGGCGTCCCCTTTTCCTGAAGAGGCGAACCGCCAGCTTACGGGCGTCCTGGCCAGTCTTCATTTTGCCCCGACAGAAACGGCGCGGGAAAATTTACTCCATGAAAATAAAAAGGATGAAAATATTTTCGTCGTGGGAAATACCGTCATTGATGCGCTCCTTTCGACGGTAAAGAAAGATTATACTTTTGAAGATGAAGAAATACAGGCGATTGAAGAACACAAGCGCGTCATCCTTGTGACCACCCACCGCCGTGAAAATTTAGGCGCGCCCATGCATCATGTGTACCGTGCGCTCCGCCGGCTGGTGGAAACCGTACCGGATACGGAAGTGGTATTTCCTGTCCATCGGAATCCTCTTGTCCGTGAAGCGGTGGAGGAAGAGCTGGACGGCGCGGCGGGCATCCATCTTGTGGAACCGATGGAGTATGAGCCTTTCACGAATCTGATGGCGCGGTCCGCCCTTGTGCTGACCGATTCAGGCGGCATACAGGAGGAAGCGCCGAGTCTGGGGAAACCCGTTCTTGTCCTTCGCGATACGACAGAGCGCCCCGAAGCGGTAGAGGCGGGGACAGTAAAACTGGTAGGCACCGGGGAAGAGAAGATTTATCAGACGGCATACCGGCTGCTGACCGATGAGGCGGCATATCATGCGATGGCGGAAGCAGTGAATCCTTACGGTGACGGCAGATCCGCCGGGCGCATCGTGGATACGCTTTTGTATGCGGAGGGGATTTCTCATAAAAAACCGTCTAAATTTATAGCTAAGTAAATCCGCATATGTTACAATAACTTTGTATGGGTAGAGCTGTACGTATTTTGCGTGCAGTTTTTCATGATATGCACATGCCGGAGATGGCCATGAAGAATGCCGGAGGACAGGGAGATAAAGGAAAAGAGTTCAATCCGATGCGCAGTATCGCTGTGGCAGGCGGAGCGGGCATGACACTTCTTTCCTGTATCGGCCTCGGTATCTGGGGCGGGCTTAAGTGTGATGAATACTTGGGGACGTATCCTTTCGGCCTTATCGGGTTATCCCTTTTGGGCGCCATATCCGGATTGTGGGCCATAATTAGAAAAATGATAGGAAAGTAAGAAATGAAGTATGATACGGTATTCCCTGCTTTTGCGGATAGAGTGGTCAGCCGTCTGGCAGCCATAGGCGCTGTCGGCGCGGCCGCCGCATTTTTGAAGTGGGAATGGACTGTAGCGGCAGGATTTGCCGCCGGCGTCGTATTTCATATTCTTTTTTTCTTGTACATGAAACAGCGTTACATCCACTGGGAGAAAGAAGAGCGGGACGCGGCCTACATAGGCCAGATGGGCGCCGCGCTTGCCGGCTCCCGGCTTTTTGTGGAAGCGGGGCTGGCGGTGGCGGTGGTTTTGTGGACACCGCTTTCCATTCTCGGCTTTCTGGCGGGCTTATTGTCACTGTTCCCTGCTACTATCTGGGCAAGGCAATAGTGTGGAATAAGAATAATAATATTTTCCTGACGTCCAAAACAGAGAGGGGGTGAGACTATGCATCTTCATACGGGTACACATGTGGTTGCACAGCTTTTCGGAATGTCGGTCAATCTGGATACGATTTTTACACAATGGCTTACTGCTCTCATAGTATTTATTATCGTCTTTGCTGCGAGCCGGGGGCGTTCGCTCGTTCCAAGCGGTATCCAGAATGCGGTGGAAATGATCATTGAGCCGCTATGCTCCCAGTTTGAGAAGAATATGGGATCGCATTATAAAAAGGTTGTTTATTTCCTGCTGACGCTTTTCATGTTCATCTTTGTGGCCAATGAAATCGGACTTCTGCCGACGGCCCATCTGACGGCGTCTCCGACAAATGATGTGAATACGACCCTGGGGCTGGCGCTGGCCGGTACATTATGTATTCATTTCATTTATATCAGGAACAGGGGATTCGGCAAATGGCTGAAACATTTCTTTGAACCGATGCCGCCGTTCGTGATCATCAATATCGTAGAAGAACTTTCCCGGCCGATCACCCTGGCGATGCGTCTATTCGGCAATATTCTGGCAGGGGAAATCCTGATGGAAATCCTCTACGCGTTGGCACCTGTGCTTGTACCTTTGCTCTGGGTCGTGTTCAGCCTTGTGGTCGGGCTGATCCAGGCGTACATTTTCACTACGCTGACTTCCATTTATCTCAAGGAGAGCGTGGAGTAAGTGAAGATGTGCAGGTGAATGGGAGCGGCACTCCGTAAAATGCCCGGCGCCGCCCGCGAAACGGTACTCATTATATCCGGAAAAACCGGGACATTACATTCTTAGGAGGAATCATTACCATGGATCAGACTATTGTTGTTCAGTATTCCCTTATCGCATCTGCGCTGATTGCCGCAGTTTCTGCGTTTGCAGCCGCATTCAACGATGCTAAAGTAGCATCCCACGCTATCGACGGCATGACCCGCCAGCCGGAAATGCAGGGGCAGCTCTTCACTTCCATGCTTGTCGGCATCGGCCTGGTAGAATCTATTCCGATTATCGCTATCGTTATTTCTCTCGTCCTCGTATTCGCCAATCCTTTCCTCGGCTAATTCCAATTCATTGTTAGCCTAAGGAGGGGATTTCATTGGTAGAATTAAATGGTACGCTGCTGATTTCAATCCTCAACTTTATCATTCTCGTTGCCGTTTTGGCACATTTCTGCTATAAGCCGGTGCTGAAGGTCATGGATGACCGCAGGAACAAGATCCGGAATGATCTGGACAGCGCGGCCCGGTCCAGCGCGGAGGCGGCCAAGCTCAAATCCGATCTGGAAGCGGAACTTGCCAATGCCCAGGTCGCCGCACAGGGGATTGTGGACAAGGCCGTAAAAGAGGCCAAGGTACAGGCCCAGGCGCAGATCGATGAGGCCCATGCGGCTATTGAGAGGGAAAAAGTCCAGGCTGCTAAACAGATCGAAAGGGAACGCAAGGATGCCCTGGAGGATCTGAAGGCGCAGGTGGCCGCTCTTTCCTGTGATATTGCATCGAAGATCATCAGCAAAAATATGACGCCGGATACGAATGACCGGCTCATAGCGGAAAGCATCGCAAGACTGGATGCCGGGCAGGCAGGTAAGTAATCATGGATAAGAACGTAATCCTTGCAAAGAAGTACGGACGAGCCATCTATGAAATTGCCGCAGAGCAGCACTGCCTGGAACAAACGGAAGAAGATCTCCGCCTTATTGCCGATACCATAGGGAAAAGCAAAGAGCTCGGGGAGATTCTGAACCATCCTCTGCTTGCTAAGGATGTCAAGAAAGATACTATAAATAAGTTATTTGCAGATAAGGTGCAGCCGATAGTTTTACAGTTCTGCTATATTGTTATCGACAAAGGCCGCATCGCTGATTTTGCTGCCATGGCGGATGTCTATGCCAATCTTGCGCATCATGGGATGGGCATGGAGGAAGCCGTGGTAACTTCCGCGTTTCCATTGACCAAATCCCAGGTGGACGCTTTGAAAGCCAAACTTGCGGAAATTACGGGAAGCAAAATTATCATGAAACAGAAAGTAGACGCATCTTTGATAGGCGGATTCACGGTCCGGATGGGAGACCGTCTGATTGACGGATCCATAGCCCGTCAGCTTGCGGTGCTCCGCTCGCAAATGATGCAAAGAGATTGAGGTGACTTACAGGATATGAAAATCAGTTCAGATGAAATCACATCTGTCATTAAAAAACAGATTGAAAATTACAAAGTAGACCTCAATGTCGATGAAGTAGGTACGGTTCTTGAAGTCGGCGACGGTATCGCCCATGTATATGGCCTTGAAAACTGCATGGCCGGTGAATTGCTGGAACTGCCGAACGGCGTTTACGGCATGGCCATGAACCTGGAAGAAAGCAATGTAGGTGCCGTTCTTCTGGGAAATGCGGAAACCATCAAGGAAGGCGACGTAGTAAAGAGAACGGGCCGTCTGATGCAGGTTCCCGTAGGCAATGCGGTCATCGGCCGCGTGGTCAATGCGCTGGGACAGCCGATTGACGGCAGAGGCGAAATCAAGACTGACGCTTATCGCGACATTGAAATCAAAGCTCCGGGCATTGCCGACAGACAGCCGGTAAACGTCCCGCTGCAGACCGGTCTGAAATGTATCGACTCCATGGTCCCGATCGGCCGCGGACAGCGTGAGCTGATCATCGGCGACCGCGGTACAGGCAAGACTGCCATCGCTATTGATACCATTCTGAACCAGAAGGGGCAGGATGTCATTTGTATTTATGTTTCCATCGGGCAGAAGAACTCCAATGTCGTCCGTGTATACGAACGGCTGAGAGCTGCCGGCGCTATGGATTACTCCATCATCGTACATGCCGGTGCTTCCGAAGGGTCTCCGATGCAGTACCTTGCACCATACTCCGGTGTATCCATTGCGGAACATTTCATGCACCAGGGCAAAGATGTCCTCATTATCTATGACGACCTCTCCAAACATGCTGTCGCCTACCGCGCCATGTCGCTTCTGCTGCGCCGTCCGCCGGGACGCGAAGCTTACCCCGGTGACGTATTCTATCTGCATTCCCGTCTGCTGGAACGTGCGGCACGTCTGTCCGATGCGCTGGGCGGCGGCTCCATCACCGCGCTGCCGATCATTGAAACACTGGCAGGCGATGTCGGTGCGTACATTCCGACAAATGTCATTTCCATCACGGACGGACAGATTTATCTGGAAACGGCACTCTTTTATTCCGGGATCCGTCCGGCCATCAATGTCGGCCTGTCCGTATCCCGTGTAGGCGGTTCTGCACAGATTAAGGCCATGAAACAGGTCGCAGGCACGCTGCGTCTGGATCTGGCACAGTTCCGTGAATTGGCGGCATTTGCCCAGTTCGGTTCCGATCTTGATGCTGCCACCAAAGCGCAGATCGACCGCGGCCAGAGAACGACGGAAATTCTGAAGCAGCCGCAGTATTCCCCCTATCCGGTCGAAGACCAGGTTATGGCGATCTACACGGCCGTCAAAGGGTATCTTGATGATGTGGACGTAGACCAGGTTGTCGGGTTTGAACAGCAGGTTCTGAATTTCCTCCACAGCAGCCATCCGGAAATCGGCGCTGATATTGTGGATAAAAAGAAGCTGACAGATGAAAATGAAGCGAAACTCAGAGAAGCTCTTGATGAATTCAAGAAACGTTACAAGGCACAAAGCGAAACAGAAAAAAAGTCTGAAACGGTAGAGGGGTGATCTGATTGGAAAGTACGCGTGATATAAAAGGGCGCATAAAATCCGTCACCAACATCCAGCAGATCACGAAAGCCATGAAGATGGTAGCCGCCGCCCGTCTGCGCAAAGCGGAGGAAAAGGCAAACGGCTCCCGTCCTTATGCGGAAAAGATCGGAGAGCTCCTGCGCCGTGCTTCTTCGGTGACACCCGGATTTACAAGCCCGCTCTTCAGGACAGGCGAAGTAAAGAAGGTCGGATATCTCGTCATTTGCGGCGACAAAGGCCTTGCCGGCGCTTATAACTCCAACGTGATGAAGCGTACCCTGCAGGAAATCTCCGGAAAGGATCGTTCTGCATACGCTTTATATGTCTGCGGGAAACAGGCGAAGAATTATCTGAAATTCCGCGGGTATGATCCCGATACCTATCATTTCGGCTTTTCTGATAAGCCGTCGGCTCAGGATTCCATCGATCTCTCCAAAGAGATGGTGGAATACTTCACAAAAGAAGAAGTCGATGAAGTTTATATTATTTATACCAAATTCATCACCGCCCTCCGCCAGCAGGTCCGGGTAGACCGGCTGCTCCCCATTGAAGCGCCGGCTGAGGGAAAAACGGAAGAAGCAGCAAAAGCGGCTGCCAGCGAATGGGAAAAAGAAAGACAGGATTTCCTCCGTATCGAGGAAGATCCCTATATTTTCCTTCCCGATGCGGCGGCAGTGCTTTCCAAACTGCTTCCTGAATATATACAAGTACAGGTTTATAATGCGATGCTGCAATCCGCGGCGTCCGAGCTGGGCAGCCGTATGGCGGCCATGTCCGCTGCCACTGACAACGCGACGGAAAGAATTGCCGACCTCAACCTTACGTACAACAAAGCGCGTCAGGCACAGGTCACCAATGAAATTTCCGAAATTGTCGGCGGTGCGGCAGCTCTCGAATGAACCGGCTTAATTTGATTAAGGAGGAATGCTTCTTCATGGCAAATGAACAGCAGGGACAGGTAGGCAAGGTCGTACAGGTCATGGGCGCTGTCGTCGATATCGCTTTTTCCGACGATCAGGAACTTCCTGCCATCTATAACGCAATTCATGTCAAAGATGAAGAAGGCACTGTTCCGGTAGATGTTATCTGTGAAACCATGCAGCACTTAGGTGACGGCGTAGTCCGCACCGTTGCGATGAGTTCCACCGATGGCATGGTACGCGGAATGAAAGCAGTAGATACCGGCCGTGCTATTGCGGCACCGGTCGGCGACGGATGCCTGGGACGTATTTTCAACGTACTCGGACAGACCGTCGACAATGACGATACAAAAGTACCGGCATCCGACTACTGGCCTATTCATCGTCCGGCACCGGCCTTTAAAGACCAGTCTCCGGCAACCGAAATTTTTGAAACCGGCATCAAAGTCGTCGACCTCATCGCTCCGTATGCAAAAGGCGGTAAGATCGGGCTCTTCGGCGGTGCGGGTGTAGGTAAGACCGTTCTTATCCAGGAATTGATCCATAACGTGGCGACAGAACACTCCGGCTGCTCCGTATTCTGCGGCGTCGGCGAACGTACCCGTGAAGGGAACGATCTCTGGGGAGAAATGAAAGACTCCGGCGTTCTTTCCAAAGTTGCGCTGGTATACGGCCAGATGAACGAACCTCCGGGAGCGCGTATGCGTGTAGCTCTCACCGGTTTGACCATGGCTGAATATTTCCGCGACAAACAGGGACAGGACGTCCTGCTCTTCGTAGACAATATTTTCCGTTTCGTACAGGCAGGTTCCGAAGTATCCGCGCTGCTCGGGCGTATGCCGTCCGCCGTAGGCTACCAGCCGACCCTGGCTACCGATATCGGCGAACTGCAGGAACGCATCACTTCCACCAAAGACGGTTCCATCACATCCATCCAGGCCGTATACGTACCGGCCGATGACTTGACGGATCCGGCTCCGGCAGGCGTATTTACACACTTGGACGCTACCACCGTACTGAGCCGTTCCATCGCGGAACTGGGCATCTATCCGGCAGTAGACCCGCTGGACTCCACCAGCCGTATCCTTGACCCGAATGTTTTGGGTGAAGAGCATTACGAAGTGGCCCGCGGCGTACAGGCTATTCTGCAGCGCTACAAAGAACTGCAGGATATCATCGCCATCCTGGGCATGGAAGAACTTTCCGATGATGACAAAGTTATCGTAGCCCGCGCAAGAAAGGTACAGAGATTCCTGTCTCAGCCCTTCTTCGTAGCCGAACAGTTTACAGGCTCCCCCGGCAGATACGTATCCCTGAAGGAAACCATCCGTGGCTTCAAGGAAATCCTTGCAGGCCAGCACGATGATATGCCTGAAGGCGCGTTCTACATGGTCGGCACAATTGATGAAGCGATCGAAAAGGCTGAAAAGATGAAGAAAGGGGAATAAGCCATGGCTGATACCCTTACGAATCCCATGCACGTGGAAGTCATCAGCCCCGACGGACCGATTTATCGAGAAACCGGCGTGGAAATGGTGGTGGCCCGTGCAGCAGACGGCGAATTTGCCGTCATGAAAAACCATCTGCCTCTGGCAGCCGCTCTTGAAATGTGCCCCGTGCGCATCATTAAAGGCGGAAAGGAACAAAAGGTGGCCGTATTTGGCGGTTTCCTGGAAATAAAGGACAATCAGGTAAATATCGTAGCCCCCCTGGCGGAGCTGGCGGATACCATCGATATTGCCCGTGCCCAAGCCGCGAAAAAACGTGCGGAAGACAGGCTGGCATCCAAGAGCAAAGACATTGATGTCAATCGTGCCAAACTCGCTCTCCAGCGTGCGCTGACACGGCTCAAAACGACAGGAACCCTTTGATCCCAACACAAGAACCGATCCATACAAATAATGGGTCGGTTTTTATGTTGGGGGAAGACGGTAAGAAGATAAAAGCTATCAGCTGTGAGATGTCAGCTGCAAACTGACTATTCTTTTACGATTTGAGTCATCATGGCGATTAAGTATCCTCAGCCGCGCTGCGTGCGCTACAGCTCCTTCCAACGGCCGACTCCATGATCCTTGTATAAGACGTTAAGGCGTCATAATGAGGGAAGCGTTAAGCGTCATAATAAGGGAAGCGTTAAGCGTCATAATAAGGGAAACGTTAAACGTCATCCTGAACGAATGTGAAGGATCTGTCACCGTGGTGGGGAAAACCGTAAGGTGTCATCAGAGTAATAGATTCTTCGCTCTGCGTCATGTTGTGATTTTTCCTCATTCTCATACAGCATTCTTACTTCCGCTCTGAATGACGGGATACGGTAAGGCGTCATTCAAAGCGCCAACAAAAGATTTGCTACAGTGTTGAGGAAAGGGATTCTGACGGGAAGAATAGGGATTGGGTAAGCCTCCTTATTTATAAGGAGGTGGCCGGCGGAGCCGGACGGAGGATACTGGCTTGG
>ERZ1034976.2206-NODE-2206-length-13632-cov-7.384842_pt1 | contig 13632 bp, 13 predicted proteins | sample MGYA00520623_ERZ1034976 | MGnify/ENA primary metagenome ERZ1034976 (study PRJEB33766, sample SAMN09781774) | gut metagenome | biome: gut microbiome | host: Homo sapiens | place: Madagascar | study: EMG produced TPA metagenomics assembly of the PRJNA485056 data... | reverse complement strand
GCCATTCCGAGGCGGACGTAGAAAGCCGCTGCCACAAGATGCGTCTGAACGCCGCGGAGCTGGAACAGGCGGTATTCCTGACGCTGAAAAAGCAGATGGAAGCCACCGCGCCGCTTGCCCCTGACGGTACGCTCCGGGTAGATGCTTCCGTACCGGAACGCGCCGAATATGAGCAGCAGATTGAGACGCTGCAAGACGGCAAGCGCACGTTGTATGAACGCTATCTCATGGGCGAGATCGACCTGAATACCTACAAGGCAGAAAGGGCCGCGTGTGACGAGCTGCTGCTGAAAACGAAAAACGCCTATGCCGCAGTATTGGCACAGGCGAAGCAGAAGCAGGACGAACAGGCACGGCAGGACAGCCGCAAGGAAGCGTCCAAGGCGATTTTCGATGCGGACACGCTGACCACCGAGCTGGCCGAGCTGCTGATCGACCGGGTGCTGGTGTACCCCGATAAGCGCATGGAGATCGCGTACAAAATTCAAGATATTTTTAATTGAGGTGGCAGACATGGAAATTGCGTTCTATTGCAGAATGGGCGGACTGGGCTTCAGCTTTGTCCTCCCCGATGAAGCTGACAAGCTCCGCGAGTTTTTCGCCGAGCATCAGGATAAGCCTGCGCTTGAAAATCCATCAAGCGCAAGCTAAAAATTTTTGTCGTGTGCTTGACATACGGGTGGCGGAGGTCATGGAAGCGAATCGGGCGGAAACCATTCTTCAAGAGCATTTCGCGGAAAACCCGTGTCACATAGTCCGGGGTCACAAGATGACCCATATCATCCACGCAGATGTAGTCCTTATATTCCTTGCAGTAGCTGCCGCCGCAAAGTTTCATTTGCTGGTGCTGGCGTTTTTGGGCTTTCAGTAAAGCCTGTTCTACTGCGGGAATCAGAGGCAAACTGCGGAAACTGGCCTTATTTTTCGTCCGACACTTGGAAACGTCCACCACTTTGCCATCCACATTGATGCGTTCAAAGGTGCGTGAAATCGTGATGATTTTCCGGTCAAAGTCGATGGCCGACCATTGCAGACCGATTACCTCGCTGCGGCGCAATCCATAGAAAGCGGCAAGCAGAACAGGAAGTTCCATCTTGGTATTTGAAAAAATAGGCAGCACTTCCATCAATTCATCCGCTGAATAATAGCTGGCAACAAAGTTATCTTTTTTGGGGCGCTCCACTTCGGCAGCAGGGTTATAGGGAATCAATTTGAGCTTTGCCGCGTCAGATAAAGCCTTGCGGATGTTGGCATGGTAATGAAGTACGGTGTTTCCGCTTACTCCGCGCTGGTTGATTTCATGTGTGTAGAACATTTCAATATCCAGCACTGTGATTTCGTTCAAACGTACTTTCCGTTTAGCAAAATACGGTCCAATCCACGATCTGACATTCTGGCAATAGCCGGAATAAGTAACTTCTTCCCAGCTTTTGCGTTTCCATTGCAACCAAAATTCAAGGTAATCCGAGAACAGCATACCCGGCCAAGGTGAATTCCATCTTTCATCTTCCGTTTTGTTTTGGCTTTTGGGTTGACGCTCGTTTACACCACGCACGTCCTCTCCGGCATTGGCTTCGCGGATCATCGTCTGGAGCAGCGCCTTGGCCTTGGTTGCATTGCGGTCGGTGGACAACCCTGTACTCAGCGTTTTGCGGTTTCGCTTTCCTTTTTCATCTGTGGGCAGATTCAGAACGACATAATAGAATCCGTGTTTTTGCGTAAGATAGCCTGTTACTTTCGTTTTCATTGCGTTGCTCCTTTCCGACTATCTAACGGTATAGATGGCATCTATATGATAGCGGATATATGCCTTTTACTCCACACTGTCGGTTGTCGCATTGACAATGTTGCAATCTTCGGGTGTTTCGTTCTGCAAAAAGCGAATTACGTTTACCTTGGGGATGCGGTAACTACGCCCAATGCGAAACGCCTTGATTTTTCCTGCATTCAGCATACGATATGCCGTTTTCTTACTCACGGGCCGCGAACCGCCCAGCATCTCGCAAAGCTGTGGTACGTCCACCACATCGGGATATTTGCGGAAAATTTCTCGTTTTCCAATCGGCTCTCCCATAGTCGTCAACTCCTCTCATAATAATTGCGGATTTAATTCCACAAGCATAGCGGCCACTTGTGGAAAACAAGTGACCGCCATAATCTGAAATTAAATTGTATATCCTATTCGACACTACTTCCCGGATATAAGGGCGAACCACCGACCCGGCTGCTGGAAACAGCTCCCGCTTCCTGTACCACATTGTTGGCAGTACCGCCGACGCCTTGAGAGCATCGCCACGGTGTGTATCATGATTGCTGACCCTTCGCTTGAGGTATGTGTTCCACGCCACCTCTCCCGCCTCTGGGGGCGCTCCACCGCCGTGAAAGCAGTATCATCGCGTCAGAGCCGGGACGCACCTGCCGAAGCGCTCCTTGGGTTGCGGCAGGGCCAGTTTTATGTAGCCGGTGATTCGGATATTCTGCTTTCAAGGTTCTCAAGGGGAGAGGGTCTTTTTTGTCCCTCTATATATATCATCGCAATTAAAAACCAAATCGTGCAAAAAATCAAAAAAATTTTATATTTTTTCAAGTCCCCCCAAAAAAGTCCCCAAAAGCTATCAAATTTTGCCATAATAAAGTTAAATATAGAATCAGCCTAAAAGAGAAAGTGGCCGCCGCACTGAATTGCGACAGCCACTTTTTTAGTTAAATTTTGAATGCGGATACAGCCCGCACAAATTCAAGAATCAAGGACTGATATAAATCTTCATCGAAGTGTCCTTGTATAATGCTGCACTTTTTCAGCAGAGGATCGTAGCGATTAAGTAATTTCTCCATTGCCTTTTCATTACCCTGCTGGGCCAGCAAAAGGGTGTTTTTGAACATTCCCATTTTATTTTTCCTCCATTGCTTTGCGAATTTTGTCACAGGCGCTGTCACGGCGGCGCCTGACCGTACTGGCATCAACTTTCAACTTAGCAGCCGTAGCCGTAACGGAAAGACGGTCAATGTACAAGGCTATCATAACCTCGCACTCTTTCAGTTCCAGTTTGGGCAAATATTTTCGAATAGCTTCCCACATCAGCTTGGATTCAATACTTTCCTCCAATGAATTACCTGAGCGCATGGATTGAGATTCAATATCCGAATCACAATCTTCAATCGAGCACTCATGTTCCTTAATCTTCATTAGTGCGCGGATATAATTTGCTCGCTGATTGTATACCACTCTTGTCAAATAGCTTGTAAGGCGCGCGGCTAATTCTGCATCCTCGCCGTAAATCCAATACTTATCGGCAATATTTTTCTTTGCCATCGTAAACCTCCTGAATTTTGAGTTTCATTGAATAGACCTCAAAACTCGGAGGGGCGCGGGCAGAAAACGGCGGTCCTCTGCCGCCAAAACGAAAAAGAAACAAAAAAATACGCCAGATGGTTATAAAAACCATCTGGCATACGAATAATATACGAAAAACTACGCGGCGAAGGGACTTTTGAAAGGACACAGTAGCGCTTGAAGTTTTCCCTGCCTTAATACGGCATGGCTCCGCCTACCGGAGCGTCAAGCACATCTGCCATGCAATACGCCTTTCAACTAAATATGTCCCACAAAAAGAAAAAGCCCGGCAAGCCAAAACTTGTCGGGCAGAAAGTGGATTTACTTTTCTTCCATCCAACCAAGGAATGTCTGCAATTTCTGTATGTCACCGTCATCGAGGTCTTGCAGTCGGTTAAAGATATTGATACGGTCGGTTTCATCCCCGGCACCGGTAAAGAATTCCTGCGGGGTTACGCCGAGGTATTCACAGATGCGCAGAAATTCGTGCATCGAGGGCATTGCCTTGCCGATCGAAATACTGCGCATATAGCTGCCGCTTTTGCCAAGGTCAAGGCTCATTTTGTGTTCGGAAACATGAAGGCGATGGCGCAACTGCGTGATGCGCTTACGGACAAAATTCTCATATTCGGCTACCTGTAGCAAGCAGATACACCCTTTCCCATTTATACTATAATATGTAAATATTGTAATATAAATCGCGGTAGAGCGTTCAGCATTGATGTATCAGTTTTCGCGGGATTGCCAATATATTGACGATTGAATACTGAATTATGAAAAAAGTTTTTTCAGGCGAGGTGTTTCAGATAAGCAGCAGGTCGGGAAAGCGTAAAATATGGTCGATATGCGCAATCGCCCCGGCTAATGTATCAAAGCGCCCCTCGCACGGATCGGGCACCTCAGTTAAGGCGGTGGGGTCCGCCGTAAGACCGTTTTCCTCCAGCCACGCATCAAACGCCTTGCGCATCGCTGCGGCGTTGGCGCGCTTTTCCTCGTTGGTGACACGCTCATCAAGGTAGATAATGGCATCATATTTGTGGGCTGCGGTGTTATGGGTAATTTCAGCAAAGGTGATCCTGTTTATATAGGTATGGAATAAGAGTTCCACCCCCAACTTGTGCAGCTCGGTTTCTGCGCGCTGGCGCTCGGAAATTTGCGCTTTTTCGCCCAACGCAGTGCGCAGCTTCCGGAACAATTCATCCCCGTTTGCAGGATAGAACGCAGTACCCTTGGTGTCCTCGATTTCCTCAAAGCAGTATGCCTGCTGCGAGGGCGACAGCATCCCCTGTTCAGCCAGCTGAATGGCATCGAGAAGATCCTGCCGATAGGATTGCGATAACGACATTACGAATTCCTTTTTCATAAAAGGCCACTCCTTGTTTATAATTGGTGAATCTAGTATGAATTGTAATTCTTATTCGTGTCGAAATCGCTCGAAAGCAAGGATACAAAGAGGAAAATTCATACAACAATCATCAAGGCAAGAGAAACAGTCATACAAGAGTTATGCCGCACTGTGATGCCGTGACATTCTGTGTTCAATGACAGTTCCGTGTCACGCCATATGCCGAGTGCTGACCACCGGCAAGTTGAGCGATTACCTTGCAGACCTCAATGAGCAGGCAGAAGCAATGTTTTCTCGGCTGGTAAAACAACTTGCCGAAAAGGAGAGCGTAACGGAAGCGCTTAAAGCGGAAAAGCAAATGCTGTGGGTGCAGAGGATGAACAACATCCGCAGTGCTGCTATGGAGATTGTTTCAAACGATTTGATTTACGCATAACACGCTATCGGTAAGGCTGCTGTAAAGCGACAGCGGCTTTTCTTTTTCGGGAAGTATTCAAGAAGTCATAAAGTTCTGTGAGTAATGGAAGAAGGCAGTATTTGCGAAAATGTCACAATTCAACGCAACGCAGAAAAGCCTCAAATACCACTTGCCTTTTCATTCTCGAGATGTTATTATTAGTACGAATACCAACGCTTTTATAGAGGTGATTTATTTGCGGAGAAGCAGCAGCGAAACAAGGAAGAAAATCCTGACCGCGTGCGTTCGTCTTTTTTTGGAGCAGGGGTATAAAAACACCTCGGTCAGTCAGATCGTTGACGAAGCGGGCGTTGCAAGAGGAAGCTACCTGAATCTGTTTCCCACCAAGGACAAGATTTTGCTGGACTTGACCGAAACGATGTTCGACGGTCAGTTCGGTGTGGCACGGAGCATTGCGGACAGCAAGCTGCCGCCAGTGTATGCCTATGCGGTGGATACGGCGATCCAGCTCACCCTCACCGAGTTGAACGAGAATCTGCGGGAGATTTATATCGAAGCCTATACCGCCCCGGATACGGCGGAATATATCTATGTGCATACCACGGCGGAATTAAAAGAGATTTTCGGCGGGAATTTCCCCGATTACACCGACAGCGATTTTTATGAAATGGACATCGGCACGGCGGGGCTGATGCGCAGCTATATGGCACGCAAATGTGACATTCATTTCCCGCTGGAGCGAAAAATCAGCCGCTTTCTGACGGCGGAACTGAGAGTGTACAAGGTGCCGGAGGAGGAGCAGGCCAAAGTGCTTGCCTTTATTCAGACACTGGATATCAAGGCGATTGCCACAGAGGTTATGTATAAGCTGTTTGCTATGCTGGAAATGAAATACGATTTTAAGCTGTCGAGCGGCAGCGAAACGGAGAAAACGAAATGAGGAAACGAATTTTAAGTCTTCTACTCTGCTGTGTGATGTTGATAGGGTTGCTGCCCACGACAGCATTTGCGGAGGACAGTGCGGAAGAGCCACCTGTTTGCACCTGCGAAACCGCCTGCACGGCGGAGAGCATGAACAAGGAATGCCCTGTCTGTGGAGCGGAGAATGCTATACCGCAGAACTGCGGTCAATACATCCCTGTTGAGGACAGAACCGGCGAAAACGGCAGCACCGAGAGAGCCGATGATCCGAATGGTTCCACAGAGCTGAGTGCCGCAGATCAGGTACAGGCCATGATCGACGGTTTACCGAACGCAGAAGAAATCACTGAAGAGAACGCCGAGGAAGTCAAAGAGCAGCTTGAGGCCATCGACGAGGCGAAGGAGAAGCTCTCCGACGAGGAAATCGATGAGCTGGATATGACCCGGTATGCGGAAGCTGCCGCTGCATTGGGGGCGCTGGCTGCGCCAATGCTATTGGCTAATGATTCGCCTGACGAGCAGTTTTCCCTCAAGCCCGACGGCACCTATTACTTTGACCTATCGGCGATGAACATATCCGGAACGGCAAACGGCGATCTGCCGGACAGCACCCTGCACTATGTGCCTTTCACCTATGCCGGCACGGTGAATGCCTATTCAAATGAAAGAGCTTTATCACCGGAGGAGCGGACGCGGAAAGGACTATTGTATGAGCAGACATGAGAAAAACGGAATCACCTTAAAGCCAATTCACATCATCATCGGTGTGGTGGCTGCGGCGGTCATTATTACGGCGGCGGTGCTGTTTGGCTTACAGCAGCGCCCCACGCAGGCAGAAAGCGGCTTTACGCCGGATTTGCAGGAGGGCACAAGCGCGTGGAGCGGCGACACCCTACCGGACAAGACCCCCGAAAGCAGCGGCGAGGCGGTGGGCATCAAGATACCGGGGTATCCGTCCATCAGCCTGCCCGCAAACAAACAGGACGCGGAAGTCGCGCTGCTGAACCCCGAGGGCAACCCCTGCTATTTCACCTTTGAACTGGTGCTGACCGACACCGACGAGGTGCTTTACACCTCCAAGCAGGTCGAGCCGGGGCAGATGATTACTAACATCACGCTGAACCGCGCCCTGCCAGCCGGGCAGTACAATGCGGAGCTGCGCATCACAACGGCCTCGCTGCAGGACGGCAGCGCCATGAACGGGGCAAATGTTGTGACCGTGCTGGACGTACAGTAACACACAGCGGTACAAGCTGTTCAACAAACCGTTATAGAATAGGAGTAACCCCATGAAAAAACTTGCATCTTTTGTTTTGGCTTTGGCTATGGCTGCTGTGTGCGCTGCACCGGCAATGGCGGATAACAATCAGATTACACAGGAATCCGACCCCAAAAGCTGCGATACCACGGTCACCTTTACCATTGCCCCCTCTTACACGGTAACAATTCCGGCTGCAACAGACATTCCCTTCAACAGCACCGGCGCCGACACCAACTTGAAAGGCACCCTGCGCCTTGATGCAGCCCAGCTGGAACTCAACCATAAAATTACGGTTTCCGCAGCGGTGACCCCGCTGCACGATTCCGCAAAACCAGCCCATACGATTCCCTTTACCCTGCGCAAAGACGGTGCCGAATTCACCTCTGTCGAATTTACCAAGGCAGGCGAAGAAGTCCAACTCAGCGTACATATTGACGAAAACGCTTGGAAAACCGTTCCCGCTGGCAAGTACGAGGGCTCTGTAACCTTCGAAATCCGCTACCAGTAAAGTGAGGTGATGTCTGTGAAAAAGTTAGCAGGTCTGCTATGCGCGCTTGCACTGGTTTTCGGCTTTTGCCTGCCCGTCTTTGCGGATAACAACGACAACACGGTAAAAATCACCACCACAGTGCCCAGCACGCACACCATTACCGTGGCACAGGCAGACGGTGCCGCCGTGTTCTGCAACGGCCAGCCCGGCACGGCCTTCACGGTTGAGCGCCTCAGCCAGCCGCAGCTGCTTGTCCGCCCGGATTCCGGCAGGGTGCTTACCCGTTTGCTGGTCAACGGGGCGGATGTCACCGGCTCCGTGCAGGGCGGCTATTACACGCTGCCCGCCGTGTATGAGGATTTGACCCTGCAGGTAGAAACCGGCGCCGCAGCGCCCGTTTATGGTGACCGCTACATCGTGCAGGGCAAGGTGACGCGCAACGGTGCGGCTGTCTCCGGTGTCACGCTGGAGCTGCGCTCCACCTTAAAAACCTGTGTCACCGGCAGTGACGGCGGCTTCCGCTTTGACGATGTCGAAACCGGCCACCACACCATGACCGCGCTGGAAAACGGCAAGGTCGTGGGGTACATGGCGTTCTATCTGACCGAGGATGTAACCACCTACCTCGGCGTAAGCGGCGGTGCGCAGGTCATATATGTGGACAAAAGCGGCATCGGTGTAGATCTGGTGCTGCAGCTTGAGGACAACGGTCAGTTGACCCCGCTGCAGGCCAGCACCATTCCCGCGCCGGTAAGCGTGCAAACGCCTGCCGGTGAAACGCCGCCCACCACGGCCCCGGCGCAGACCACCACGCCCACATTCGGTATTCCGCAAACCGGTGATGCCGCCCGGCCCGCGCTTTTGTTGGTGCTGGCGCTGTGCTCCGCCGTGCTGTTTGTGGCATTGTGGCGCAAAAAAGGCAAAAAGTAACTGCACTGCCTTAAAGCCGGGCGGCTTTGACCGTCCCGGTTGTTTCCTATACATAAGGAGGACCAAATGAAAGCAAAGCGGATACTTGCATCCGTGCTGAGCGTGGCTTTGCTGCTGCAGCTTAGCCCCTTGGGCGTTTTGGCGCTGGACGAGGGTCTGCCGCAAACGCCGCAGGTAAGCACCGTGCAGGAAAACCTCGACCCAGCCCCCACGGAAGAGCCTGCCCCTGTGGAAGAACCTGCCTCCACGGCAGAGCCGACCACCACGGCAGCACCGACCCCCACGGCAGCACCGACCACGGAGCCCACGGCAGAGCCAACCGCCACACCGGCGGCGGAGTCTGCGCCGGACGCCGCGGCAGCGCCTGCCCCGGAGCCGTCTGCGGAACCCACGGCAGCCCCCGACCCTGCGGCAGAGGTGCAGGCGATGATCGACGCCCTGCCGGACGAAGTGACGGACGACAACGCCGAGGCTGTGGAACAGGCGCTGACGGACATTGACGATGCCAAAGAAAGCCTTACCGATGACGAATTGGCAGGGCTGGATTTCGCGCGCTATGACGCCGCCGCCAACGCGCTGTTGGCGCTGTTGGGCGAAGCCCCCGCCGATGCGGTGGAATTGCTGGATAACTACACCGAACCCCAAAAAGACGGCGACTGGTATCTTATCAACAGCGAAGAGAAACTGCGCTGGTTTGCCAATGAGGTAAACAACAACCACAGAACCACGATAAACGCCCGGCTGACGGACAACATCATCGTCAACGACAAAGTATTTGACGACGACGGCAACTTGATTTCCGGCATCAAAACGTGGACGCCTATTGGCACAGAAACCAATCCGTTTACAGGCAAGTTTGACGGCTGCGATTTCACCATCCACGGGCTGTACATTAACGATAGCACAAAGAACTACGTTGGCTTGTTCGGCTACGTTGGCGAGAATGGCACCGTAAAAGATGTCACCCTCAAGGATTCCTATGTGTCCGGTAATGAATGTGTCGGCGGCATCTGCGGCTGGAACAAGGGCGGCACCTTACAGGGCTGCCACAACACCGGTACGGTTTCCGGCGCACAATCTGTCGGCGGTGTGTGCGGCGAGAACCGCAACAGCGGCATCATACAAAAATGCGATAACGCCGGTACGGTTTCCGGCACAGGGGAAAGTATCGGCGGCGTGTGCGGCGTGAACGCCGCCAACCTGAACAGCACGCCCACCATACAAGAATGCTATAACACCGGTAAGGTTTCCAGCACATGGTTCAGGGTCGGCGGCGTGTGCGGCAATAACAATGGCGGCACCGTGAAAAAAAGCTATAACACCGGTACGGTTTCCGGCGAAGATACTGTCGGCGGCGTGTGCGGTGAAAACAACTACAGCGGCACTGTGAACGGATGCTATACCACCGGTGCGGTTACCGGCGCAACCAATTTTGGCGGCGTGTGCGGCTATAACCAAAACAGCGACACTATGATAAACTGCTATTACCTTGCGGGGACAAGTGCGAACGCTGTTGGCAGAGGAAACGACGGCACAAATTGCGCATCCAAAACCGAACTCCAGTTCCAAAACGGCGAGGTGGCGTACCTGCTGCAAAGCGACCTTAACATTACCACGCAGGTTTGGGGGCAGCGTATCGGCATGGACAAAACCCCCGTGCTTAGCGGCGATTCTAGTTACAAGGTTTACCAAACGAAACCGGATTCCCCCTGCAAAGGCTACAGCAATCAGCCCGACCAAACATTTACCGAGCACGCGTATGATGATAAAACCCGCATTTGCAGCCGCTGCGGTGAATCCAAACCGCTAGAGGCAGTAAACGGCTATTACGAAATTTACAACCAAGATCAGCTGCGCTGGTTTGCCGACAAGGTAAACAAACGCGGAAGCCGCATCAACGCCCGGCTGATGAACGACATCACCATGGACAGCACCGAGTGGACGCCCATTGGCACAGATACCATCTCGTTTACAGGCACGTTTGAAGGTCAAGGCTACACCATCAGCGGGCTGACCTGCACGGACACAAATAAAGATCATGTCGGTCTGGTCGGCTATGCAATCGACGCTACCATACAAAACGTCACCGTGCAGGGCGCCACCCTTAACGGTAGAGATTATATTGGCTCCGTGTGCGGTTATCTCTTAGGCGGCACCATTACCAACTGCCACGCGGTCGAAACTGTCATTGGTAAAACCGGAAGAGAGGCTCAATCCAAATACCGCGGCGGCATTGTTGGCTACATAATAAGCAATACAAATGTCACCGGCTGTACCAACAGCGGCACCGTGAGCGGCCTTACCTTCCTCGGCGGCATTGTCGGACAGGCAAATCGTGCAACGGTGCAGCGCTGTTTCAACTCCGGCGCAGTGACCGGCAATAGCTCCCCGATCGGCGGCATTGTCGGACTTGCAAATAATGCAACGGTGCAGGATTGCGGCAATAACGGCACTGTAACGAGAGCCGACAGTAGTGGGGATTGCGGCGGCATTGCCGGATCTACCAACACAAGCTCTATTCAAAACTGCTACAATGCGTACCGTACCATTGCATACCCTATTTGCGCTTTTTCTTCTTCGGATACCACCCTCCTTAACTGTTACTACCTTGCCGACAATCCCGGCACAGACCCTTCCGCCAAAACGGAAGCACAGTTTAACAGCGGCGAGGTGGCGTACCTGCTGCAAAACGGCGAGCGCACCGACACCACCACCACCGTTTGGGGTCAGACCCTGACCGGGGGAAGTCAGCAAGCCTTCCCCGTGTTGAACGGCGACAAGGTATACCAGACCACCCCCTGCACCGCAGGCTACAGCAACACGGCGCAGCAAACATTGGACCACAACTACACGGAAGACGGCGTTTGCAGCCGCTGCGGTGAATGGCAAGAGGCAAAGCAAGCAGCGGACGGCTATTACGAAATTCACAACCAAGGGCAGCTGCGCTGGTTTGCCGACCAAGTAAACAACAACGGCAGAACCGACATAAACGCCCGCCTGATGAACGACATCACCATCAACAACAAAGTATTAGACGACAAAGGCGAATTGATTTCCGACACCAGCAACCTCAAATCGTGGACGCCCATCGGAAAAAACGGCAATTCGTTTATAGGCGAGTTTGACGGCAACAGTCACACCATCCGCGGGCTGTACTTTAACGACACCAATACGGGCTACGTTGGCTTGTTCGGCTTCGTTGGCGCGGGCGGCACCGTGAAAAATGTCACCCTCGCGGATTCCTATGTGTCCGGAAGCTGGTATGTCGGCGGCATCTGCGGGCAGAACAATGGCGGTACCGTAGAGGGCTGCCGCAACACCGGTAGGGTTTACGGCACAAGGCAGTTTGTCGGCGGCGTGTGCGGCTATAACGAAGGCATCTTGCAAAAAAGCTGTAACACCGGTATAGTTTACGGGTACCAAAATGTCGGCGGCGTGTGCGGCTATAACAAAGGCACCTTGCAAGAATGCTATAACACCGATACAGTTGAAGGCACAATGTGTGTCGGCGGCGTGTGCGGTCTTAACGGCAACGGCCACACCTTGGAAAAAAGCTATAACACCGGTACGGTTACCGGCACAGAAAATGTCGGCGGCGTGTGCGGTCAGAACGCCGAAAGCACCTTGCAAGAATGCTATAACATCGGCACGGTTTCCGGCACAACGAAGGTCGGCGGTGTGTGCGGTCTGAACTACAGCGGCACTGTGCGTAATTGCTATTACCTTGATACAAGTGCAGCGACTGCTGACAGTGGCACCTCAAAAACCGCAGCCGAGTTCAAAAGCGGCGAGGTCGCTTACCTGCTGCAAAAAGCGATAAACGATGCAGCAACAGAGGGCACACCTGCCGAGCAGGTTTGGGGGCAGAAGATCGGTGAAGACGACTACCCGAAACTGGGCGGCGACAAGGTATACCAGACCACCCCCTGCACCGCAGGCTACAGCAACACCGACGGCACATACAAAGCCCACACCCCCGGCACGGATGGCAAATGCATCGACTGTAAACAGCTATGCATTTCCTACACCGTGACCATCCCCGCCACGGTGGAGCTGGGCAATGCTGCAAGCGCCACGGCAACCATTTCTGCAGAAAACGTCACCCTGCCCACCGACAAAACGCTGCAGGTGACCGTCAACGGTCCCTTTACCGCCACGCTGGTCGGCAAAACCGATGTGACGGCGCAGTATACTATCCAAAAAGACGGTACTGCGTTGAAAAGCGGTGACCCGGTCTTGACCGCCCAAAACGGTGAATCCCCAAAGATTCCCCTGACCTTTGTCAAGCCGGACGCTGCCCCCTACGCGGGCAGCTACACCGGCACGGTAACCTTTACCGTCAGCGTTGGTGATAAAACACCGACCACCTAAAGTCATAACCCCCACCAGCCGTCACGCCTCCGTGACGGCTGGTGCTGTTTTATAGGCGCAACGGCAGCAGCGCCCGCGCAGCACAGGGAAAAAGGTGCCTGCTGCAGCCTTCAAAGCCAATCGCAAGTAAAAAAGTGGGAACCGGCCTATATCAGCGCACGGAAACCATATCCATGGGATTCACGCGCACACCATTCTGCATCACCTCAAAATGCAGGTGGAAACCTGTGCTGTCGCCGGTATTGCCTACATACCCTATAACCTGCCCTGCCGTTACCGCTTCCCCTGCGGCAACGGCAGTTTGCGTCATGTGGGCGTACCGCGTGGACAGGCCCGCACCGTTGTCCAGCAAAACTTGGTTGCCGTAGCTGTTGTTCCAGCCGGAAATGATGACCGTGCCGCTGTGGGCGGCGAGGATTGGCGTACCCTCCGGCGCGGGAATGTCCGTACCGCGATGGCCGGAGTTGCCGTAAGCATCGTCGTCACCAAAATTGCAGGAAATATAGGTGTGGCCGGGCAGCGGCCAGCATAACTCGCCATCCTCGATGATGCCGATGCCGCC
>ERZ1034976.2205-NODE-2205-length-13632-cov-35.222656_pt1 | contig 13632 bp, 12 predicted proteins | sample MGYA00520623_ERZ1034976 | MGnify/ENA primary metagenome ERZ1034976 (study PRJEB33766, sample SAMN09781774) | gut metagenome | biome: gut microbiome | host: Homo sapiens | place: Madagascar | study: EMG produced TPA metagenomics assembly of the PRJNA485056 data... | reverse complement strand
CACGGCAGTTTAGCAAACTGCTGGTTTCAGCCACTCACCCAACCTTCCAGTCGGATTCTTAACCGAATCAACCAAGCATCGTTCTCAAATGCGAGTGCAAAGGTACTACATTTTTCTGATTCCACCAAATCTTTTTGCAACTTTTTTTCGATAAAAATGCATTTTCTTTGTAACTCCCACATTATCAGGGGATGTTTTCTTCAATATTTTTTATAGTCATCTGCTTATAAAACAAATAGAGGCGGACTTCTTTCTCAGAAATCCGCCTCTTGTAAAAGAAAGGGCCGCTCGATGATGTGATGAAACTCCGAATGTATAAACATTTGAGAGTTCTCCGCCTTTGTAATCCACCGGCTTTTCAGCTTACCTGCCTAGCAGTTTATGTGGCCCGCCATGAGCAAGAGAATGTCCTCTCGGTTTCAATAGTGTAATTTGATGAGTATCCCGATCGAACCGAAACGACCCTTATTCCTTCTAGCACCCATGCATCATCACGATGCAACGGTGCAAAACATCTTAGTCATTATTTGATAATGCAAAGATAATGCAATATTTTGAAACTACCAAATGTTTTAGCTGTTTTCTTCGAATATTTTTTCGAAATATTTTCTCAGTTCCGTTTTGTCCTCTATAATATTGCGCAGTTCGTTGAGCGCTTTCTCATTAGGGGAGTTGGGAATCCATAACCTGATGTATCCGTTTCGTGAATATTTTTCGTCCATGTGCTGGCTGAACCGCTCCCATTGCTGCTCCTTGTCATAATCTGGATTGTTTTCTTTGCCATACTGTATGGCGCGCAGAAATATCTCGTGAACGTCAATGTCGCGGTCGGCTTCTGCCACAATCTTGCCATAGATGCTGCGAGGTTGACGGCTGGATGAAGCCCGATGATCCTCAACGGCTTCTTTCATGATTTTAATCTGCTCCGGACCGAACCAGCGCTTCAGTCTTGCGTCTGCCTGCAGAATCTTGCCGCTGGTGATGTGGTGAATGGCACGTGGACCGCTCATTCCCAGGTCGTGGTAAGCAGCTATCACATAAACCATATCAATGTCGGCTCCGGTTACCGGAACCAGTTTTAGAGAGTTTCTGATGACTCGGGTAACATGTCTGAGCCCATGACTTTCGCCAAAGGCATTATATTTGGGGAGAATCTGTTTCTCCACAAAGTCCATGATTTCGAGATTTACCTGTTGTTTCATAGATATTCCTCCACTTTGTTTATATAATAAGGTACGCGCGTACATTATTATTAAGATGTTATTGTTCAATTCGCCATTCCGATAATGATCAGGGATGATACAATGCCGAAACAGAAGATGTTCAGAGCTGTTTTGCCCAGAATTCTGTTCAGTTCTCTGCCTTCTCCTATCTTTTTCATCTCCATATAGGTTCTGTTGTGCAGAACGATATAGAGTGCTGCAAGCGGCAGTAAGATGCTGCTGGCTTCATGCTGAAATACTTCGTAGGTGGTTACACCTATTATGGTAATGATGCCCAGATTGCCCAATGCACAGTATAACCGCTCGGCATTCTTCTTTCCTATGTGAACCACAAGAGTCTTCTTGCCGGCTCTCAGATCGTTGTCATGATCGCGGTAATTGTTCAGAATGAGCAGCGTATCAACTACCAGTCCGCAGGCTACAGATACGAGAACCGTTTCCAGGCTTACTCCCTGCATGGTTTCGGGCATTACGAGATAGTATGTGCAGCATACGGGTACAATGCCGAAGAAGAGCAGCACCAGAATATCGCCCATGCCCAGATAGCTGAGACAGGTAGTATAGAGGAAACAGAAGACTACGCAACAGATGCCTACGATGACCATTTCCCAACCACCGAAGAGAACCAGCGGAAGCCCTATGGCGCACCCCAGAAGGGTAGTGAGTATGATTCCCCATTTCATGGCTCCCAATGTAATCCAGCCTTCAGCGCAGGCTCGTTTCGGTCCCAGTCGGGTTTCGTCGTCATTACCATGTTTGAAGTCGAAATAATCATTCACCAGATTGCTGTCTATCTGCATTACCCATGCAAAGAGCAGGCAGAGTAGGGCTGGCAATGTCTGTATCTGCTGGGCGTCTTTATAAGCCAGCGCAATACCCAATAAAACAGGAACAGCCGCCGCCGTCAGAGTCTTCGGGCGAGCGGCTAGATACCATGCTTTTATAGAATTTGTTTCTATCATATTCTAAAAAGATTAAAATTGAATCTTCTGAAATCCTTAAAGGAATCAGGAAGATTAATTGAAGAAGTTCCAACTTACTCCAATACGGAACACTCGCTCGTTCATAGGATAATGAGGCGCGAAGAAGTAGTTCTTGTCGCCCTGTCCTGCATTGATGTGGCTCATCATTACGAAGAAACGGGTGTGCTTGATGTGAACGTTGGCGTAAACATTGACGATAGGATAGTTGCCTATCTTTACGTTGTTCTCGCCGTTGCCCTGTACCGTATACTGTCCCATGTAAGGTGAATAGTCTGGAGCTTCATAGCTTGTAAAGTAGCGCATGTCTGCACCCAGGTCTATATTCAATACCTTTACAACCTTGAACTTGATGTAGAGGTTCGTATAAACATTGAAGTCTGGTACTGGCAGAACACTCTCCTTGCTCGAATGCTGGTAGGTAAACAGGTTTTCCCAGTTCAGAATGCCCAGTCTGAAGTTCTGCTCCAATTGTGCTGTCAGCAGGTTGATTCCTCCGCTTTCCTGCATTGGTGTAACCATGACTCCTGTTCGCAACCCTTTTTCTGTAATGTCATAGCTCTGCGAGAAGTAGGTGTAGTTCTTGATTTCATCTACAGCCACTCTCAGCTTGGTGCGCGTCTTAGGGAAGGAGAGCGTACCCATGATGCGGGTATGGATGGTCTTGTCGAGATCATTCTCCCACCACAGATGACGGGCGTGATAGTTGCGGTAATAGAACGATGGGGTTTCTCTATGGAAGAAAGCGTCGCCTCTTACCTGAAGCGTGTCGCCCAGGAATGGGATGTTCACGTCTACGTTACCATCTATGGCAAGGGTTCCGGCGTCAACACCCGTCAGTCCTATTTCTGCTACGGCATTGTAGTGGAGGGTCTTGCCTTCCTGCTTGCTCAGCTGTCCGCCTACGCTCAGCACATGCTCGTTGTATTTTTCGAAACCGCCTTCCATGGTTGGCAGTTCATAGTGACGGAGATCGTAGCCGGCGAAAGCCTTCAAGCCTGCCTTTGCCCATTTGTTGAAACCTTCAAGCATGGCGATGGCGAAGGTATTCTTCATGTGCCAGTGCTTGGTCTGGTCGTAGATGGAATCACCGGTCAGTCTGCCTGCATCGTAATATTCGTTCAGATAATAGTCGGCTGGCGTCTGATAAGCTTCGTAAATACGGCGATAGTTGTCAAACTTTACCGTGTGGATGAAGCTCGTAACCGGAACATATTCGCTCTTGTAGAAAAGCGAGTCTTCGGCATTTTTCTTCTGGACGGCAAGCAGACTGTCGGCAGCGGCTTTTCCGTTTACGGCGATGCGGGTGCTGTCGTTCCTGATGTCCTTTGCGGCTGAGTCTTTAGCCGGTTCATCGCCGGCAATCTTTGCTCCGTCAGGACGGCCGCTGAATTTAGCTCCCTGCTGTTTGTCGTAGGCTTTCTCATCAAATTTCCTGCCTTGTTCCTTGGCTTTCTTTCTGGCTTCTTCTTTCGCATCCTCTTCAGCATTTTCCTTTTTCGAAGCCATGGCAAATTTCTTTGCCTTGATTTCTTCTTCGGTCATCTTTATCTTTCGGCTGAAACCTACGTTATAGCGGTGGGTAAAGAAGATGTGCTGGTTGTCCAGTCGGTTCCAGTTCTGTTCCAGAACGGTAGGAATTTCGTTGGTGGCAAACGATTCGGTGTAGATTTCCGGATGCTTGATGTAATCATCGTTGGTAATACCGCCGTTCTCGGTCATCTTCTCATGATTGGTACTGAAGAGGAAGTGTGCCTGATAGCGGTCGCCCAGGTAAGAAGCCCACATGGTGTATTTGAAGTGGCTGGTACTCTGTGCGTTATAATATCCTCTGCCATACTTGTAGTCGAATCTGAAACCGGCGCCTAGCCTTTTGTTGGCATTCACGGCAAACATGGCCTTGAAGTCATCTTCTCCCGTCACCTTGTCGCCGCAGCTGTTCAGCGTTATGTTGGTGATAGGTGAGTAGGTGTTGGTGAAATGGAAGTCGCTTACCGGATTTACGATATAGTCGTAGGGCTCTGTAAAGATGAAGTTGCCCTGTGTATTGCGGCGGTCGATGAAGATTCGGTTCAGTCGGGCAGTACCCATGTTTCCGAGGGTGTTGTATTCGCCTCTCAGTCCTTCCGTGAAGGTTGTGTTCATATACATGTGCTGCAAAGTGTCTACTACGGCAGCCTTTGTGTCGCCGAAGCGTTCGTCTACAGTCCATACCCTGATGCCCTTCGGAATCTCTTTGTCTGAGCCCAGTGAATCGGTGTTCACCTTGCGGTTGGTTTGAGGACGGAACTGCGAATCTTCGTTATAGTTAAAATCGTTTTGTGCCGCAACCGGGATGGTTGCAGCACAAAATAGGAGTGATGAGAATATAATTTTCTTCTTCTTCATTATTTCTTAAATAGTCGGATACATACTTCGGCAATCTTGAGCACTACACCCGCAATGAGTACGATGTAGGCGATATTACGGCTCTCTTCCAACTGGGTCCAGAGTATTACACCCACGATGGCGAGCAGCATGAAGGCGATGTTGAGATAGTTGCGTACCTTCAGCATGTTGCTCTGGTCGCTGTAGGCCAATGGACGGAGTCGGCGGTGCTGTGGTCTTACGGCGTAGCTGGTAGGCTGCTTCTGCTCTGTCTGTTCTGCTCCCTGCTCAGCTGTAGGCTGGGCTGTAGCGTTTGCAGGCTGCTGTGCCTCGTTCTGCTGTATCTTATTATCTGTATTCTGATTATCCATGTTTTTTTCTTCAACTTATTGTTTTACTAATGCAGTTAAGTCTGCGAATATCTGGTCCTTGCGGTCGATGGTGCATTTGCGGAACTTTCCGAAGATCTTAGCCAGGTCGTTCTGCTTCTTGGTGAGCGCAATCTTGTCGCTGATTACCTCTTCGGCAGGTTCTTTGAAACCGGTGCTTCTTCCTTCCTCATAGTTGTAGATGATGCGGCCGAGCGAGAGATTCAGATGATTGTCTGAAATCCTGGCTACCAGCTGGTATTTGAATTCAGAGCGGTCGAGTGAGATGAATGACTGGCTGAAGACGAGCCATTCGTCCATCGTGTTGGCGATGATGTGTTCTGCATCGTTTACCAGTGCTACTCGGCTTGCTATGTTCTGCTCGTTCTGTGTCAGTTCACTCATGTATTTTAATACGATGTCGTAAATCTGCTTGGCATTTTTTCCGTTAGCATCCGTATCGAGTGTGAATTCAATCTTGTTTTCATCATTATAGGTGATGGCGCCTGCCAGATATTTCATGTCCACTTTGGCTGTAGTGCCATTTGGCAGCTTGGTGGCTGTCTTGGTAGCCTCCTTTGGCTTAGCGGCTACGGTAACAGGAATCGCCCATCCCGTGGTTGATGTGGTTGGCGCCTTGGCGCTTGCAGCGTTGATGCTGTCAGCCTGAGCCTTCAGTTTGGCAGCCTGTGCTTTGATTTTAGCCACTTCGAGTGCCTTCTTGGCAGCTTCCAACTGTTTCTGTGCCTGTTCCAGCTGCTGCTCTTCGGTCAGCACGGTTTGAGCCTGTGCAGTCATCAGTGGGAGGAGCATAAATATGGGGATGATGATTTTTTTCATGTCGAGTTGTTTTTATGAAACTAAAAAATGACAGTTCCTGATTGCGGAACATGGCGGAAGATGAGGGATTCAAACCCCCGATACCCGGAAGAGGGTATACCGGATTTCGAGTCCAGCGCATTCGGTCACTCTGCCAATCTTCCTTTTATATTGTCAGATGCAAAAGTAATACATTTTTTGCATCTGACAAAATATTGCTGTTATTTTTTAACTATATTAACCCCGCTTTATAGGATTTTATACTATAGTTTTTACTGTTGCTGCAGAAATCTGTCGGCTTCGATGGCTGCCTTGGCTCCTGAGCCTGCGGCTACAACGCCCTGGCGGTAGATTGGGTCGGCCACATCGCCTGCTGCGAAAACACCCGGAATGTTGGTAGTGGCAGTACCTGGCACAACCTTGATAAAGCCCTGCTCGTCGAGATCTATCTGCCCCTTGAAGAGGTCGGTGTTAGGCTTATGTCCGATAGCCAGGAAGAATCCGTCGATACTGATGTCAAACTTCTCTTCGTTGGCTTCGCCCTTATGGCGCACGAGATGAGCGCCTTCTACACCATTATTGCCGAAGAGTCCCAGCGTATTGGTTTCGAACAGAATCTCGATGTTCTCCTTGTTCTTTACGCGCTGCTGCATGATTTCTGAAGCACGGAGATAAGGCTTGCGCACAATCATGTAAACCTTCTTGGCAAGTCCCGAAAGATACATGGCCTCTTCGCAGGCAGTATCGCCACCGCCCACTACGGCTACTGTGCGCTTGCGGTAGAAGAATCCGTCACAGGTAGCGCAGGCTGAAACACCCTGTCCGCGATATTTCTCCTCATCGGCAAGACCCAGATATTTGGCAGATGCGCCTGTGGCGATGATTACGGTTTCTGCCTCAATCTCGTTGTCGCGTTCATCGGTAAGATGGAATGGACGTGAGCTGAAATCTGCCTTCACGATGCTTCCGTCTCTCATTTCTGCTCCGAATCGGGCTGCCTGTTCCTTCATGTCCATCATCATCTGCGTTCCGTCTACGCCGTTAGGATAGCCCGGAAAGTTTTCTACCTCTGTGGTGATGGTGAGCTGGCCGCCTGGCTGCATTCCCGAATAGAGTACTGGCTGCAGGTTGGCTCTGCCCGCATAAATGGCAGCCGTATATCCTGCAGGTCCGCTACCTATAATTAATGTCTTTACTTTTTCCATTTTTATCTTATAGTTATATTTTTGTTTCCGATGGCTTAAAACAAGCCATTTTCTCTGCAAAGGTACATCAAAACGATGAGAAATCAAAATAAAAATACAATATTTTTCCTTTCTTGCATAAATTATAGCTTTCATTTGAAGAATTATTGTTATCTTTGCACCCGGAATTCTGATGTTTATGGAAGAACATCAATAGAAAAACGAAAAATATAAAACTGGATATATGAATCAGATTAAGAAGATTGTACTGACGGGTGGTCCTTGTGCGGGCAAGACTACCGCTATGGTTAAGGTGATAGAACATTTCTCTAGCCTGGGCTATAAGGTCTTTACCATTCCCGAAGTTCCAACCATGTTCACCCAGGCGGGCATGAATTATCTCACTTCCAACAAGGAATTCTTCTTTGAGGGTGAGAAGGCTACTTTCCAGACTCAGATCAACCTGGAAGACAGTTTCCAGCGTATGGCAGAAACATTGCAGCAGCCGGTCATCATTGTCTGCGATCGTGGCACGATGGATATTTCTACCTATCTCACTCCCGATTTCTGGAACCGCATCATCTCGGAAGAGGGTTATACGAATTCACAGCTTCGCGACCGCTATGATGCTGTGCTGCATCTGGTGAGTGCTGCCGATGGCGCCGAGCAGTTTTATACTACAGCCAACAATGCGCAGCGCCTGGAGCAGGCTGATGAGGAGGGGCTGAAGATAGCGCGCGAGTTGGACAAGAAGATTGTTTCTGCATGGAAGGGTCATCCTCATCTCAGGGTGATTAATAACCACGAAGATTTCAACAACAAGCTGAACCGTGTGCTCAAGGAGATAAGCAATGTGCTTGCCATTCCGCAGCCGATAGAGGAGGAACGCAAATATATCGTGAAGCTGACGGGCGAGGTTCCTAATGCGATAGACAGTGATATTGTTCAGACTTATCTTACGGGTGAGCCGGGCAGTGAGATCCGTCTTCGCCGTCGCGGTTTCGAGGGAGGCAAGTATGTGTATGTTCACACCACCAAGAAGCGTCTTTCAGACAATGAGCAGATTGAGACCGAGCGGCAGATCAATGCCAATCTTTACGAGAGTATGCTTCAGCAGGCAGATCCTTACCGTCAGCGCATTCATAAGCATCGCAAGAGTTTCATCTGGAAGGGCCAGTATTTCGAGCTCGATGAGTTTCTTGAGCCGGTTTCCAATCTGATGATTCTTGAAACCCGCGGCATTTCTGCCAACGAGAGTGTGAAGTTTCCTCCTTTCATCCAGGTGCTGGAGGATATTACGGGCAACAGCAAATATTATAATTACAACATAGCGCTGAAGCGGTAAAATCAGCCGAAAATGTAAAAAGTTACGGAGATAATTCATATTCTCCGTAACTTTTTACATAAACCACTCACTTTTGGTGTTATTGAGTTTCATCATTATTATTCGGCTTTGTTTGCGCCATAATACAGAATATCTCATACCTCTTTCTCCCAGTCCATAATCACATGAACCACCTACCCAAACGTAATATGTAGAAGTATCTTGTGTCATAATTATTTAAGTTCCGCAAGTGAGCTCCACACGCCCTGAAAGGGCAGAAGCTCCTAGCCCGTACTTGAACCACATGCGAAAGTTCAATTATTAATTTTTAAGGCAAAGATAATAAAAAAAGGAAAATGAGCAAAAAAATGATGATTTTTTACTCCTTTCCCAACAACTTTTCTTTGAAAATCCTTAATGACCTTAATGACCTTGACCTTCATGACCGGGGAAATGATGGTTAGTAAAAAAATAAATTAGTTAGTGCAGCATTTCTGCACTAACTAATTTCTTCCAAATTCTTAACAGTTTTCTAACCATAATCTCATTTCTTCCTAACCCCGATGTTTATCTTCTGCCGCATAGGCATAGGAAGCGGAATCTTCCTTTGGCAGTTTATATGGAATAACCCCATCAGCTCCATCCACATCCTGACCATTGCTTTCAAGCTCTGTGATGCAGCAACCGGTAGCAAAGAAATACATGGTGATGATGATGTTGATGGCAGCATCGATCTCTTGCTCAGAAGCTGTTGGAGAAATGTGAGCCTCCTTGTTGCGCCATTCTTTGATAATCAGCAGATATTGGTAGAGAGTCTGATTTCAGAAAGAGTTTTCTCCTCATATAATATATTGCTACTTGAAAATCTTATTTTTGGTTTCATCATATTATTCAATCTTCTAGTTCATAATAATAAGAATAGTCGAGACCTTTCATAAAGGTCTCTCTATCGTTTATTTCTTTTTAGGCTTAACCTCCCAATGACCGCTATAGCCGCTACCCACATACACAATATGAGGCATTTTGGCGATACGACGCTTGATAGTTTTAGATGTTACGCCTATTTGTAAAGCTAATTCTTCTGTTGTTATTTTAGGATAAACAGCTACTTGATATTCTATCCATTTATCAAAATCATCGCCTTGAGGGACATCTTGAGGGACATCTTGAGGGACACCTTGAGGGACACCTTGAGTATCACCTTGAGTATCACCTTGAGGGACATCTTGAGTATCACCTTCGTTTTCCATAAAGTTTACCTCAATATCAGGATGAGTTTCCTGCCAAGCTAAAATCATATTGGGGAACGTGACAGTAAACTGGGCACGGTCGGAGAAGAAGGTCGGAAGCATCTTTTCTTCAAAATAGGGAAGGGCTTTGATTGGATTGATGATTTTGCCCATGCCCGAACCTTTACGCTCCATATAACCCAACTGAGCAAAGATGTCGGCAATAATAGGATTGCGTCTGACAGAAGGAATGTCCTCTAAGTTCATAGTCTGGATGAGTCGTCCTTCCGGCATGGAACCAGGAGAGTAAATCACCATACGGTCATCATACATATCCACATGCACCTCGCTACCTTGAATCAGATAGTCGCGATGAGCCAGAGCATTCACTACAACTTCCATCACGCAACGTTCCATATATTGAGGAATTTCGATGCGCTGCATCGGTTCTTTATACCAAAGTGTACGATTGTTGCGACGAATGAAGGACATGGTGTCTTCGAGAAGAGTTACAAGTCCGCCTGTAATCTCTGCGCTGTCAAGTGCATCAAGGCTTCCTCCAGCTTTTGTTTTGCCATTCCATCTTGTGCAGAATACTCGGCTTTGGCGCAATGGACATTCGTCTGCCATCAACAGACCAGCATAGGTAAGTATTCCCTTATTATCAACCAAACCAAACGAACGATAAAGCTTGTTGTCGAAACTCAGACCATTCCAGGCATAGTAGCGGCTGCGAAGCTTAGAGAATGCATAATCTTCAAACATTTCATCGCTTGGGCGCGCGTCGAATGAAGAGTTGCGACCTCTTAGCACCAAACGCTTATGTTCGGTACTATCAGCCACAACCGATTCGTAGCCAATGCGCACGAAAGTTTCAAGAACGCTGTCGCCTATATAATAATAAGGTGTATCTTCACCGCCATGCACATGAAGAATGAGCAGTTCCTTGTCTTCTACACGCTCTATCTTTAAGTCGATTTGGGGTATAGGATCAATGCGCTCCTTTATTTTCTGGCTGATAAATTCGGCATCAGTCTTGGCATCGGTCAACCCTATGATCGTATCGTCATCGGCAATACCAAACAATAGGCAGCCGCCACCGCCATTGGCAAAGGCGCTGACGCTCTTCAGCCAACTTTTCACTTTACGGCGTTCTACTTCCTGCTTTTTGTCGTATTCAGTAGTCTCACCTATATATTTTGCTATGTCCATATTTAATTGTTTTTTCTTTACTCTTTCACCAGCTCTTTTAGTCCCTTGATGGCAAATTCATCGCCCGTGAGCTGATCTACCAACTCAGCCAATTCGCCTGTAGCCACAGCCATGTCGTCGTTGATCTGCTTGTAGCTTACGGCGTATTTCTCACTGAGTGCAAGGGCGGCTGATTCCAGGTCGGCAAGCACAGAACGCAGGGTGCTGTCAATGCCTTCGCAGATAGGGTCAATCCACTTCATGTGAAGCAGCTGGGCTACTTCCTCGTCCGTGAGATTCCGGATAGCCTCGATGGTCTTTTCTTCCAAAGCCAGTTTGTCGGCCTTACTCTGCTTGTCGGCTTTCGACTGCTCATTCCACAGCGCCACCATCTTCTTCAGTTTATCCTTCGTCTCAGGCTCTACATCTGCCTTTGGCTTGGCGTCGGCTGTAATCTTCTTCTTGTCGAGAGCATTGTCCTTCTCGCTGTCGCAATAAGCCTCCATTTCTTCCTCGGTGAAACTGTCGCGCAACTCATCGAGTTCTCCATTGATGGCTTCCACTCTCGACTGTAGATTGGCGATGGCTTGCAGTTCTGACTGGAACTTCATCTGCTGCACCATGCTGAAAGAAATGATGCGACCCTTCAGTCCATCAGGCACTTCCACCTCCTCATCGTTCTTCTTTTTCACCAGCTTATATACGGTTTCTACCTCGCGCACAGCACGGATGCCTTCTTCCTGAATGGTCTCGATGTCGATGATGATAGACTGCCAGTGGTCTGCCAAAGCCTGATAAACGGCGTAGCGGTCGATGAGCGGAACAGGGTTGAGGCGGCGGAAAATATCGGTAGAAATCTCGTCCTGAGCCTGCAGCTCACGCACTTCCATCACATGGTCTATCAGCTGCTGATGGAGCCTGTCGGCGAATCCGCCGAATGCCTGGGCAAACTGCATCTTGAAGTTTCTTACATCCTCATTCTGCTCAATGGCAGTCTTCACATCCTCCACCTTCAGAGCAGAATAAGGCTTGTCAGCTTCGGGCTGAAACAGGGCACTGCGCAGCGAAGGCAGCGTGTCCCAATACTTCTGCATCGCATCGATTTCGGCATTCGGAATACCGCCAAACATGGTGGCGTAAATGTCGAAAGGCTGGGCTGCCTCGCTCGAATCCACGTAGCGTGGAATGTTGAGATTGTAGCCGTTCTCTCTTATCTCCTCACGGCTCACCGTGCGGGAGAAGCCAGGAATATTCTTGCGGTCGCGCACGGTGTCGGCTATCTTCTTGATGTCGCAGGCGCGGAGCTTGTTCTGCTTGCCGTCCTTGACGAATCCCTTGCTTGCGTCGATAATGAGCACGTCGTCATTATCTCGATGCTGCTTGAGCACCATCACGAGGGTAGGAATGCCTGTGCCGAAGAAGATGTTGGCTGGCAGCCCGATGATGGCGTCGATGTTGTTCTTCTCGATGAGGCGGGTGCGGATCTGCTCTTCCTCGCCGCCACGGAACAATACGCCGTGGGGCAGCACGATGGTGAGAATGCCGTCTGGCTTGAGGTGGTGGAGCTCGTGGAGCAGGAAGGCATAGTCGGCCTTCGACTTAGGCGCCACGCCATAGTCCTTGAAGCGGGCGTCGGTCTCGCGGTCTTTCGGGTCCCAGTGCTGGGAGTAGGGTGGGTTGCTCACCACTGCATCCACGTAGAGCGGCTGACCAATCTCGCTGCCGGAGTTGATGATAGGCCAGTCTTCTGCGAGCGAATCGGCGCAGCGGGTGTTGATGTTGCCCGGCTGGATTCCACGCATCACGAGGTTCATGCGGGTGAGGTTGTAGGTGTTCTCTATCAGCTCCTGCGCATAGTATTTCACCCGGTTCTTGTCGGCAATATGGCGACCTACAGACTTACCGATGGTGATGAGCAGCGAACCCGAACCTGATGTTGGGTCGTAGATTTCTATCTGATGCTTGTCCTTATGATGCTCGGCCACGATTTCCGACATGAGGATGGCCACCTCGTGAGGTGTATAGAATTCGCCAGCCTTCTTGCCGGCATTGGCAGCAAAATTGCCAATCAGATATTCATATACATAGCCCAGCACATCATAGTCTTGCGAACCGTCGGTAGGAATATCTCTGATCAGCTTGATGAGGTCTTTCAGGGCACGGGTCTGGCTTGCAGGGTTTTCGCCCAGCTTGCTCAGTCCTGCCTGCAGACCCTTGAAGATGCCGTTATATACGGCCTTGTAGTTGGGACTGATCAGGCGGTCGAAGGAGTTCAGCGCCACCGACATATCGGCAACGGTAAAGGTGCTGTTGGGCTGCAGCCATGTGGAGAAAAGGTTCTTGTACTCGATGAAGTAGCCTATGTTGTTCTTGCAGTAGTCGATGATGACTTTTGAATTCTCATCCTCATAGTTTTCTACAAGGCTCTCCAGTGCAGCTTGCTTTTCCTCATCAGAAGCCCCCTTCATATCCTTCAGAATATAGTTCACCTCATTATCTGACAGGAACTTATAGAAGATGAGTCCGAGAATATAGTCTTTATATTCGTTAGCATCTATCTTAGAGCGCATCTTGTTTGCCGATGCCCATATCTTGTTTGCGAGTTGTTGTTTATTCATATTTATATATATAGAGATTCTATTACAATATGCAAAAATAAGATTTTTTCTTGGAAAAACAAACATTTTTTATAAAAATAACACACAAAAAGAGATAAATGTTGTTTTCCCTTATTTTATCAACCCTAGACCAACGGAAAATCCTTAATGACCGAAAATGACCGTGACCGAAAATGACCGGCTTTCTCGATAGAAACGAAAAAGACCGCTCTCCTCGTATTGGGTGAGCGGTCGTTTTTATTTTATGGCTGAGTCAGCTTATAATAATAAGGTAGACTCCATGTTCTTTATCCCATGCAGCTCGTTACTCCGAGCGTAGTAGCGATAGC
>ERZ1034976.2204-NODE-2204-length-13633-cov-8.607969_pt1 | contig 13633 bp, 10 predicted proteins | sample MGYA00520623_ERZ1034976 | MGnify/ENA primary metagenome ERZ1034976 (study PRJEB33766, sample SAMN09781774) | gut metagenome | biome: gut microbiome | host: Homo sapiens | place: Madagascar | study: EMG produced TPA metagenomics assembly of the PRJNA485056 data... | reverse complement strand
ATGTGGATGAGTTCTGCCTGCAGATCCTGCGCACCTATCCCCGCAAGGATGCCGAGGGCAAGGACGGCACCGTTGAGTTCAAAAACGTCAACAGCGGCGACCTGGGCCTTGAGACCGAGGACGAGAAGAAGGCCGCCGAGGATGCCACCGCCGAGAACAAGCCCCTGTTCGATGCCATGAAGGATGCACTGGACGGCAAGGTCAAGGAGGTCAAGGTCTCCACCCGCCTGAAGGATCACCCGGTCTGCCTCTCCGCAGACGGCCCGCTCTCCATCGAGATGGAGAAGGTCCTCTCCAAGCAGCCCGGCAGCGAGGGCGTCAAGAGCGACAAGGTGCTGGAGCTGAACATCCATCACCCCGTCTTCGCCGTGCTCAAGGCCGCACAGGAGGCCGGCGACACCGAGAAGCTCAAGAAATACAGCGACCTGCTCTATGCACAGGCACAGCTCATCGAGGGCCTGCCTGTGGATGACCCCGCCGCGTATGCCGAAGCTGTTTGCAGCCTGATGAAATAAGGCGTTTACTCCCAGATAAATTATCCCTTAACAAAAGAGCCGTGTTCCGCTATAATAAGGTGGAACACGGTTCTTTTCATTTTAGGAGGAATTTGCCCCATGGAGCCAAAACGCAGCAACCATTTCCTTGCCCATCTCCCCACCATCCTTCTGCTGGTGCTGTTCGCCATGTCGCCGTGGCTGGGCATCCTGTTCTTCATCCTGCGCGCCATCGACCGGGATGCCGAGAAAAAGGAGCAGACCAACGCCGACCCCGCCCGCGACAGCCACGCAGAGGACGCCCGCACCGCACAGAGCGCCGCCTCCGGCCAGCGCAGCGAGACGGTCTCCGACCAGGATGTCCCCACTGCGGAGCAGAAGAGCGCCAAGCAGTGGCACAAGACCCTCATCACCCTGTGCACCATCTTCGGTGCCATCTTCCTGCTGGTGGGCATCGGCGACCTGGCCGATGTCATGGAGGAGCTCTTCTGGGACCATGAGATCGACTGGGGTGAACTGCTGACGGCGCTGGCCCAGACCATCGGCGGCGGCGCAGCCCTCTTCACCGGCCTGCGGATGGACCGCGCCCGCAAGCTGGAACGCAAGCTCGACAAGATCGTCGGCGACCGGGACAACATCGCCCTGGGCGAGTTGTTCGCGGCGGTCGGCATCGACGCGATCCGAGGCCGCGCTGCGGTGGAACACGCCATCGACCACGGCTATTTCGGGGCCGATGCCTACATCGACTACCGCACCGACACCCTTGTCGTGCGCGGAGCCGCACCCCAGCCGCCCAAGGCCCCGCAGCCGGAGCCGGAAGCAGAACCGGAAGACCTGTACGCCTCCCTTCAGCAGCAGCTGCGCCGCGCCAACGACGCCATCCCCGACCCGGTGATGACGGCCAAGATCTCCCGGCTGGAAGAGCTCAGCGCCCGCATCTTTGCTCTGGCCAAGAAAGACCCGGATAAAAAAGCCCAGCTGCAAAAGTTCATGGATTACTACCTGCCCACGGCCCTCAAGCTGCTGAACACCTACGCCCAGCTCTCGGCGCAGGATGTGCAGGGCGAGAACATCACCGACGCCAGGCAGAGCATCGAACGCTCGATGGACCTGCTCATCACGGCCTTCGAAAACCAGCTGGACAAGCTGTTCCAGTCCGACGCGCTGGACGTCTCTGCCGATGTGGCTGCACTGGAAGGGATGCTGAATCTCGACGGCCTCACCGGCCCGGACTTCCACTGACCCGCTGGCAAAATCCAATCCTCCATATCGGAACTCTGGCCCTGATTGACCCGCAGCCGACCGTTCTTTGTGGGTTGTGGCCAATGCTTTTCCGGTTTGGAGGATTTTTTCAGCTCTGTTGCAGGAATTTCTGCACAAATTTTGTGCCGGATTTTCTGGCAACTTTGCATTCAGATGCAACAATAACGCATGGTCTTTTGGGCACAGATTCTTTATTATAGGAGTATCGAAAGAATCCCACGGCCCGCCGCATGGGCTGTGACGAAGTTTGCACGATTTGTTCAGAGGAGGAACTCGCCATGATGAAATCCGTTTCTGTCTGGAAGCAGGAGCTGGCAGGCGGCGCCCACACCGAGCGTCTGGCCTCGCTGTACTGCTGCGCCCCCGAACAGACCTCCGCACAGGCAGCCCGCTACGCTGCTGTGCTGGACGGGCTGGAAAAAACGTTTGGTGCCCACACCGAGGCCGGGCTGTACAGTGCCCCCGGCCGCACCGAGATCGGCGGCAACCACACCGACCACCAGCACGGCCGTGTGCTGGCCGGCAGCGTCAACATTGATATGATCGCAGCCGCCGCTCCCAACAACCTGAACCAGCTGCGCGTCCAGAGCGAGGGCTACGACCTGTGCGTCATCGACCTGGCCGACCTGACGGCCCGCAAGGAAGAGGAAAACACCAGCGCCGCCATCCTGCGCGGCGAGTGCAAGGCTTTCCAGGAGCGCGGGGCCAGCCTCTCCGGTCTGGACGTCTACATCTCCTCCAACGTGCCCAAGGGCAGCGGCGTCTCGTCCTCTGCCGCCTTCGAGGTGCTGATTGGCGTCATCCTGAACGACTGCTTCATGACCGAAAAGGTCTCCCCCATCGCCATTGCCCAGATCGGCCAGTGGGCAGAGAACGTCTACTTCGGCAAGCCCTGCGGCCTGATGGACCAGATGGCTTCCAGCGTCGGCAACATCATCACCATCGACTTTGCCGACCCGGCCCACCCCGTGGTCGAGCCTGTACAGGTTGATTTCTCCAAGGCCGGCCTCGCGCTCTGCATCCTGGATTCCGGTGCAGACCACGCCGATCTGACCGACGAGTATGCCGCCATCCCGGCCGACTGCCGCGCCGTGGCAGCGGTCTGCGGCGGCGAAGTTTTGCGCGATGTGCCGTTCGAGACCTTCCTTGCCAACCTGCCGGAGTGCCGCAGACAGTGCGGCGACCGCGCCGTTCTGCGCGCTTTCCACGTCTACGCCGACAACGACCGGGTCGCAAAGCAGGTGGACGCCCTCCGCGCGGACGACTTCGAGACCTTCCTTGCGCTGGTCACCGAGTCCGGCCTGAGCAGCTGGGAGTATCTGCAGAACGTCATCCCCGCCGGGTATAAGGAGCATCAGGAGGTGGCCGTGACCATCGCTGCCGCCAAGCACTTCCTGCACGGCGAGGGCGCAGTCCGCGTCCACGGCGGCGGCTTCGCAGGCACCGTGCAGGCCTTTGTGCCGCTGACCCGGCTCGATTCCTTCAAGGCTGAGATGGAGGCCATCCTCGGCAAGGGCCGCTGCCACATCCTCTCCATCCGCCCGGAAGGAGGCGCTGTCCTGTGATCTCCACTGCCATTCAGCAGCTCGTCAACTATGGTCTGGACACCGGCCTCATCCTGCCGGACGATGCAATCTACATCCGCAACCAGCTGCTCATGACCATGCAGCTGGACAGCTTCACCGAGCCGGAGGGCGAAGTCTGCTACAAAGACCTCGAATCCATCCTGAAAACGCTGGTGGACGATGCTGTATCGCGCGGTGTGTGCGCGGACAACTCCACCGCCCGCGACCTCTTTGACACCAAACTCATGGGCGTCCTGACCCCGCGCCCCTCCATCGTCCGCGCCAACTTTGAGGAGCGGTACGAGGAGGAAGGCCCCCAGGCTGCCACCGACTGGTTCTACAAGTTCAGCCAGGACACCGACTACATCCGCCGCTACCGCATCAAGCGGGACCTGAAGTGGGTCACCAAAACGCCCTACGGCGATCTGGACATCACCATCAACCTCTCTAAGCCCGAAAAAGACCCCAAAGCCATCGCCGCCGCCAAGCTGGCCCCCCAGAGCGCCTACCCCAAATGCCAGCTCTGTGTGGAGAACGAGGGCTATGCGGGCCGGATGAACCACCCCGCCCGCGAGAATCACCGCATCATCCCGCTGACCATCAACGACAGCGCGTGGAATCTGCAATACAGCCCCTACGTCTACTACAACGAGCACTGCATCGTGTTCAACAGCCAGCACACCCCCATGAAGATCGAGCGGGCCACTTTCCGCAAGCTGCTGGATTTCGTGGCGCTGTTCCCGCACTACTTCGTGGGCAGCAACGCCGATCTGCCCATCGTGGGCGGCTCCATCCTGAGCCATGACCACTTCCAGGGCGGCCACTACGAGTTCGCCATGGCCAAGGCTCCCATCGAGAAGAGCTGGACCTTCCCCGGCTACGAGGATGTCGAAGCCGGCATCGTCCACTGGCCCATGAGCTGCATCCGCCTGACCTGCGAGGACGATGGCCGTCTGGTGGACCTGGCGGACAAGATCCTGACCGCATGGCGCGGCTACACCGACGAGGCCTGCTTCGTCTACGCTGAGACCGACGGTGAGCCGCACAACACCATCACCCCCATCGCCCGGATGCGGGACGGCAGATTCCAGCTGGACCTCGTGCTCCGCAACAACATCACCACGCCGGAACACCCGCTGGGCGTCTACCACCCCCACGCCAAGCTCCACCACATCAAAAAGGAAAACATCGGCCTCATCGAGGTCATGGGTCTGGCCGTGCTGCCCAGCCGCCTGAAGCAGGAGCTGTTCGATCTGGCCGACCTGCTGACCGCGCATGTACCCACGGCCGACTACCCCGAAGCCCTGCAAAAGCACGCCGCCTGGGCCGAGAAGATCCTCGCCCGACACCCGGAGCTGAATGCTGATACGGTCCACCTCATCCTGCAGGACGAGGTCGGCCATGTCTTCGCTGAGGTCCTGACCGATGCCGGTGTCTACAAGCTGGACGAAGCAGGCCGTGCAGGCTTCGTGCGCTTCCTCGAATCCGTAAAGTGACCTGTTGTTCCTGAACAAGACCCGTCAGCAGTTTCTGTTGACGGGTCTTGTTGATGGACCGTTCCGGCCGCTGTATCAAAGGAGGTTTTTCATGCCCTATACATTAGAAGTTTGTGTTGACAGCACCGCCAGTGCCCTTGCGGCCCAGCGCGGCGGGGCCGACCGGTTGGAGCTCTGCGCCGACCTCATCGTGGGCGGCACCACCCCCAGCCTTGCGCTGGTGCGGCAGGTCAAGGAGACCACCGGTCTGCCCGTCCGCGCCCTGCTCCGCCCCCGCTTCGGTGATTTCTGCTACGACCGCTGGGAGCTGGCGCAGATGAAAGAATCTGCCGCCGCACTCGTCGCCGCCGGGGCAGACGGCATCGTCACCGGTGTGCTGACCTCGGACGGTGCGCTGGATGCAGAGGCCCTGCGCCCCATCTACGAGGCCGCCCGCGAAGCCGCCGCCAAAGCGGGCCGCCCCGTTGCGCTCACTCTCCACCGCGCCTTTGACGTCTGCCGCGACCCCTTCGCGGCGCTGGACACGGCCTGCGCTCTGGGGCTTTCCACCATTCTGACCAGCGGCCAGGCCGCCAGCGCCCCCGCCGGGGCACCCCTGCTCCGGCAGCTTGTGGACTGCGCCGCCGGGCGCATCGAGATTCTGGTGGGCGCAGGCGTCTCCCCGGCCAACCTCCCTGCACTGGCCAAACAGACCGGTGCACACAGCTTCCACCTTTCCGGCAAGCAGGTGCTGGACAGCCGGATGACCTTCCGCCGGGAAGGCGTCCCCATGGGCCTGCCCGGCTTCTCCGAGTTCGAGCTGTGGCAGACGAGCGAGGAGACCATCCGGAAGGCGCGCGGCGTTCTGGATACGCTCTGACGAAAAAAATCCCGCCAAAATGGCGGGATTTTTTCTGTATGGAACGGAAATCTCAGACCTTGCGCCGCAGCAGGCTCATGGGGGGCAGTTCCGGGGTGGGGATGGTGTATTTTTCCATCGCATGGGGTGTAGACTCCACCTTCTCCCCCGCCTCGTTCCGGATCCACTCCGGGTGCAGCGGGATGCTGCGGCCGTCCGGGCAGAGCACTTCCAGCGTGTCGCCCAGGCTCCACTTGCCCCGCTGCTGGCAGCTGGCGATGCCGTTCTCCCAGCTGTCCACAGTACCCACGAACTCCCACTCGCGGATGTAGGTGGCGCTGTCAGTGGCCTGCTTGGCCTGCTCGCGGCCAAAGTAGAAGCCCGGCGAATAGTGGCGGTGGCTGGTGCGGGTCAGCTCGGCCAGCACCTCGTCCGGCAGCTCAAAGTTATCGTTCATCGGGTCGGCCAGATACTGGTCCAGTGCGCGGCGGTAGGCGGCCGTCACGCTGGCAACGTAGTAGAACGTCTTGGCGCGGCCTTCGATCTTCAGGCTGTCTACGCCCGCCTTGCAGATGAGGTCCAGGAACGGTGCCGTGCACATATCGTTGGCGTTCAGGATGTAGCTCCCATCCTCGTTCTCGCCGATCTCATACAGCTGGCCGGGGCGGGTCTCCTCGCTCAAGTAGTATTTCCAGCGGCAGGGCTGGGCGCACTGGCCCCGGTTGGAGTCGCGGCCCGTCAGGTAGTTGGACAGCAGGCACCGGCCCGACACGCTCATGCACATGGCACCGTGGACAAAGGCTTCGATCTCCAGTTCCGGCGGGGTCTTATCCCGGATGGTGGCAATGTCCTGCAACGTCAGCTCACGGGCCAGCACCACCCGCTTGGCGCCCAGGTTGTAGGCCGCACGGGCAGCGGCCCAGTTGGTGATGCCGGTCTGGGTGGACATGTGGACATCAATGTCCGGCGCGAACTGCTTGCAGGCTTCCAGCACACCCAGATCTGCCACAATGAAAGCATCCACGCCCGCTGCGGCCGCGCTCCGGATGGCGTCCGGCAGACGGTCGGCCTCTTCGTTGGTGGGCAGGGTGTTCATGGTCAGATAGACCTTGCGGCCGCGGGCATGGGCATAGATGACGCCCTCAGTCAGCTGTTCCGGCGTGAAGTTGGCCGGGGCTGAGCGCATCCCAAATTCGGGCAGGCTGCAATAGACGGCATCTGCACCATAGTTGATGGCGTAGCGCAGGCGCTCCAAATCGCCCGCGGGGGACAGAAGTTCCGGGATCTGTAACATAATCATTCTCCTAAACGAGCTTACCCTCTCCCAAAGGGAGAGCCCCTGGCAAACCGGTCAACCATTGCGTTTTCCGTCAGCACAAGGGCTTCGCTCTCATTTTTTTGCCGCAAGCGAGCGGTTCACATCCGCTGCCTTCTGGCAGTTGGTCTGATGCTCCGCATAGGTGCGGGCGTAGTAATACTGGCCGCTGAGGTCGGTCACGAAGAAATAGCAGTCTTGGACCTCCGCATCGGGCTGGGGGTCCAGCGCAGCCCGGATGGCGGCCAGACCGGGGTTCGAGATCGGCCCGGCGGGCAGGCCGATGCAGGTATAGGTGTCGTAGGCATTGCGGATGTTTTCGGGGATCCTCTCCCAGCCGCCGTACCAGGGGGCCACCCAGTTCCAGAGATAGTTGTTGTCTGCATCGCTCTGAACATAGCTGGACGTGTTGCTTTGCAGCTTGGGGTAGGGCGAGCCTTCTGCCAGACGGTTGCGGAAGACCTGGGCCACATTGTTGTCCTGGTCGTTGCCGGCCTCCTCCTGCACGAAGGATGCCAGCGTGATGACCTCCGAAAGGCTCAGGCCCTGCTGATCCAGCTCCTTGTACATCGCGTCGGTGAACTGCTGGTCAAAATGCGAATAGAACGTTGCAACGTAGTTGTGCACCGTATCATCCGCGAGGAATTCGTAGGTATCCGGGAAGAGATAGCCCTCACATTTCAGGAAACGGTCTGGAGCCTCCGTGTCATCGGGGACATACTGCCAGAACGTGTATTCGCTGAAATCGCCGGTGTTGGCCTCTTCGAGAAACTCTTTTGCGGTGCACAGCCCGGCCTGTTCCATCTTCTGCGCGATGGCGATGGCCGTCGTGCCCTCCGGGAAGGTCAGGCGGACGCTCTCCGCTTTGGCATATTCAGAAAGCGCCTCGATGAGCGCATCGTAGGAGCTGCCGGGTTCCAGCGAAAATTCGCCGTACTGGAGCTTCGCCGCCGCGTCTTTGCGGCCGACGTACCAGCGGAACAGCTGCGGAAACCGGATGACGCCCGCTTCCTTCAGCTGCCGGGCAATGGTGCTCACACCGCTGCCCTGCGCGATCTCCACGGTCACGGCGTCCTGCCGGGTGCCGCCGTCGATCTCGCGCTTTGCCAGCAGGAATGCGCCGCCCGCCGCCAGCATGAGCACCAGCAGCACGAGCAGGATCTTCAGCGCACCGCCTTTTTTGCGGGGTCTCGTATGGTTACTTGCCATCTGCATGTTCCTTTCAGTCCAACATCAGCCGCATATAGCTCTCGCTCACATCAAAGGCTTCGCCCTCAAAGCGGATCATTCCATAATCCTGCCGGGTGCCCTCGCCAAGGAAGAGGTTCTGCGCGGCCCCCACGGTGATGACAGCCTTTTCCACAATGACCTCTTTTTCGCGGGCCGCTTCCATCAAAATCTCTGCGGCGCGGTCGCCGGTGGCCATCATCTCCACAAAATAAAGGGTGTCCTCCTTGCGGAAATATATTCCGTAGCCGTTGTCGTTCGAGACGATGGTGGCCCCGCGGGAGTACAGATCCCCCAGCACCACGGCCATCTGTTCCGGCGGCAGCTGCACGGTGTCGGGCCAGAATCTCGCCCGCAGCTCACAGAGCTTTTTGGCCGTGACGGTGTCGAACTCGGCCTGGCTCCACAGGTTGCGGTCCACCTCGCGGGGCAGGCACCGCAGCGGGAAGGCCCACTGGAAGCCCTTATCCTGCAATAGCGCCGCCTGCTCGTTCCCGCTGGGCACAACGACCACGAACCCGGCCCCTTTCTGTTTCTGCTGGGTGCACAGGTGGTCTACCAGGCCCGCCAGGATCAGGCTGCCCTGCCCGGTCAGACCGTACAGGCAGCAGCCGGGCCGCCCCTGCAGCGAGACCGGCACCGCCATGGCCACGGCCTCGATATGGTCATTTTCCTCCGCTACATAGACATTCTGCTCCCCGGCAAAGCGCTCGATGGCGTTGGCGAGGAAGGTTTCGTCCTCCCCATGTTCGCGCTGCCACAGCGCCAGGATCTCCGCCCGGTCGGACGGCTGCATCAAACGGTACATAAAAACACCTACCTCCTACGCATGGGTATCCCTGCGCCTGCCCGGCGCAGGTCGATTGTGCGTTATTCCGCAAGGGCCGCGTCCACCCGCCGGCGGACCTCCTGCCCGATCTCTTCAATGCTGCGCATCCCGTCCCCGCAGGTGCAGGGCACGGTCTGCCAGCCCAGGTGCGCGGCGCAGAACTCAGCCGCCCTGCGGCTGCGGGCCAGATACTCCACATCCTTTTCGTGGACGTCCTTTTTGCTCTCGTCGCCGTGGTAGCGCTGGGTCATCAGCTTCTGGCTCACGGCAGGGTCCACCTGTAAATAGATCACGCAGTCCGGTGCGGGCAGCCCCAGCAGATGGAACTCGTAATCGAACAGCCAGTGCAGAAACTGCTCCCATTCTTCCGGCGGCAGCTTCGAGCACTGGTGCACCGCATTGGAGGTGGTGTACCGGTCGGCGATGAGGATGCCGCCCTCTTCGTAGAATCTCCCCCAGTCGGCTTTGTAGCCCGCATAGCGGTCTACCGCATAAAAGCTCGATGCTGCGTATGCGTTCACGTCGTCGGGTCTCGCGCCGAACTGCCCGGCCAGATACATCCGGACCAGTGCGCTCGAATCGCTGGCATAATTCGGGAAGGTGATCTCCCGCACCAGCCTGCCCTCGGCGGCCAGTGCTGTGGCCAGACGCTTCGCCTGGGTGGCCTTGCCGCTGCCGTCCAGCCCTTCCAGCACGATGAGTTTTCCGTGGCTCATACGGGTTCCCCCTTCAAAGCGGCGTACTGCGCCCGCACCTCGGCGGTCTTGCCGCAGCACATCCTGCCCTCCGGGCAGGGGCCGGAAACACACGCCGGGCCAGCCGTGCGGAAGAGATGGGGTGCCACCGGGTAGACCAGCCGCAGCATCTCTTCGGCCAGCGCCCGGATCTCCCACTGGGCGCGGCTGCAGCACCGCAGATGGAAGAAGTTTTGCAGGCTGCGGGCGTTCATGGTGACGACCATCTTGGTCTCGCAGGCATTGGGCAGCACGAAACGGGCGTCCTCGTTGGCCTGCTTGGAAGCCTTGGCGCGGGCCTGTTTTTCGGGCATTCCCTCTGCCATCAGACGGGCAGTGTGGCCCTCCTCCAGCTTTTTCACGAGGTCAAGATAGCGCGCCGCGTCCTCGTTCATGCTGGCGATGAAGGCTTCCTTCGCTTCGGGGATGGCCTCGATCTCCGGCGGGATGACATAACGAAAGTCGTCCAGCCGGACGTAGCGCTGGCTCTGCACACTGAACGATGCGATGCGGTGGCGGGTGATCTGGGCCAGCAGGGTGCGGCTGACGCCCTCGATGCCAAAGGTGAAACTGGCATGTTCTATGGGGCTGGCGTGGCCAAGGTCGCTGAGCATGGTCAGGAAGCTGGCCGTCTTCTCCTCGGTCAGACCGTCCAGCAGGTCGGTGATGTGGGCGTCGGAATAGCAGAGCTTTGCCGCTGCAGCCACCACCTTTTCCGGTTCCGGCGTATGCGCGATCAATCGGACTGTCATCATCTGTCATTCCTCCGTTATTTTTGTCAGCGGCGCAAAGTTTGCCATGGTCTTCTTCACGCCGACCTTTTCAAAGTTGATCTCTACGATCTGGTCGCCTGCGGCAGGCTTGACCTTGAGCACCTTGCCGCGGCCAAACACTTTATGCTCCACGATATCCCCCGGCTCGTAGTGTTTCGGGGTGCTGGCGGCAGGCTTTGCCGCCGGTGCCCCGGTGAACTGCACCGGTTTCGCCGGAGCCTTGGGGGCTGCGGCGCGGCCATAACCGGAGCCAAAACCGCCCGAACGGCTGCGGCTGTCCGCGCTGGCGGACCCGGACGTGCCTCGCCCGGCGTAGTCAGCCCCGAAGCCCCGGCTGCCGCCGTTGTACTCGGCATTCAGGTAGCCGGAGCGGTTGCCGGAACCGGAACCGGAACCGCCGGAACGGCTGCGGCCCCAGCCGGAGGCACCGGAGTAGCCCGACGCGCCGCCCGGCACGGTATCGCTGTAAGCCGAGCCCCAGCCGCCCAGCTGAGAGCGGCGCTCCAGCGTCGGGCTGCGGGTCTCCTCGATGTACTCCGGCTCGATCTCGCGCAAAAAGCGGCTGGGCTCGTTGCGCTGGGTGCGGCCATAGAGCATCCGAGTCACGCTGTTGGAGATATAAAGATCCTTTTTGGCGCGGGTGATGCCGACATAGGCCAGGCGGCGTTCCTCTTCGAGGTCTGCCTCGGAGTATTTGCTCATCTCGCTGGGGAAGACACCCTCCTCCATGCCGATGAGGAACACATACGGAAATTCCAACCCCTTGGCCGAGTGGATGGTCATCAGGACCACCTGGTCGCTGCTTTCGTTGTAGCTGTCGATGTCGCTGATGAGGGCGATGTCTTCAAGGTAGCCTTCCAGCGTGGCTTCCTCGCCGTGCTGGTCGCAGTAGTTTTTCACGTTATTGACCAGCTGGCCCAGGTTCTGCAGCCGGTCGGCGGCGTCCTCGTGGCCCTTGGCGATCTCCTGTTCGAGCATGGCCTTGTACCCGCTCAGCTCAATGACATCGGAGGCAAATTCATCCAGCGTCCGTGTTTCCAGCGACTCCTGCAATTTCTCGTAGATCTGCCAGAATTTCAGGATCGGCATGATGGAGCGGGCCAGCCGCGCGTACTGGTCGGCGTGGCTGATGATCTCCAGCATGCTCGTGTTCTCCTGCGCGGCAAGGTCTGCGATGACCTCGATGGTCGTGTTGCCGATCTTCCGCGCCGGTTCGTTGATGATGCGGCGCAGACGGACGTCGTCGCGGGCATTGGCCACGATGGACATATAGGAGTGGATGTCCTTGACCTCTTTGCGGTCGTTGAAGCGCTGGCCGCCCACGATCTTATGCGGGATGCCGGCGCGGGTGAAGTAGCTTTCGATGGGGGCCGACTGCGCGTTCATCCGGTAGAGCACCGCGTGGTCTGCCAGATGCCCGCCCTCTTTGAGGTGCTGACCGATGACGTCCGCGATGTGCATGGCCTCATCCTGCTCGTTCTCCGCCGTGTAGACCTGCACCTTGTCGCCCTCGCCGTTCTTCGTCCAGAGGGTCTTGCCCTTGCGCTCGGTGTTGTGCTGGATGACGCAGTTGGCGGCGTTCAGGATATTGGAGGTCGAGCGGTAGTTCTGCTCCAGACGAATGGTCTTTGTGCCGGGATAGATGCGCTCGAAGTTGAGGATGTTCTCGATGGTGGCACCGCGGAACCGGTAGATGCTCTGGTCATCGTCGCCGACGACGCAGATGTTCTTTTCCGGCCCGGTGAGCAGGCTGACCAGGCGGAACTGTGCCACGCTGGTGTCCTGGTATTCGTCCACGAGCAGATAGCGGTATTTGTTCTGGTAGAACTGCCGCACCTCCTCGTGCTCGGCCAGCAGCTGGACGGTCTGGTAGATGAGGTCATCGAAATCGAACGCACCGGCGTCCTTCAGCTTCTTTTCGTAGGCCGCATAGACCTTGGCCGCCAGCGCCCCTTTCGTATCCCGCGCCGGGGTGCGCAGAGCCTCTTCGGGGCTGACGAGTTGGTCTTTCCAGCGGCTCATCTGGTTGATGGCGCTCTTGACCGGGAAGAATTTGTCGTCGATGCTCAGCTCTTTGTACACGCTTTTCATCACGCGCTGGGCGTCGTCGGTATCATAAATGGTAAAGCTGCGGGGGTAGCCGATCTCCTCGGCCCAGCGGCGCAGGATGCGCACACAGGCCGAGTGGAAGGTGGAGGCAAACACCTCGTCGCCCTCTTCGCCGCCCAGCATGTTCCGCAGGCGCTCCTTCAGTTCCCCTGCCGCCTTGTTCGTAAAGGTGATCGCCATCACGTTCCAGCTGCGTACCGCATCCTTGCGGAGCATCCCGTCCAGCCAGGAAGGGGCATCGGTGTTCGTCATGATGGCCATCCTCAGCGCCTTGACGTCGTCCTCGGTCACTTCGCGGGGCACCCACTGGGAGCCGTGCGCCGCACCAAAGCGGATGAGGTTCGCGATGCGGTTGACCAGCACGGTCGTCTTGCCGCTTCCGGCGCCTGCCAGGATCAGCAGCGGGCCGTTGGTGGTAAACACAGCCTCCCGCTGCATCGCGTTCAGGCGGCCGAACTGTTTTTCAATGTAGGTATCGCGCAGCGCGCAAAATTCCTGCCTGAGATCAATTGCCATTGTTTCACCTGTTCTTTAAGCTATTTCCCATGAATCACTAAGGTATAGTATATCACATTTCATCCCTATTGCACAGAGTTTCCCGCACAAAAAACCGCCCATCTGCGGCGCAGTGCCGACAGATGGGCGGTTTGGGATCTTCAATTTGCCAAAACAGGGCTTAGCCGAAGATGTTGATCAGAATACCAGCAGCAACGGCGGAACCGATCACGCCAGCGACGTTGGGGCCCATGGCATGCATCAGCAGGAAGTTGGAGGGGTTCTCGCTCTGGCCGACCTTCTGAGAAACACGGGCAGCCATAGGCACAGCGGAAACGCCTGCGGAACCGATCAGGGGGTTCACCTGACCGCCGGTCAGCACATACATCAGCTTGCCGAACAGCACACCTGCGGCAGTGCCGAAGGAGAATGCGATCAGACCCAGCACGATGATGAACAGGGTGCGGGTGTTCAGGAAGGTGTTTGCAGAGGTGG
>ERZ1034976.2203-NODE-2203-length-13637-cov-4.914077_pt1 | contig 13637 bp, 14 predicted proteins | sample MGYA00520623_ERZ1034976 | MGnify/ENA primary metagenome ERZ1034976 (study PRJEB33766, sample SAMN09781774) | gut metagenome | biome: gut microbiome | host: Homo sapiens | place: Madagascar | study: EMG produced TPA metagenomics assembly of the PRJNA485056 data... | reverse complement strand
TCCTTACTCATATTCCCGTCGGCGTATTGCTCATACAGTGCAACGCGCTGTTTTAGTACGGTTCCAAAAATTGCTCTGTGCGCTGGGTCTGAACCTCACGGTTCATAGAGGCCAACACCTTATCGCAATTGAGAACGGTACGCTCCACCGGGTTAGACAGGCTGCTGGTCTGCACACGCTCGGATTCTTCGTGTGCGCCCTGCGACAGTTTGTAGATAATCTCATCTTTTGTATAAAACCATGACTTTGAATTTTCGTACTGCTGCCGAAGCGAATCTCTCTTGTGGAGCATAAGCCGATAGGAATCGGCCAGCTTTCTGGCCTGTTCCAAACAATCGACCTGCTCCGCTTCTGTGGCAACTGTCACATCCTTTTCATCTGCCATTCGTTGTCCTCCTCTCTGGCCGATTCCACCTGCGTTTAGCTAAGTTCCCGTTTGGCCGCTTTCTTCCTTCGCTTGGCGGTCTCCTGCTGCACTCGATCTTTTACCCCAGACATAAGCCGTTCCGGATCGAGGTCGGTGAGAATCCCATACCATGCAGAATGGAAAAATCGTTCCAGCCGCACCTTATCATGCAGAGCATCCCGATTTCTCGGATTGCTATCCAACCGGTGGAGTGCTTTCTTGTAGTCCTTGACTGCCTGCAAGATAATGGCATTTGCCAGATTTTCATAGCATTCTGCATTTTCGACCACCGCACTTCTCTCGGCGCTTCTTTCGTAACTCATTCTTCTCCTCCAACTTTGTTATACCAGGGAGCCGTCACATCTTCCGGCTCATCACCATACTTGAATACAAAAATCGTGCGCCACGCTGCCTCATACAGAAGATCCAGCAGGATTCGGTTTGCTTCCGGCAGTTCATTTGCCTTCTGGATGAATTGCTCAACAAAATGTTTCTGATTCAGATTCTGGAACCTGTCGTGCCACTCCCTGTAAGCCACCGCCTCCGCAAACTGAAAACAACTTTTCTTATACTGCTGGATACAGTCATATTTCCATGTAATTGCATCCAGCCGCGCTTTTCGCTTGTGCTCCGGTGTGATCGTCGGCATATCCTGGATTTTAGACTGCTGGTACAGTTCCAGAATTTGATCCTCTGCACAGAATCTCCGCAGCATTCGAATTTCTTCCCTACGAATCCGGCACATCAGCAATTCCACTTCGTGTTCATACGCCTCTTTCATCAACAGGTCACGGTTCATGAGGACGTCTGCCATTTTTCGGGATGGATTTGCTCCAAAGAGTTCACAAAGCAGCCCTTTCTCACCCAACGGCCGGAACATTACCCAGGGGATGAAGAATCCGTCCTCATCCCGTTTTGTTTTTACAGCCGTCACCGGCTTCGACTTCTTATAGCGATAGCTACTTTCCACTACCGGGCGGCGATCCTCTGCATTCAAAAAAAGATACTTTTTCATGTCTACTCCTATCTTCCCAGCTGTGCTTTGACCGCTGAGATCAGCTTTTCCTGTGTCATGTCTTTCTGTTCCAAGGCTGCCATGACATCCTCGTCCACAGTGTCCTTGGTGATGATGTGGTGAATCGTGACCACATCGGTCTGACCCTGCCGCCAAAGTCTGGCGTTGGTCTGCTGATACAGTTCCAAACTCCATGTCAACCCAAACCAGATCAGGATGTGTCCACCCTGCTGAATATTCAGGCCGTGTCCAGCCGATGCCGGGTGAATCAGGGCAACCGGAATCTTCCCGGCGTTCCAATCCTTGATGTCGGTACTGCTCTTGATATCCCGCACCGGGATCTTCTGCTTCGACAGATGCTCCATGATGCGTTGGCGGTCATGCTTGAACCAGTACGCCACCAACACCGGCTGTCCGTTGGCTGCTTCGATCAGGTCTTCCAATGCCTCCAGCTTATGGTCATGGATGATGCGTGCTTTTCCGTTCTCATCGTAGACAGCGCCATTGCTCATCTGCAACAGCTTCCCTGTCAGTGATGCAGCATTGGCAGCATCTATGTCACCATCTTTCAGCGGAATCAGCAGATCCTTTCGAAGCATATCGTACAGTTCCCGCTCCTGTGCGCTCATCTCTACCTCATACCGGCTTGGAATACAGTCCGGCATATGAAGGTAATCCAGTGCTTTCATGGAAATCGTGATATCCGAGATCCGCTGGTAGATCAGCTCCTCTGCTCCTTCTCTGGGCTTGTATTGGAACACAACACCTGTGGAAGGATTCATAGAAGAGGCCTTGAAATAAGCCTCCCGGTACCGGCCGATGAATTTGCCAAGCCGCTCCCCGCCATCCAGAATCCCGATCTCCGCCCAAAGGTCCATGAGACCATTGGAAGAAGGGGTACCGGTCAGCCCGACCCATCGTTTCACATACGGGCGGACTTTTCGCAGGAATTTAAAACGCTGGGACTGGTAGTTCTTGAACGATGACAGCTCATCGATCACGACCATGCCAAAATCCCAGCGCATTCCGTTTTTCTCATAATACTCCACCAGCCACTTGATATTTTCCCGGTTGATGACATAGATCATCGCTGGATGGTGGAGTGCTGCAATGCGGGTCTTTGTGTCACCCACGATAACGGAAATATCCAGTCCTTACAGGTGATCCCACTTTTCAATCTCTGCTGGCCATGTGTCACGGGCAACACGCAGCGGTGCAATGATTAGGACCTTGTTGACCTCAAAGGTCTCCAGCATGAGGTCTTTGATAGCAGAAAGGGTTATGACTTTTTTTCCTCAGTTGCAATAGTTAGCCATGGCTAATTATTAAGCAAAAGAAAAAGCAGTCACATAGCACACACTACGCGACTGCTCTAAAATCAATATTCTGTTTTGCCCGACTGGAAACTTTGTGTGTGTTTCCCTAATGGGCTTTATAAGCCCATTATAACATATGTGTCAAGGGATTGCAAGAATCTAAAATGATAAAAGAATTTTTCTTAACACTTATATTTTAAATTCATCTAGATATTCCATCATTGACATCTGAAGAACTTTCTTCTCACTAGGATTTCTCTGCTTTTCTTCTATTCGGATTGCTATCGTCAACTCAATTACAGCTTCTCTAATTAGTTGTAGCAAATCCATTGTACACTCTATTAAATTCTCTTCTGAAATCCGATAGATATAGTCCTTTCCGATTTTCACTTCATTCTCAGTTGAGAACATATGTACCGAAACAAATTTATGTTCTAAAGCGTTTCTCAACATTTTTATTTTTTTCGTATGTGGAGCACCAGCATTGCCAAATTTTTCTTTAAAATCTCTATCAATCCAATGTAACGCTGATAATGCTATGTTTTTCGCTTCCTTCTCTTTCAATCTACTCCAAATACTGTCAAAATTCACTTTTTGCTCAACAACACCAAGTTTCAAATATGCATTCAACAAAAAGGCAATTCGATCAAAAACGGAATATAATGTTCTATATGCGGTTTTTAATTTTTCAATTCGAATGGAATAACTGCTGTAATTCAGTATATCCTCCAGATGAGTTTCCTTATCTGCCAAATGGACTTTGCCAATAGGATTTATCACTTCGTAAAGCAAATATCTCGCATAAATATATTCTTCCTTGATTTGATTGAACATTTCAAAGACAAATGGCGGATCTTCTTGTTCAATCGACGTTGTAATAGATGTAATCTGAAGTATGTCCTGCATAAAAGCTTCATTTAATTCTGGTAGGTCATTCAGCGTGTTTAGGAATAAATGATTGGCAAGGCACCATTTTCTATAAGAAACTTCCTTTTCAGATTCCATTTCTACGGGAATAAGTTCACTCTGTGCCTTAAGATCTTCTTTTCCGAAGTGTGATTCCATAGCTTTTCGTCTCTCAGAAAATCCCCGTTTTGCCTCCTCATATGTATAAGAATCGTTTGCTCGTTCAGCTTCCAAGTAATATTTATAAGCTGTTCTAAATAGAACCGCACAATGCCCTTCATCACCTTCGAGAGATGCATAATGTTCTAGAGCATTTCCTATATTACCAAGTGCCATTCCAAAAGGGTGAAGCTCCGTGGCTTTACTGTAATAGCCCATTGCCGAGCATTTTCTACCGCAAAAATCCAGTGCGTTACCAAGATTCACATACAGAATCATTCGAATTCCTGTAACATAAGGATAGTTTTCCTTGTTTACTTCTATTTGATTTAACAACTCTTCTGCATGTCGAAAATACCACAAAGCCTGGCTATGGGTTTTAATTATTTCATCGTCTGTGTATGGATTTTCTGCAGTGCTTTTTCGTAATAGGTCATCTCTTAAAATCGTTGTTGATGTTCCAACAGAATAAAAAAGCGGAGCATATTCCGGCGTATCATTGTCATTTAAAATGTTTTTCGCTTTTTCAAGCACTTCTTGTGTCTTATTAATATCTCTCGTAATATCCGCGGTATCAAATTCAGCTGCTAGTTCGTTGCAAATTGATGCAAAAGGTGAGTTCTTCATTCCTTATTTCCTATGTTAAATTTCAACAATCTGCTCGGAATTCATTTTTATTCAGGTTTTCTCTATGCCAGTCTGACATATAATAGGAGCTTTTTCTTCTGGCCATCTGTGTAACGGAATCCATTTTCTTTGAAACATGTTCTACTGTCCGATGGCAGGCATTCTTCAGACGGATTCAGTTTAATGTATGCTGTGGAAACATCAATCAATTCAACCCATGCATCTTGCTTTAGAATGTAGGGATACACTGCTTATGGAGCACCCGAAGCAATGTGATCTTTTCAAAATTCGTAAAACCTCCAATCGCCTCATTGACTTTTTCGTCTTCTACTGCTCCCCAATACTGAACTGTCTTTTTTAGAAATGCGTTCATTTTTTCTTGGTGTACATTCTTCATATCTGCTACAATTGTTGGATCATTACAAACTATTTTGTGCAACCCTCTTAAGACAGTGTCCATTTGAGGCGGCGTAAAACATGCTATTGCAGCCATCAACTCATCGTCATCCTTTGCCATCAAATAGAGCTCCATCTTTTGTGAAAACTGCATTGCTCTACTTTCTTCAGAAAGTGCTTTCTTGTACCGAGTATATATTTCCTGGGCAGGCGTTCCTTTAAGATATCTGCTCCAGATATTCACAGAATCAGCTTTTTTATGCATTTGATTGTCTCCACTTCATTGAATCCCTTATATGCACTCGAAGTTCACTTAAATCCACTTCGTAAGTCAATCCTTCGGAGAGTTGCTCCTGCTTAAAGAAAATCGCCATATACCAGGGAAGATATCAGCTTGGCTTCTTCCTGATGGGCACTTTTTCGCAGCGTACCATAATCATCAATCTGAAACAAGTTTTTTCAAAACACTTGCTAATAATAGGCATCTGTGCCCCCAATTTTAAACGAGGTGTTTCAGGCTTGAAATTTTACTCATTCCAAGAAATTCACTCGGTGGTTTCATCCTCCTTGATTTCTACAGGTGGCAGCTCTATACCAAAATTACTGTGTCTCTCTAATGAGTGCAGTTCCGTTTTAATGAACGCCCATGAGCTACGGTAATCATCACATACGGAGAAAGATGACCCTTTCATAAAAAGAGTAAAGCCATCTGGATCATCCCCGTACTTCAAATCAAATTCCTCTGCACACCGAACTTTTTCCCATGCGGAAATATTCGTTTTCCCATGAAGGACATGATCAAGATTCAAAGAAAAATAGTACATACTATATGGAATGCCTGCGATTCTAGGGCAAGCAGAAAGTCGATCGACATTCTTCCGCTTTCTCTTATTCCGATCCAAAATGCCCACACGGTTTGGTGTTTGAATTTGAGTTTCTGTGTAATGCGGTGGAGCACCATCTGCCATCATATTATCCTCTACAACCGCATTATCCGGAACAAAAACTCCATCCATATCGGTAAGGTGAACGATGCGGCAAATGTCGCTCTTTTTATAGATTTCACCCATAAAGGCTTTGACTTGATCCCATACCGCAGCCACAATTTTATCCGATGACGTAAAATCACGAGTCAACACATCACCGTGAACAACTTGAAATTTCACCGTTGAGGATGAAAAAATACGGTTCAGAACTGTGGAGAGGCAGGTTTCATCTGTTGGGCCCTCTACAATAAAGAGCATGACCTTCTTTTTAGCCATGGGACACCTCCGAGGACGTTTCCTCTTTTATAGAGATATTCTCCATACGCTTACCAACAACTCTCATTGCGTGGGCAATTTCAGACACATTGGTTTCCTCGTACAGTGCTGCGTCATTATCGCTCCCAAGGATCACTTCACGCAAGTACATAGAACGAAGATTATTCGTGGCTCTCACACTTCTGATGCGTGTATAACGGTCATCATTTTTTGTCGTTGTAAAAACAATAGAATCGCTATCCAATGTTTCCAGCGGATAAAGATTGTGGGAAGTGAAAATCAACTGTCCCTTGCCCGAGTTCTGGATAATGCGCAACAATTCTCCAAGCAGATACTCATAGATACCAGAGTCCAATTCATCAATCGCAAGTGTGATGGATGGATTATTATATGCCGCAATTAGCAAATGCAAGATGGACGTGATTTTCTTAATGCCTTCAGATTCATACTTCAAAGGCAGTCGATGCGTTTCCCCATTCGCACAGAGAAGTTCGCGCGCCAGCTGAATTTTTGTACCCTGATTTCCATCTTCCATCAGCTCAGTGCCAAGTTCTACAAGTGTCAATTTCACACCCGGAATGATTTTGCAGAGAACCATACTGATAGTCGATATAACCTGTTGGACAATCTCCAAGAGATTACTCGGAATCGTCGTTGGTCGGTCAATTGGCAACGTAAACATACCACCCGCCGTTTCTGTTCTGAAATTGACAGGAATTGCTGCATCTAACGAAATAAGTCCATTATTGCGGTTTAGAATAACAAAGAAAGATGTCTTTGCGAAATATGCGATTTCAAATAATGGTTCAACGTCGTTATCGTTTTTCTGTGCGGCATCGTGGAGCATCTTTAAAAATTCAGGAGAGAACAAAAAGGAACGATGCTCCTTTTGGCACAACAGTTTAGTGACACGAAGTTCATTCACCTTTGCACTCTGTTTTGTACCAAACAGAGAATCCAATTTAACCTGCGGCAGAAATACGGCGTTCTCCGCCTCATGGGTACACTCAAAAATAGTCTTAATTCGAGCGGTCTTTTCCGGAGCACTGCTGGGCGTAACACACTTGACCGATTCATCAATCGTGTCTCTACTCAGAATAGCAGAATAGATAAACCGTCGTCTGTATGACACACTGCCTTTATCCAGTTTGAGAATACTAAACTCAAATTGCAGCTCTGCCTGCTCCTGTCCATAAGAAATGCAGTCAGACAATTCAGTTCCTACTTTCTGACCGCACAGCAGCGTCTTCAAAATCTCCAGCGCATCAATAAACGTAGTCTTACCCGATCCATTCTGACCATAAATTCCAAGAATATCTGCTTTGGGCGCAAAAATATCTTCACCATAATTGCAGGGAAAACGAATTTCTCCGGATTCCACATTTCTGAAATTTCTGATAGCAGCCCGTTGAATCCGAACAATCGGCATTTCGCTCAAAGATACCACCTCCGATTTTAGTATACCAACTTCTTCGGAAAATAGCAACACGAATTTTGAAAATCGAATATTAAATTCAATAATCTCGTTTATATTTCAATTTCCGTTCCCCGCATTAGCCGCAATCAGCTTTGTCGCGTCGTCTTTGGTCATACTCTATCCACTCTTCCAGCGTCAGCGGCATGTAGTCCGAATACATGCAGAAGCAGTTGATCATCTGGCACGGCACCGGCTGCGCTGTTTCCTGATGGGCACTTTTCCGCATCATGGCTCTGGTCTCTGTGCAGAACCGATCCGCCAGCACCTGATCTTCCGACTTGTGGATATGTCCATGCAGCATGTAGGTCAGCGGTGTTCCATCTGCGCTGCGCCGGAACTGGCCGTTATAGCAAAAAATCGGATAGTACATTAACACGATTTTTCGCTTATTGTCATGAATTTCAGCATAGTCTTTGACCCACTCAAACCGGGAAATGTCAAAATCCTTGTCCCTTAAGTAATTAGAATTAAGAGATTATCAAGCAAGCTCAATGCGTTGCCAAAATTTAAGGTTTCTTTCTCCAAATATTCCAGTGCGGGAAGCATATTTTCGTACTCTGTTTCTTCCGTGCTACTTCGTGCACACAGTTCTGCCGTTCGGTTAATATTATCTTGTGGAAAGTCATCCGTATCATACACAATCCAAACATGTTTGTACACATTAGAACTGCGTTGTACATGGCTTCTGGCTCTATCAAATAAGCTCAGGGTGTTCTGCCCTTCGCCATAGATATCCAGTTGAACTCTGCCTCGATAGGAAAACTCCCTGCCGCACACCGGACAGATCTTTGACCGCACTGTTCTCCAGTTTTCCGGCTTTGGGTGGGTGTTGTTCCACCTTGACCGGCATTCCGGTGAGCAGAACTTTCTCGGTCTGCCTTTATGATTCGGCACAATGGCTGTACCGCACTGAGGGCAGAACGAAAAAGCCATGTCCCTTATCATCTCAGCCGTGTAATCTTCCATCTGCCCTCACCTCACTCTCATTTTTTGCCGTTTCTTCGGCGGTTTCTTAGAAAAATCTCATAATTCATACGAAAAGCGGCGAAGTGGAAATCGGCCCCGTCCCGCCCGGTTGAATTGTTGTTGCGGCGGTCGATTCTCGCTCGCCCTCGCTCCTCCCGGAACAAGCTAAAATGTGCGAAAGCTCCCTGTTTACGAGAGGTTTCACACACTTTGGTTCATTTCGGGGAAAAAGAATGGCACCGGAACCAAAGCTCCGATGCCTGTACATTTTCCAGTTTCATTTTGCGCCGTTAATCCTCTGACCCCCGGCCTATGAATTTTGCGGTTTTTCACAGAAAAGAGGCCACCGGTCTCCGTGTGACTTCACTGTAGAGAAGTAACCCCGGCCCCCGGTAGGGCTTTGGCATGAAAAAAGCACCTATCAGATTGCTCTGACAGATGCTTCTCTCAATCACATATTATCTTTTCCATTCAGCTGTGTTATTAAATGTTCTTTTCGTAGAACCCTTCCTGGCTGTATTCTGACCATTTCAGATACATTTCCTGATAATTTTGTTTGATGAACTCCTGAATTTTTCGGATTTCTCTATCATTCAGAATTCCTCGGTTCTGTAACAGCGTGTCACCGTTATCTTTCACAAAGAACTTTGCCGAGCCTGCTTCCGTCAGTTTACGGTCACTGGCATGCACATGCATACACTCGATGACACAGTAAGATGTGAAGTAAAGATAATACCCTGCGATTTTGTATTCATAATACTTCGGCATCTTAGTCCTCCATAAACTTCCGATTCTTTTCCAGATAGTCCCCTGCGATTCGAACCTCAATATCATCCATACTGGTTTCTAAAACCTTACCGTCATTTGAAAACACCACAGCTCGGTCAGGACGATTCAAATTCAAAACACGGAACCCTTCTGTGCAACGGGTAAATGCATAACCATTTACAATCATGTCTGCCGCGTCCGCAACTTGTTTCACATCAACCATTTGCTACCTCCACTCCTTTGATCGGATTTAAGAACTTATCGACATCGAAATACAGATTCTCAAGAATCGGAACCAAATCAATATATTCCTCTTCCGGTTTTTCGTTGTGCTTATACTTTGCCATAACAACAAGATAACCGTTGTCCCACTCTTTCACTGCTGTATATCGCTCCAACGAATACGGAGCAGCAAAGCGAATCACATGGTTTCCGAACTGGAACACGGTATAGTTTTTCTCATTGCTAAGAGTTGCCACTCCACTCATGCCAATTCCTCCTTCAAAAGCTTTGAAACCATTTTATAGGTTCCGTTTATCGTTTCCACTTGATTCTGCATCTTGCATGGGGCGTTCGACTGCTCCGATAAATTGCTGATTCCTTTCATCAAAAGGGTAAATCTCTTCACTGTTACATTCTCGATGTCAATGTCTCCAGCTTCCACCTTTTGAATCCATCGCACATCCAATCCAGAAGCCTTAGCCAAAGCCTGTTGCGTGATACCGAACTCCTGTCGCCATTCTTTGATATCAACCATAGTACTGTCCTCCGCTTTCAGTATACGTCAATATTGGCGTGCAGTCAAGCTTTGAACATTGCTTTTTCAGTAGGTGTAGGTCGAGTTGATGTCTTTGGTCAGCGTTTTCTTATATAATTTCTTTTTTATCCACACTATGCATATTCTTATAGAACTTGGACAGCATACCAAAACTCAGTATTTCAACCAGAGCATATGTGTCAAGAGACTTCGAGATCACAGCATCTATGCATTGATCAAGCCACCGTTCTGGCGAATTTGCTTCTTGATTTTCTCATCACAGATACAGCCACGAAAAATCCTCTTGAGTTTTACCGTTTTCCTTTATCACGACTTCTCAATCAATTTATTAATATCATTAATGCGAACTATCCGATTACCAAAATGCTCAATAAGCTCCTTATCCACAATAGGTTCTCCATAAAGCATTAAGCAATCCTTCTCCACTGCAACCGCAACCGTTGATTCGGGTTCAAAGTATTGGACCACATTTCGAACCACTATCTGCGCTTTAAATCCAGCAGAATAAATCTTCACCTTGTTGCATATTTTGAGGTAGTCCAACAAAATTCTTATCCTGACATTATCGGTTCTTGCCAATTCCTCTAGCAGCCGGATGACACTCATATGGCTAACATACACACATTCAAACTCATCCAATACATCCAACATATCATTTTCAGCCATCTGATATAGTCCCCATGCGTCAATGGCAATTTCTCTATTCAAACCAAATTGATTTTTTAATTGACCATCTATTTTTCTATGCCATGTTTCGCATTCGTAACCATTTTGGACTTCTTTCGCACGTTCTTCCACCATACTATCCGGAGGAGGTAGAAAATTGGGTTTAACGGCTCCAATCCAGTTAAGGAGATGCATTTCCTCTTTGCTTACTATAAGCATTCCTGTTCTTGGATTCAGTAAGTGTGGACATTGTCGAATATAGTTATTATGCTCAATGGCTTCAATATTATTTAAATTTGCCAGGTGTGCAATTAAAGCAACTCGATGATACGATTCTTCCGTCACTAATCCTTTATCAACAAATTGCTTTCTTTCAATTTCAAACCGCTCTGGGTTATTGAATGTGTTACTATACAGCATCAATTCTAATTCCCAAAAGCCCTCAATGTCGGTATCTTTAAAAGTTTCTTTCGCATCAAGATAGCATTGTAGTGCATATTTGAGATTTCTTTTATAGAGTGTTACATAATCAATAAATGCACGGTAGGCATATTCTGGGCCTTCCTCAATCAGTTCCATTCTTTCAGAAAAGAGCTCTTGATACATAGCATCAGCACGCTCAAACATCCCATGTCTGATGTAGAAGTGGTTCAATTCTTGCCATGTAATAATACTCTTGTTATTTTCAAAAGAAGTTAAAAATCGCTTTTCCGCTTCTGCAATTGGGGCGTCTATTTCAAAGATAAAATTCGACATAGATTCCAACAGCTCCGGATTCGCATATTCAGAAAGCCTCTCATAAAGGGTTTTCAGTTTTTCCTTCTTGTCCCATCCGAATATCAACATCCCACGTCCATATAAATTTATCATTTGGACATACATCGGAACTCGTTCTTTTCTATCTATCAGTCGTACATTTCTTTCAAGATAGTGCGTTGTGTCTCTGATTTCTCGTGCAAGTTGCGGAACATTCCCAATTTGATCAGCCGGAATATTTGCCGTTGCATCCTCAATCAAGTTAGAGCACCTACTTGCTTTGGCAATGGATTCCAGTGCAATTTCATCTTTTGTTGTAATATGTGGGAACTCCTTTACATTTATCTCTCCCTTCTGTGCTCTAATCGTCGCGTATTTCATCTCGATATCACGGCATTCATTATTATTCAATTGCGGCAAATATTTTTTAACATCAGGGTAAACTGTAAGGATTCGATAATTGTCTTGCAGAAACACAAAAGTATTATATATACATAATCCAACTCTTCTCATCGTCCCTGCCCAAAACAAATCATCTGCCTTTGACTTTATTATCAGATAACATTCTCTGGCTTTATATAGTGATTTCTTATCGATTCTACTTGTATCAGAAACCCGTCCATCTGCCTCTATTGCATCATGCATTGCCAACCCATAGTAGGCCGCGCCAAGTGATTCCAACACTATACTATCATAACCAACTCTATATGAACGATTAATAAATCTCACAGAGTTAACATAATCATGATAATGTTCACCATATACATACCCAATCATCTGATAGACAAGAGCTTCATCTTCAATCTCATCAGTTGGATATATAAACTTTTCATTTTCATCCAACAACTTACCGATTGTATCTTCCACTGCTAAATCTTCTGTATACGCCATGGCAAGAAGCCGAAACGCTTTTGCAAAAGACAAAAGGTTTTGATTTTTCGGTTCATCTAATTCATCAATATAATGTTGAGCAGCTTCTATCGTTTCATGAAATTGCTTTCGCATAAAGGTGCGTGTCAACTCGCGTAATACATCGTGTCCTTTAATAAGCCCCTCAGCTCTCATTTGAGCCTCCAATTGCTCAAATTCATTGTCCATATCGGCAATTTCATAGCAGTACAGTAGGTGTTGCTTAATTTTTCGTCTTGATTCTTTGCTAAGATCACTATATCTTGAATCTTGTATCAATTCATTTCCCCTGTCAATTGCTTTCTGTAGCTTTAAGTCCTCGATAATGCATCGCAAGCCAGAAAGCTGCTCATCTATCCATTTTTCCCCCTCTGATTTTCCAACAGGCTCGATACACCCATCAAATGTAATCGGTTGAAACTCAACTCCTGCAACGTCTTCTTCCGGAATTCCCTCAAGTTTTCTTTCGATAAGGACACCAAATCGTTCCTTCATTATAGCACGAAGTTGCTGTGCCTTTGTAACATATGTTTTAGATAATAAGGCAGTCGCGCCATATGCACTTGTAAAAACACCTAATAAACCGTTTGCGTCTGCATTATCATCCCAAACAGGTGCTCCAGAAAGGCCTTCCAGTTCACATACTCGTGAACCTGCATCAATAAAATTATCATCCATGCGAATAGTAAATCTAGTACTGTCCGCTGAATTGACTATAACTTTTCCATGAAGGCAATCAAGATACTCAATCTGTTTTTTTCCACTTGGAACACCATTTGGATAGCCTTGAACGAATACTGAACGACTTCTATGTGTCTCTGTTATATAATACTGCGTTGTTGAAAACACTAAAGCCTTTGGTTTTTTAATCTGAATAACCGCAATATCTTCTGTGTGCAATTTTTCCCCGAACTCATTGTTTTGGATTTCATCAAGTGGGGAATAAATGACCTGTGCTGCAGAAACTTCCGTGCAAAGTACGTTATAGAGATCCCTCGAAGCATCAATTTCTCTCAAGATAAACAGCTTGATTTTGTCAAGGTTCTCAACAACATGGGCGCAAGTGAAAACAAACATACTGTCTCCACCAGCATAAAATAGGACGCCGCTGCCTTGAACCGTATTAGCTTCATCTGAAATATATACACTATATTCTCTTGTATTATCGTTTACCATACTATTGCACGGCCTTCTTTATAATAATAACTAATCTTATGCAGATAATCATCC
>ERZ1034976.2201-NODE-2201-length-13639-cov-3.791225_pt1 | contig 13639 bp, 13 predicted proteins | sample MGYA00520623_ERZ1034976 | MGnify/ENA primary metagenome ERZ1034976 (study PRJEB33766, sample SAMN09781774) | gut metagenome | biome: gut microbiome | host: Homo sapiens | place: Madagascar | study: EMG produced TPA metagenomics assembly of the PRJNA485056 data... | reverse complement strand
AGGCATGGTGTATCAAAATCCTTATTTGGGATTACGCATGAACTTTTCGTCCATGTCAAACATTGCCGAACAGATGATTGCGGCTGGTAACCGCAATGTAGAGACCATGCGTGCGCGCGGCAACGAGTTGCTGGACAAGGTAAATATTCCACTCAGCCGCGCAGGTGAACCACCGAAGCAGTTTTCTGGTGGTATGCAGCAACGTGTACAAATCGCAAAAGCGCTTTCCAATAATCCGCCCATTTTGTTGCTTGACGAAGTAACCACAGGTCTTGATCTTTCGGTTCAGGCAAGCGTACTTGATCTCATTTTGCAGATTAAACGCGATTTCGGCGTAAGTATGTTGGTGGTTAGTCATGACCTGGGCGTAATTCGCATGTTGGCAGATCGCACCTTCGTAATGCTGAATGGTCAGGTAATTGAATCGGGTTTGACCGATCAGATTCTAGAAGATCCTCAGCATGCGTATACCCAGCAATTGGTGTACTCGCTGCTCTAACAGGCAAAGCGCGAGAAAGTACTGGTGCTCTTTCGATGTGGCTAGCTCTGCGATGAGGTTACAGAACATCAAGAATTTCAAGTGCTGATTTATAGGCCTTTTTCTCTCATCTCTGGGAGGTTGTCCGTTCGGTTGGTATGTGCTCTTTGGCTAGCGGGCAACCTCCACACGAGATGTTTTATAAATACTTAGGTATGGGAGATAACTATGGAAGCAAATTCTTTAGTAATACGTGGCGGCAATGTGGTTACCGAAACCGAAATATTGCCCAATCATGATGTTGTTATTAAACAAGGAACAATTGTTGATATTAAGCCAACGCTTGCAAATGCGCGCACTCGAGAAACCGATGTCTTTGCTGATACAGGTAATCCTGGGCTTGTAGTGGATGCTGCAACGGGCTTGCCTGTAGTTGATGCACGTGGTGCGTATGTAGTGCCTGGTATGGTAGACATTCATTCGGACTATATTGAATCAGTAGCATCTCCTCGTCCGAGCGTGGTTATGGATTTGCCTACTTCACTTTATAAAGTAGACCGCGAATTGGTTACTCATGGGGTGACCACCATCTACCATTCTCTTTCTACGTATGGTTCGCACGTGTTTGATCACAAACCTATCCGCAATTTCGAAAATGTTCAAAAGTTGCTCGATGCAATTGCTGCAATTCGCGAAGGCGAAGAACATGATCACCTTATTCGTCATCGTTTGCATTTGCGCGTAGAGCTTGATGCGGTAGACCGCGTAGATGAAATTGAACACTACCTTACAGAAGACAAGGTCGACCTAATTTCGTTTATGGATCACACTCCTGGTCAGGGCCAGTATCGCGACTTGTTGGTGTATAGCAACACCATGAAAGGCTATCGTGAAGGCATGACTGACGAAGAGGTTGATGCGCTTATTAAAGATCGCCAAAACGCTAAAAAAATCAGCCCTGAGGATTTGAAGCGTTTGGCGGACCTTGCTCATGAAAAAAGTATTTCACTGGCTTCTCATGACGATGATTGCACTGAGAAGGTGGAATACATGGATTCGCTTGGCGCAGTAATTTCCGAGTTCCCCATTGATATGAAAACGGCGCACGAAGCGAAGGAACATGGCATGTTCACGCTGGCAGGAGCTCCAAACGTAATGTTGGGTCACAGCCATTCTGGAAACCTTTCAGCACGTGAAGGAGTTGAAAATGGTGCGATTGATATGCTGTGCAGCGATTATTATCCAGCGGCGCTCATTGATGCGGTATTTACCCTCCATCGTGAATGCAAGATGAGCCTACCTTCTGCTTTCGCGCTGGTTACCGCAAATCCAGCAAAAGCAGTTGGTATTGATAATGAAGTCGGTTCTCTTGAGGTGGGCAAACGTGCCGATATTCTGCTCGTTCGCGAAATTGGCTGCAACCCTGAAGGAACCGTTACCACTCCAGTAATCACGCGTGCTTTCGTAGGTGGTAATTCGGTCTATCGTTCTCACTATCCTGATCAGCCCCAAGGCTATGATCGCTAGGAGGTAGCTGTGGAATCTGTAGTAGAAAATGAGCCTTTGCTGAGCATAGAAAACTTATCTAAGTCTTTTTATATGCATATGGCGGATCGTCAAATCAAAGGCTGCCAGAATATTACGCTCGCTATTCAAGAAGGCGAATTTGTGGGAATTACAGGACGTTCGGGCTCTGGTAAATCCACTATTTTGCGTTGCATTTATCGTACGAATTTGCCCGAGTCAGGCTCCATTTGGTATCGCAGTGCCAGTTTTGGAAAAGTTGATTTGTGCACGGTAGGGGAACGAGAAATGATACATATCCGTGCTTATGAAATGGGATATGTTTCACAGTTTCTGAATGCTCTGCCTCGTCAGACTGCATACGATATCGTGCTGCAAAGCGCACTTGAAACGTTTGGTTCTGCTGATATGGAGCGTGCAAAAACGGAAACGGAACGAATGCTGCATCATTTTGATATCAATGAATCGCTCTGGCCTTTGTATCCGCGAACCTTCTCAGGTGGTGAAAAGCTGCGTTTGAATATTGCGGCAGCAATGATTAAGCAGCCTCGTTTGCTTCTTCTTGATGAACCTACAGCATCTTTGGACGCAGCATCAAAGATGAAGGTTCGTGAATTGATCGAACAGCTCAAGGCACAAGGTACTACCATGCTTGGTATTTTCCATGACTTAGAATTCATGGAGGGCCTTTGCGATCACGAATTCAATATGCAAAAAGGAAGCATTGTTGCGTAAAGTACGCTAGATTTTAAGCGCGTACCTTTTAATAAGGTGCGCGCTCGGATATTTACTGAAGGAATAGTATGAAACCAAATCTTTCCTTATCAGAGCTTTTGGGATGGGATGGCGCTTCTCCCTTGCGCGCAGACCTTCATTGTCATTCAACCATTTCTGATGGGTCTTTTACTTCTGCGGAGTTGTTGGCTCAGGCCCAAGCTGCAGGACTGACTCACCTTGCGATAACCAATCACGACACAACGGCTGGGTTCGACGATGCAGCCGCTGCGGCACAAGCGCTCTCTGCTGTTCCGAGTAACGAGGGATCGGCGGTTATCACCTATATTTCTGGCATAGAAATTAGTGCTTGGAATCCTACTTCAGAACGCAAAGTGCATATTCTTGGCTTTGGTCTTAAGGAGAACTCTTCGGCGATCGCCGCTCTTTGCGGTCCTACTTTGCGTGCCCGTACGGAAAACACTGCTTGGCAGCAAGAGCAGCTTGAAAAAGCAGGATATAGCCTTGACTTTGAACTGCTAAAGAAGTTGCGTGCGGCATCAACAGGTTTTTATAAGCAACATCTTATGGCAGCACTCACAACAGCTTCTTTTGTGAGCCAGGAATATCAAACACTCTATAAAAGCTTATTTAAGGGTGAAGGTATATGTAAACGTGATATTACCTACGTCGATGCGCGTGATGCGGTCGCCGCAATTACTGAAGATGGTGGCGTGGCGGTGTTGGCACATCCCGGACAATTGGATAGCTACGATATGGTGCCTGCGTTAGTGGATGCGGGACTATGGGGGATTGAGCGCTTTCATCCTGATCATACTCAGGCGGACTGGGATCGCTGTGCTGAATTAGCTGATCGTTTTGGGCTGGAATGTACCGGTGGCTCAGATTTTCATGGTAATTTCGGTGAAGTTGAGCGTCTTGGTCAGTGTTTGCTTTCGGTTGGCTAAGTCCATAAGGAAACTAAATAACCCATAAAGTAGAGCTTTACCTTTCGTTTCAGCTCGGCTTCACGCTTTATCGCTTTTCAAGAATGCAAAGAACGTCGCTAAAATGTCGCACACCTGTTTTGTCCTATCCCAGAGATTGAGGGAGCTAATCCAGGGCGACGTTTTTTGCATGCATTCTTTCAAAGCGGCGTTTCGATGCGAGCTACAACGAAAGGTAAAGCTCTACCTATTGACTGTTTATTTTTTCATTAAGTCGGCGATTGTAACCCCATCGAAGTAATCGTTAATGAGGGAATCGAGCTTCTCCCACATCCCAATGGTGCGACATTCATTGCGTCGATCGCAGGGTGCAGCACCGCATTCGAGGCATGCTACAGGAGCTAAATCTCCTTCGGTAAGGCGCAATATTTCACCAACAGGGTACTTTTCAGGCGCACGACAGAGGCGATATCCGCCTCCTTTGCCTTGGATGCCCTCTACAAGCCCGTTCTTCTTCAGAATAGGAAGGATACGTTCTAGGTATTTGAGGGAAATATCTTGGCGTTCGGCAATGGTTTTCATGGGTACGTATTCGCCGTTGCTGGTTTCTGCCAAGTCAATCATGACGCGTAAGGCATAGCGGCCCCTCGTTGAAATAAACATGACGTATCCTCCCTTCGTAAAATCGAATTATACGTTTTGGCAGCCAAGCATTCGTCTTAGTTAATCGGCCTTACTTAAAGTTTTTTGTGCTTGTAATTTACTCGCACAATTGCTGGCAAGGTAAGTTGCATGGCTGTTGGTCGTTTCTACCTTGCTTTAGTTTAGCGCTTTTGATTCGCTCTGTTTTTCGTAATAGTCATTCACTGCTGCTTCAATTGCTTCTTTTGCGAGTACTGAGCAATGACCTTTGTGAGCAGGTAGCCCGTCTAAAGTTGCGACGATGGATTTATTGGTAATTTGGAGAGCTTCGGATAGGGGCTTATTCTTGATGAGCTCGGTTGCCATCGAACTGGAGGCAATGGCGGAGGCGCAACCGAAGGTTTCGAATTTCACATCTTCAATGATGTCGTTGTTGATTTTTAGATAGATCTTCATAATATCGCCGCATTGGGCATTACCTACTTCGCCTATGCCGTTAGCGTCGGGCAATGATCCCACGTTGCGGGGATTACGAAAATGATCCATAACAATGTCGCTGTATAAGGCCATGAGTGTTCACTCCTAATATGGTTATAAGATAAGTCGAACGGGTGTTATAAGAATGGCAGAGGCATTCAAAGTGCAATCAGAAAACGATTAGAGAATAAAATCCTTTTCGCCTGCAACTAGTTCCTGCCATAACGGGGAGATGCTGCGAAGGTAGGCAACCACGTCAGTGATTGAGGCGATTAGGTAGTCAACTTCCTGTTCGGTAATAGATTCATTCAAACTCAAACGAAGCGACCCGTGTGCTACTTCATGGGGTCTGCCTAAGGCAAGCAGTACATGGCTTGGCTCGAGAGAACCTGATGTGCAGGCAGAACCTGAAGAAGCATAGATTCCCTTATCACTTAAAAGCAGCAAAAGCGATTCTCCTTCGATACCCTCAAAACAAAAATGTACGTTTCCGGGTAGACGATTTTCGGCGCTTCCACTTAACGCGCTATGAGGTATGCGTGCTAATCCTTCAATGAGTTTGTCACGCATGGCGCATAGATGGAGCTGATGCTGCTTTTGTAAGGCGCAGGCTTCTTTGAGCGCAGCTGCCATGCCAACGATAGCGGGAACGTTTTCAGTACCAGCGCGTTTACCCCGTTCTTGGGCACCTCCATAGATGAGGTTTTGTAAACGGATGCCTTTTTTAGCATAGAGCGCACCAATTCCTTTTGGGCCATGGAATTTGTGACCAGAAAGTGAAAGCAGATCGATGTTGGAATCTTGTATTTGAACAGGAATGTGTCCTACCGCTTGTACTGCATCGGTGTGAAAAAGCACACCTGCTTCTTGGCAAAGAGCACCGATTTCCGAAATGGGCTGAATGGTGCCAATTTCGTTGTTCGCAAACATTACCGAAACAAGGCAGGTGTCGGGACGGATTGCCTTGCGAACTTGATCGGGGCTAATTACTCCTGTGTCAGGGATTTCGAGCAAGGTTACTTCAAAACCGCGTTTTGCTAGCGCCTCTAAGGTGTGAAGAATTGCATGATGTTCAAAAGCGGTTGAAACGAGGTGTTTCTTGCCTCTCTTTTCGCCAAAAGCAGCAGCGCTTAAAAGTGCTTGAGTGTCCGCTTCGCTTCCGCCTGAAGTGAAATAGATTTCTTGAGCAGAACATCCTAGGCATTGCGCGATGGTCTCCCGTGCTTGTGTAAGCTCTTCGGCGGCGCGCTGTCCTGAGTCGTGCAAACTTGAAGGGTTTGCATACGTTTGATTGAAGAAGGGAAGCATTGCCTCAAGTGCGAGAGGACTCAATGCGGTGGTTGCGGCGTTATCGGCATATATTTCCATAAGATTCCTCTTTTCTATTCACTAAAAAGCGGGGTGGAAAGATAGCGTTCGCCCGTATCAGGCAATAAAGTCACGATGGTTTTCCCCGCATTTTCGGGGCGCTTAGCTATCTGGATGGCGGCATTGAGGGCAGCTCCAGATGAAATGCCAACAAGAGCACCTTCACTTTGTGCAATAAGTTTCACTGTGGCGAATGCGTCATCATTAGAAACGGCTATCACTTCGTCGTATATTTCAGTATTGAGGGTTTTAGGGATAAAGCCTGCTCCAATACCTTGAATTTTATGCGGGCCAGCAACGCCTGTTGAAAGGAGCGCTGAATCGGAAGGTTCTACGGCAACAATGCGTACTTCAGGGTTTTGGGCTTTTAGATATTCGCCAACACCTGTAATAGTTCCTCCCGTTCCAACACCCGCAACAAAGAAATCTACGGCACCGTCGGTGTCGTTCCAGATTTCTGGTCCTGTGGTACGGCGATGAATTTCTGGATTAGCAGGATTGGTAAATTGTCCAAGGGTTATACCTCCCGGAATTTCTTTCACCAATTCGGCAGCTTTCGCTACGGCGCCTGTCATGCCAGCTGCTCCGTCGGTTAAAACAAGCTCCGCGCCATATGCTTTCATGAGCTGTCGGCGTTCAACAGACATAGTTTCAGGCATTACCAAAATTACGCGATAGCCTTTCATTGCGCCTATCGACGCGAGAGCGATTCCGGTATTTCCACTGGTTGGTTCGATGATTACCGAATCTTGAGTGAGCAATCCTTGAGATTGAGCATATTCAATCATGGCTTTCGCAATACGATCTTTTACTGAGCCTGCCGGATTGAACATTTCTAACTTTGCGAGAAGAGTAGCGGGGATGTTTTGGGCTTTTTCTATATGAGAAAGTCGCACAAGGGGAGTGCTTCCGACTAACTGATCTACAGAAGGATAAAGGCGTGTCATAAGTGTTCCTTTCAAAACCTACCAATAAGGTAGGAATATATCATCACTAATTACCTACTAAGTCAATAGGTAATTAAGAAAACTATTTTACTGGGTACTCTTGCGATGGTTGTCTCCTTTAGATGTTTTGCAATAGAAACTTTCATGAGGTGTTCTTGAAATAAGTGTTCATTAGGCTTTTTGTGGTAGTGTTTTCGTAAGTCGATTTCGCGGTTACGCTTCTTAAAAGGGGTTTTAGAAACAGTTTCAAAACGTTGTTTAAAAAGTAGCTTGGATCCTTTGAGGCTTTCATTTTGCCAATTAAGGAAAAATATCTTGAGTAGATGCAAAGTTTTGTTATAGTTGCTTCCAACAAACCGTTGACGAGGAAGTAACGGTGGTAGCGCACTCACAGAGAGTCGGGGGTGCTGGGATCCCGACAGGAAGCGAATCATCAAATGGACCTCCGAGGGCTTTTGTGAATCAGTGATCAGTTTTGCCGTACGGTAAACCATTCGCGTAGTAGCAAAAGACGGGCGCTCCCGTTATAGAGCAGAAATGTGATTGCATTTCATGAGTGGACGCACATAGCGTCAAGCAGTGGTGGCACCGCAGGAGTTTCGCTCTTGTCCCTGCACGTAAGTGGTAGGAGACAGGGCGTTTTTTTATTGCCATTGTCTCCTGAGAAAAGTAAGGAGACACTACTATGAACAAGCGAGTAAGCACGGACTACAAGACCTATCTATCTGAAGACGAATTACCTACCCATTATTACAACTTGCGTGCGGACATGAAGACCGATCACGCACCCATGCTGAATCCGAAAACCTTAAAGCCTGTAACGGTTGAGGATTTAGAACCCGTGTTTGCAACAGAGCTTGCCAAGCAGGAGCTTAATACGACCGATCGATTCATTCCCATTCCTGAACCGGTGCGCGATTTCTACAAGATGTATCGTCCTTCTCCTTTGGTACATGCGGAATTTTTGGAGAAGGCGCTCGATACTCCAGCCAAGATCTACTACAAATTCGAAGGCAACAATACCAGCGGTTCTCATAAGCTTAATTCGGCTATTGCGCAGGCATATTATGCCAAGCAACAGGGATTAACCTGCTTGACCACTGAAACAGGTGCAGGGCAGTGGGGTACTGCGCTTTCTATGGCATGTGGTTTCTTTGGATTAGACTTGCATGTTTATATGGTGAAATGCTCAGCGCAGCAAAAGCCGTATCGTAAAGCAGTTATGGAAACTTACGGTGCTCGCGTGACTCCTTCGCCTTCCAATGAAACGAATGTGGGACGTGCTATTCTGGCAAAAGATCCCGAGAATTCTGGTTCACTAGGAACAGCAATTTCTGAAGCAGTCGAAGAGGCGGTCTCGACCGAGGGATGTCGCTATGTATTAGGGAGTGTCTTGAATCAAGTGCTGCTGCATCAATCTATTATTGGTCTGGAGACCAAAGCGGCACTCGACAAAATAGGCGAAAAGGCTGACATCTTGATTGGCTGCGCTGGTGGCGGATCTAATCTAGGTGGTCTAATGGCTCCCTTTATGGCAGATAAGTTGGCAGGCAAGGATGCGCCGTATTTCATTGCGGTTGAACCTGCAAGTTGCCCTACCATGACGCGCGGTAAGTTCGCTTATGACTTCTGCGATGTGGGTAAAGTTACGCCACTGGCAAAGATGTACACATTGGGTTCTGCCTTTATCCCATCCCCTAATCATGCAGGTGGTTTGCGTTATCACGGAATGAGCCCCATTCTTTCTCAGCTGTACCATGATGGCTTCATTGATGAGGCTCGTGCGGTTGAACAAACAAAAGTGTTTGAGGCTGCAACGCTGTTTGCGCGCGTTGAGGGCACCTTGCCTGCCCCTGAGTCAGCGCATGCGATTCGAGTGGCAATGGACGAAGCCCTGAAGTGTAAAGAGACTGGCGAGGAGAAGACCATCGTGTTTGGCCTGACCGGCACAGGCTATTTTGACCTGGCGGCTTACATGTCCTACAAGGATGGCTCGATGACCGACTACGTTCCTACTGATGAGGATCTGGCTGTTGGCTTTGAAATGATTCCTCATTTGGAGGGTATTCAGTAAGGATTGATGTCAGGTGGTGCGCGTAGAGCTGCGTGGAATGGCGCACGTTTAATTATCAAGCTGAGGCCGCAATAGTTTTACGCTAGCCGCAATGTAAGCTGGAAGCTAACTGCAACATTAGTTGGAAATTAATTGCAACGGCAGTCAGAAGTTAACCGCGAGCTAAATCTCAAACGGAAAATTTGGGAACCAACCACGACGGCAGCTGTGTCAATAAATTGTGCACGCGCTAAGTTTTGCATTGAATTTAGTAAGACTTGCCGTTATAATTTGACTCCGCGCTACTGGGCCATCGTCCAATGGTAGGACTCTGGTTTTTGGTACCAGCTATGTAGGTTCGAATCCTGCTGGCCCAGCCAGTTTGAAAATGTTTCGGCTCGTGTCTTGGCTCTTGTTTGGAAGTCAGGATTCGAACCGATGAGGTGGATTAATTTCTAAAGCGAGCTCTTGTAGCTCGCTTTTTTAATACAATTAACGCACCCACAAAATTAACGCACCTATAAAAGCACTATAAAAGCGCATGAGTACCTCGCGAGCTATTGAGCAGGTTGTTGAGCGAGTTATTTAACGGCAGCCGATCAATTTGCTAGATGGCGAAATTGGTGTGTCATACGGGCGCTGTAGTGGCGAAGATAAGAGATGAACGTTGCCAGGAGGCAAGTCGATGGCAGAATTTGTAGAAGGTAAACGCCCTGTTCTAGAAGCATTAAAGGCAAATATTCCCGCCAAATGCCTCTATGTTGCCGATGGCCTTAAGGGAGACAAGGTCGTTTCAGATGTTGTTAAACGCTGCCATAAGATGGGCGTTTCGGTAAAGCAGGTCAAGCGTAGTGATTTGGATGCTCGATCAGAGCGCGGTTCTCATCAGGGGCTTATGTTGGAAACGCGCCCCTATCAATACGCAAGCGCCCAAGAGGTTATCGATGCTGCTCAATCGCATGCAGATGAGCATAATGGGCAAGCTCTTATCATTATTTTGGATCATATAACCGATGCGGGTAATTTAGGCGCTATTGCGCGTTCGGCAGAAATTGTAGGCGCCTCAGGCATACTGATTCCCAATAAACGTTCTGCACGTGTGACGGCAGCAACTTATAAGAGCTCTGCAGGAGCGATCTCTCATATTAAAGTGGCGCAGGTTGGCAACATTGCTCAAACTATCGAGCGTCTCAAAAAAGAAAATTTTTGGGTTGCAGGCGCCTCCGAACAAGCGACGGAATGTATTTGGGATGCGCCGATGGCTGGCCGCTTGGTACTTGTAATGGGCAGTGAAGGAGAGGGCCTTTCGCGCCTAACGAAAGAGCATTGCGACTTTTTAGTCGCGCTTCCACAGGCAGGACAAGTAGGTTCGCTTAATGTAGCGCAGGCGGCAACGGCGTGTATGTATGAATGGATGCGTCAATGTCGCGAGCAAAATAAATCGACCGACTAGTTGTTAGACGAAGGCGAATGTCTTCTCGCGAGTGCGCATGCGCTCTGTGTGAGCAATGGCTATCTGAAAGGGTGCTTAAACGTGGCTAAAAAACGTAATAAGCTGCTTATTGTTGACGGCTACAACGTGCTACGTAGTGGCTCCCGCTATCTTCATATGCGTAATCGGGAGGACTTCACTTACGAGAAATTCAACATGGTTCGCGAGGCACTAATCAGCGATGTTGCGGCATATGCAGGTAGCGAATATAAAGCCATCATTGTTTTTGATGCGGCTGATAATCCTGAATCTGCGGGTAAAACTCAAACAATCGGCGGCGTTAAAGTTATGTTTTCGCCGTATGGCTCTTCGGCAGATAAGATCATCGAAAAGCTTTCCCATGATGCCCGCGAGCGTCGTGTTGAGGTGATGGTGGTTACGAGCGATGCTTCTATTCAAGATGCGGTGTTTGGTGGCGGCGTGGATCGTATGAGCGCAAACGGTTTCAGTCTCGAAATGGATGATTTGACGGATGAGGCTGATCGCGATAGCAATCTTCAGGTTTCGCGCAAGAACACTGTTGCTGATCGTCTTAGTCCCGATGTACTGGCAAAACTCAAAGCAATGCGTGATCGATAGTATTACTGTGTCGAGATGAAGAGCGTGCTGTTTGTTTAATTCAAAGATTAACGTTTTTGAACCACTTTTTCGTCTATTAGCTCTTTTAATAGTTAGGCGAATAAACGGTATTTTTGTCATGGTTGAAAGCTTTTGATTCATACCTTCTATACCTATAATTAAAGAACACTATTAATTCTGGCTATAAGCTTATTCGGGCTACAAGTCAATTGTTCTCAGGTGCGCGAGTAACGCGATGCGTTATAGGGGACTAAAACTAAAGCGCATGATGCAAAAGTGTTTGCCTGAGGGGGAGGAGAATCGCATGAAGCCGCTCGAGGGAATAAAGGTTGTAGATTTAACTACCTACATGGCAACTCCTGCAACAGGTCGCGTTCTTGGCGAATGGGGAGCCGACGTAATCAAAGTTGAAGCTGCAAAGGGTGATCCCCTGCGCGTAACCCAAGCAGCTGTATTTAACATGCCTATGTCGGATGAAGAAAATCTCGCATTCGATATGTGCAACCTGCACAAGCGTTTTATTTCGCTTAATTTAAAAAGTGAAGTGGGCGCAGAGGTAATGGATAAACTGCTCTCAGAGGCAGACGTTTTCATTACGAATACGCGTACTAAGTCTTTGCGCAAGATGGGTCTCGATTGGGAAACTTTGCACGCAAAATATCCTCGTTTGATCATGGGTCACGGGCTTGGTTACGGGAAGAAGGGTGCCGAAAAGGACGATCCTGGGTTCGATGTAACTTGCTATATGGCTCGTGGTGGTGTATTTGGTACTACGGTAAATCGTGGCGATTCACCTATGATTCCTACTAACGGTTATGGCGACTTGCAAGCAGCAATGTTCTTGGCAGCAGGTATTTGTGCAGCCGTTATCGGACGTGAGAAATCAGGCGAAGGCGATTATGTAACTTGTGCGCTTCAGCACGCAGGTGTCTATGCGCTGATGACCGGTATGATTTCTGCTCAGTATGGTAATCCATATCCCAAGAGTCGCTTGGAGGTAATTTGCCCCTTCAATAACGTATACATGACTGGCGATGGTAAATATTTGGCAATGTGTGATCCAGAATACGATCGCGACTACAACAAGATCATGGGTCTTATTGGGCGCGAAGATTTGATCGATGAACCTCGTCTGGTTAATTGCAACAAGATGAATGAGGCAGGCTTGAATCCTGAAGTAGTAGGCATTATGGATGAAGCGCTCGCAAAGATGACTGCCGAAGAAGCCTTGAAGCTGTTTAAGGATGCAGGTATTCCTATCGAGCTGTGTCAGACGCCTTTGGACGTGTATGAAGACCAAAATGTATGGGACAACGATTATTTGGTTAAGATTCATTATCCTGAAGCTGATCGAAACATTCCTACGGTTCCTATTCAGTTTGAATCCGAGCCCGCTCCGGTTTATACGCCGAGTGACAAGTTGGGAAGTTCTACTGTTGCTGTTATGAAGGATTTGGGATATACCGACGAACAGATCGAAGCTGCAATTGCAGACGGTTCGGTTTGTGGTCCAAAGACTTTGGACGAGTTGGTGGGCTAGCTGCCGTTTCTAGGCATTTATAACAGAGCTGCTTGCTTTGAGCAGTTTTGTAAAAAAGTAAACTTGCGGGCTCCGTTTGGGGCCCGTTTCTGTGTCCTGTAACTTTGTGTTTGAATACCTCTTCTTTTTTGTTTGCTGCGTTTAGGGGAAGCATAGTTGAAGAACTGTCTTAAGGTTTATTTGGCGAAAGAGTTGCAAAAAAACTTGTGGAATGGTTTGGGGAAGTCAACGTATTTATTGGATGGTAAGATAAAAAATAGAACAACCGATTAGAACTCTATTAGGTCTCTTACCTGCACGCCTAGTCCATCAGCGATACGGCATAAAAGGTCAAATCCGATATTGGTTCTCCCGGTTTCGATTTGCCATAAATGGGTCTGATTTGTATCAACCATCAGCGCAAATTTGCGTTGCGATAACCCTTGCTTCTCTCGAAGCATTCTGATCTTAGCTCCAAGTTTTATTTTGCGCTCATTAGTTTCCATCCAAGCAGCGTATATGCTATTCTTTACCTTATGACTTGCTAAAACAAGTCATGTAGTTATATACATAATGAGTATTGGCGAAGGAAAGAGGTGTTTGCTATGAAGATATCTTCTCAAATCGCAAAAAGAACCCTCTTAGTTTCGTTTCTTGCGGTTGTCGTGGTGGCGTTGTTTGCTGGATGTTCTTTCAACGACTCAGCTAATGAGAATGACAGCTTTGCGGTTCGGGATTATAGCGATCAAGAGCAGGCAGATATCGTTCCTGAAGGCGCTTTTAGTCTTGACGAGATGTTATTGATGGAGGGCTTATTTTGGCAGGAAAACGGAGCCGATTTTGTTTGGCAAATTCCGTCCAGTACTAATGTGTACACATTAGTGGAAGGAATTAGAGAT
>ERZ1034976.2198-NODE-2198-length-13650-cov-5.438691_pt1 | contig 13650 bp, 19 predicted proteins | sample MGYA00520623_ERZ1034976 | MGnify/ENA primary metagenome ERZ1034976 (study PRJEB33766, sample SAMN09781774) | gut metagenome | biome: gut microbiome | host: Homo sapiens | place: Madagascar | study: EMG produced TPA metagenomics assembly of the PRJNA485056 data... | reverse complement strand
TGGGTTACTATGTGTCTGTAGCCAAGGGTCTGGATGTGGATAAGCCGAGAAACCTCGCAAAGAGTGTGACGGTAGAATAAGATGTCCGGAACGATTAAAGTATTTGCGAAAATCCTCACAAACATCCTGACCGCTCTCTATGAGCCGTTTGGATTCTCGCTCCTTCTTTCCTTCCTCGCAATGTTTTTCTACCTGTATGCGTATGAGCCAATACATGCTGGCAAAGGATGGAAGAGTGCAATAGTGACATGGTATCAGAAGTTCAAAGAGAGCGTGTTCTTTCGGAAGCTGTTCTTGCTGGCCTTTGTTACTTCGATGATTTTGTTCCGAACATTATTGAACCGGAACTTGTGGCTGAACCCATTGTCCGATGTCATGGGCGGCTGGGGCATCTGGGAAACCGCGAACGGTGAGAGGCAGCTGACCACCGAGTGTATCGAGAACGTAATCATGATGGTACCGTTTAGTTCGGTAGTGATGTGGACATTCGGAGAGAAGATAGGAAAAGGCTGGAAGAAGATACTGTGGCAAAGCGGTAAAATAGCGTTCGTTTTTTCGGTAAGCATAGAGATGCTGCAGTTATTGCTACGGCTCGGTACGTTCCAGCTATCAGACATCTTCTACAACACAGTCGGCGGAGTGCTAGGCGGCGTGTGTTACTGTGGAATAAAGAAAGTTGTACAGAAGAAGTAAAGAAGAATGACCGAAGGATACCAAAGGGCGAGCGGAAAGCCCTTTGGTTGGTAAAATATGAGTGTGGTTAGAAGGAATAGACTATTATTTGAGTTGTATGATTCTTTTTAATGGAATCTATGGCCTGAAAATTGTAGCTGGTGGAGGTTTGTTCACAAAATATTGTACTGTGAATAAAATTAATGTGCCCGGAATGACAAGCTTAGTTGTAGCAATATTGTTGGTTGCAGTAGGCGTGCTTTCCACGGCAAAAATTCTAACAACCGATGATTCAGAAACAAATAATATAGCAACGGGAAAACAGTTTGCAGTGACCACCGTAAAAGACTTGACGGGCGAAAACTACTTCGCAAATTTCTCGCTGATCGTTTTAACGGGACTTTCCCTTTCTGATACTCCTACTTTCTGGGATACGATGATTTTCCTTTTGATTGAAGTGGCATTAGGAATCATTTACATTAAAAAGAAGATGTTCTACATGAACCCAGTGCTTTCGCTTTTGAACTATAGTATTTATGAATGTACAGGTTTTGATGCCATTACGAAAAAAGAGTATTCAAAATCATTTTACTTTTTGATAAAGGGAAAGTCAATATCCAATAAATGCGTAATAAAATATAAAAACATTAACAGTCATGTGATTCGACTTAATCAGTATGATGGAGGAAACTCCCATTGACTGCTAATAGCCATGTGTTCACACATGGCGCGCTGCTCAGATATGCTGCCTCTTCGTGGCGAGCAGCAGGCAACGAGATTATGTCTCGGCTAAAGCATGATTTTTGAAACGAAAGGAGATTCAAGCAAGAGCCACCCTTGGAAAAGAGTGGCATAGCAGAATGATCTAAAACCCAATGAACGACTTCGGCCCGAAGCGCCCGATGTTGGAAAGTGCAGAAACTGCACCTACTGACACCGTAAAAGCGAAGCGCGGCCGACCGAAGAAAAAGCCTGATTATGACCGGGAGAAAGAAATCGAAGCGCTACAGCAGAAGGTAATCGATCTCTTCGGTGAACCTTTCGATGATCGAGTAGAACGTTCAGAAGCAGCTCCAAGTATCCGGGAAATCGCAAAGGCATTGGATACAACCCCTCTGACGGTTCGCAAGATGCTGATTACTGCGGGATATTATAGTACGAAACACAGCCGAAAAGTACAGGAATTGTACGAACAAGGGTGTACGATCCAGGAAATCATGGAACAGACTGGGTTGAAAAGAGCTTCTGTACATGGCTATCTGCCATATACGAAAGGAAACTATAATTTGCCCGAGCTGCCGCTGAATGCCGAGCGTAGACGAGTCTATCGGAGAAGAATTGCTGTCTGTGAGCGACTTATGCAGGAAATCAATTCGCCGAATGCGGAGGAGTGTCTGTGGGATGCGATCGTGGCGTTTGCCGGATATCCGTTTGTGACGGAGAAAGGCTTGCCCCTGAAGTACACTGTAGAAGGCGGAGAGATATTCTTCAATCGAAAGGAAAAGAGCGTGACGCGGGCAACCGTGATGAGAGCGTTCCATCAGGCAAGAACGATTCAGGAATCAGAGGGCTGCGTGAGCGGCCCCAAAAAGCTGGGAACTTTTGGCGCGAGTTATCTGTACCCAGTATTTCTTCGGATTGGCGTGTGCTCAAAAAAATCTGAAATTTTTTGAAAAACGGATTTATGGGCATAAATTGGATTTTAGCATACATGGCTAGATAGGCACGAAAAATAATGAGAAGTTCTGGGCTGTCTTGAGCAGTCTTGAAATAGATAAAAATCAAGAAGGAGAGAATGAAAATGAGGTTGGATGAAAAAGACATGCAGCCAAAATCACTGAAGGGAAAGACCTTTGGAAAAACGATTCAAGAATACCGGTTGAGGAATGGCTGGACGCAGGATGAACTGTCGTGGCGAACAGGTATCAACAGAACCCACATTGGCCGGATTGAACGGGATGAGTGTGTCCCAACGGTTTCAACGATTGAACGTCTTGAGGATGCATTCCGGCTTCCGAGACTCACACTCCTGGAACTCAAGCAAAAGGCCGTTGCTAAGCTTAGCATCAGTTCTGAAACAGAGGCGGAAGTTGGTATGGCATTCCGTGATTTGGAACAGCAGCTCATTATGAACATGACAGAAACAGAGCTGAAGCATGTCAGCAGTGCCATCAATGCCTTTACAGATCTCATCAAAAAGTAGGATGTGTGGTCTATTTCAAAAGTATTTTTAGAAAATGGGCTAGATGCACCGAGATACGGCATTCATGCGGTTGAGGGTTCATGTCAGCGGCGGTACAATTAGATTGGATAATAAATAGGTGCATTTTCAGCGTATCAGGAGGCAGTACATATGGATCAGGCGACAAATATGGAAACACAGCTTGCAGAGGCAACTTTACAGGAACCTGCCTTTGCGCAAAGCGGCTCCAACGTGCTGCGCCGTCACATCAAGGAAAATCCCAAGAAAGCAGTTCTTGCCCGTCACCGTCTGTGGCTGGACAGCATCCCGCATGAATATCCCATGCCATATACGCCGTATAAGATCGGGGTGTACATCCGGTATTTCAATCAAACCCGGCATGAGAACTATTTAGAAAAGCACATCCAGCAGTATATGGATGACATCGCTCTGTGCCCCAGATGGACTTTAGTAGATTTCTATGTGGACGAAGGGTCAACGGCCCCGCATATGGAGTACTCCAAAGAGTGGTGCTGTCTGCTGGAGGATTGCTTCACTGGCAAGGTGAATCTCATCGTGACGCAGAAGGTCAGCAATGTGTCCAGCGATTGGAAAGAGATGGCCTTTATGGCACGGATGCTGGCAGCGCAGGAGCATCCGGTGGGAATCTACTTTATTTCTGAGGATATTTTTACACTGGCCTCGTATTATCAGCCTGACCTGCGGGATATGGGGCTGTTGCCGGAGGGCTGGCAGACCCTCCAGGCGGATGAACTGGACGAGCCAATGCTTTCGACCCTGCCGAAGCCTGCCATGCTGGAACAGATAGAGCAGTTGAGCCTTGACGAAGAAACGGATGCAATGGAGTGAACCGAGTGGAAAAGACAGAACTGACCAATACCCAAAAGCAGAACCGGGTGCGGCAGCGCATCTCGCAGGCCTCGATTGATCCGGATAAATACGAGTACATCCCGGCAAAAGAGCAGAACGACCATGTGAAAGCCGACCAGTATCAGCGTGTTGCTATCTATGCCCGTGTCTCCACAGACAACCCCATGCAGACCACATCCTTTGAGCTGCAGCAGAAGTATTACGAGGAACTGGTGGCGCAGCACCCTCAGTGGGTGCTGGTGAAGATCTATGCAGACGAAGGAAAATCCGGCACCACTATGCAGCATCGGGATGGGTTCAATGAGATGCTGGCAGATGCGGATGCCGGAAAAATTGACCTGATCATCGTAAAGAACATCTCTCGCTTTGCCCGTAACGTGGTGGACTGCCTGAGCATCATCCGCAAGCTGTCCGAGAAGAAGATCGGTGTGCTGTTCGAGTCGGAAGCAATCTACTCCCTGAACGATGATTCGCACATGGCGCTGTCATTTCAGGCAACCATTGCAGAGCAGGAATCCCGCACCCGCAGCCGTAGCATGGAAACTTCCTTGCGGATGCGGCTGGATCACGGTCTGCCTCTGACTCCGGAGTTGCTGGGTTTTGTGAAGAACGAGGACGGCAAGCTCGTCGTTAATCCGGAGACCTACAAAATCCCCAAGCTCATGTTCTATATGTACTTGTACGGATATTCCACTCAACAGATCGCAGACACCCTCACGAAGCTCAGCAAGCGGACGTATCTGGGCAATCTGAAGTGGACTGCCTCCGGTGTGGCAGCCAGTATGCGGAACGAGCGCTACTGCGGAGATGTGCTGACCCGTAAGCGGTTCACCAAGTTCGCAGCGGATGTCCACGACCAGAAGTCTTTCAAGAACAGGGGAGAAAAGCCCCAGAGCCATTACAGGGATGATCATGAAGCCATCATCGACCGGAACGACTTTCTGGCAGTCCAGCGCATTATGAACAATGCCAGGTTCGGCGGTACGTCCCTGCTGCCGGAACTGCAGGTCATCCCGGACGGTCTGCTGAAAGGCTTTGTTATCGTTCATCCCAAGTGGGGCAGCTTCACCAAGGAGGATTACATCGCCGCTTGCAGGAGCGTGGACAGCAACCCGGCAGAGGAAAGCCGGCTAGAGGTTCGGGAGGGCTCCTTCGACCTGACCGGGTATGAGGTGGCAGACTTTAAACTGTTCAGCGACCAGAGCGTCCCTGCCATCATGCTCCACAAGGATAGCATTGCCTTCAGTGTGGCAGGCATCCGGGAGATGGACCTGAAAGACAATTATGTAGAACTGCTGGTGCATCCGCTGAGGAAGGAGATCGCCGTGCGCCCCACCGATAAGGAGAACCGTTGTGCCATCCAGTGGGCAAACGGTGTCCGGGGCAATCGCCATTCCCGTTCGGTAGCAGCCAAGGCCTATATCCAGACCCTGTATCAGATCTTCGGCTGGGAGCAGGATAATAACTATAAGCTTTATGGCCGCATCTACCGGGATGGGCAGGATGCCGCCTGCATCTATGCCGGAACCAACGCCAGCGTGTACATCAAAGATAATGAGGTCACCGTGGAGGATGCCACCGGACAGAACATCAGCCGGCAGGGCAAGCGTATCCGTGGTGTCGTGGGGGACTTCGGGCAGGGTGTCGGCAATGGGTACTATGTAGAAAAGAGCATGACCGAGCTTCGGAACCTGACCCGACAGGAGTGGCAGACCCGGCTTGCCGGACAGATGGTTAACACCGGAACGGAGCTTCAGGTCACATCGTATGATGAATTGCGTAGTTTCATTCAGGAAGAACTGGGAGAGCTGTTTGAGGAGGACGTACAGAAATGATGGAAGAGAATGCACAGATGAGCCTGCTGCCGGATGCAGTTGCGGCAGCGCAGATGACGATGACAGGTGAAGAAGAAATCGACCTTAGTGAATATGAGATCGTCCGCCCGGAGTTTTTCGCCCACATCAAGGAACCGGCCTTGACGGTGAATGTGGACAAAATCGGTGTGAACACCGCCTGTGTTCGTCTGATGCCGGATGTGGAGTATGTGCAGATCCTCGTCAACCGAAAAGAGAAGAAGCTCCTGCTCAAGCCCTGCGATGAGATTGAAATCACCGGATACCGCTGGGGTAAAACAAAAGAAGGAAAACGATACCCAACCCAGCGGACAGGGGAACTTTTTGTTCTGACGATTTGTGAACTCATGGACTGGAACCCGGATTATCGGTATAAGGTGCTGGGCAAGATGGTGCAGGCCAATGGAAAAGCCCTGATCGCTTTTGATCTCACGTCCAGCGAATGTTTCCCCAAGGTGGTCAACCGGGACGGCAAGAAGGTCAGCAGCCGCCAGTCCATCTTTGCAGAACAGTGGAGCGGCAAGTTTGGTCCCACCTATTCCGAGAGCCGCCGTTCTCTGGAGGTCAAGACCTTTGATAACTACACGGTCATCACGGTAAACGGGAAGAAAACCGAAGTACATCCGCAGGCACGGTCACAGCAGCAGGAAAGCATGGGTGATCCTTTATGAAACAGGACAACGAGCTTGGTTTGCGCATCAGTGCCAAGTATAACCGTATCTACATCCACCGCACAACGCTGAAAGCCATCGGGAACCCGGAATTCGTGTCACTGGGCATCCATCCGAAAAGTAAAAAGCTGGTGGTACTGGCGGCAGAAAAATGTGACAAGGAGGCCATGCGCGTCCGGTATACAGAGGACAATATGTTTTGCATTTACAGTAAGGTGCTGTTGGACGGCATCTGTACGGTGGCACCGCAGATCGGGGCACAGGACTCCTGCCTGCTGCACGGAAGGCTGCTGAAGGAACAGAATGCAGCCGCTTTTGACATGAACGATATCGAAACCATCACGGAAGCGGAATGAGGGAGAACACATGAAACAGGTCTGGAAAATCGACCCGGAGTTCAGGCGGCTGAGCGTTCCGCTATCTCCGGAGGAGGAAAACAGGCTGGAGAATAGCCTGCTCCGTGAAGGCTGCAAAGAGCCCATTGTGGTGTGGCACGGCTGCATTCTGGATGGGCATAAACGGTATGAGATTTGCAACTACGAGGAAATGGAATATGAAACGGTAGAGATGAACTTTGCCACCAAGGATGATGCGCTGCTGTGGGTCTGCAAAAACCATCTTGCAACTGTAAATCCTAATTCCACTGTATTTCGCTATCTTCTCGGTAAAAGATACGTTCTTGAACGAGAAATGTACAAAAAGAATCCGGAGAAAATACATATTAACTATGTGAAAAAAGTTGCTCGGGTAGGCGCAGTATGCGGTACACTGGCAGAAGAAACCAGCATGAATCCAGGCACGGTGCGGAAGTATGGAACCCTGGCACTTCAGCTGGATCAAATTGCTGAAAAGGACATGGCGATGTTTGAGGCCATCCTTGCAGAGAAAATTCAACTTACTTACGGAAAAGTCATAAAGTATTCGGAGATGGAACCTGCGAAACTGATCAGCACGCGCCGCAGACTGTTGCATGATGATATAAAAATGCGTCGTCGGAAGCCGCGCAAGAAAGCAGTGGCGAGCGAATCAAAAGAAGAAAAGAAAGAACAGACTGCACCGCTGGAAATGGGCATCAAGGAGATGCCGGTGTTTGACCCGGACATGGAATTTCGTGGGCTGGCGCTGACAATTCCCACATGGATGAATGCCATCGCGCGCACCCGGGCAAAGACAGATATCGATTTGGTGTCCGAACCGACCAAGGCGCAGCTTGCCGTGATCCTGCGCAGATTGGAAGAACAGATCACGCAGACACTGGAGGTAATTGAAAAATGATCCCTGGAGATATGCTGACAGAAGCGCAGCGGCGCTGCATCCCAGATGTGTCCTTTGAGCTGATCCCCATCCGAAATCTGGTTTCCAATCAGGAGTACCAGCGCCCGCTGTCCGAAAATCATATCCGTAAGGCACTGGAAGAATTTGATGTCTATCAGATCAACCCGGTCAAGGTGAGCCGCCGGGGCGGCATCAACTATGTGTTTGACGGCCAGCACACCATTGAAATCATCGCCAGTGAGTCCGGTTCCCGTGATACCCCGGTGTGGTGCATGATCTACGATGACCTGAAATATAAGGAAGAAGCCCATATCTTTGCTGACCAGCAAAAGCATGTCAAGGCACTGTCTTCTTTCGAGACCTTCAAGGCGCATATTGAAGCGGATGACCCCAAACAGAAGATGATCGAGGCCATTGTGCAGTCCTATGGGCTGGCAATCACCTCGACCAAAGCAAAAAACGGTATCAGTGCAGTCTCCACACTGGAGCGTATCTATGACAAATACGGGCAGGCTGTTCTGGATACGACCCTCCGGCTTGCAATCGCTACATGGGAAGGTGAAAACAACTCTCTTTCCGGCAGTATCCTGATGGGTATTGCCCGCATCGTTGTGGCGTATGGGGATTCCTTAAAAGAGGATGTATTCAAAGATCATGTTGGCCGAGTGTCGGTGAAGGCGATTATCCGTGCGGCAAAAGAACGCCGCCCCGGTGCTCTGGGTTATTCCGAGGCGATGATCATTGAGTACAATAAGAAAAGTAAGTTCCGCCTTTCGCTGAAAACACTCTATGGCGGAAAGCAGACCTCGGACGAGGATGAATTTTGAGAAGAATAATGTGAAAAAAGGCTTCCAGTGCCGCTCGTGCAGGGAAAGAGGCAGAAGATAGAATGTCTGGCTATAACGAAATTGGTGCGATGAATTTCGCAGAAGGCTTTTTACTAGCCGGTGGACAAGCAGATATACTGCGAAAAATAATTGTAAAAGAATATGATCTGGACGAGGCAACCGCTAACTGGCACATTGAGCAGGCACAGCAATGGGCGGTGCGGTCAAGGAAGGCGCTGAATGGCGCAAACGGTGAGGAAAATGAAAAGCGATAAGTTTATGTACCTGCCAACGATGACACAAGATGAATTTGCAGAGAACATAGGAAAGGAAGATTTCTTCCGCAGATTCGGAAACCCTGCGGTGATTCGCACACAAGCGGGGAAAGGGTACATCGTGCTGAGTGCCGAATTGTACGATCGAATGGCAGAACTATGTGGCTTTCCGGGAACAAAGGAGCTGATTGAGCGTGAACCGAGAACTTGATGGCTGCTATTTCCGTATTGTGCGGGACGGCGTGGGGCAGTCGGTGTGTTTTACCGACCTGACGAAGGAAGAGCGTGACACACTGCTGGCGGACAAGGATGTGCAATTCTTGAAGAATCTGTGCTGTTACTTAGCGGACAGGATTCAGGAACTGGGCGATATCCTCGAAGAGCAATCCCGGCAGCTTCTCATGGACGATCTGGCAATAGGGTGGACATCTGGCGAGGAAAATGGTTGGATTCCAGCAGAAGATGTGCGGCAGCATTTTACGGAAAGAATATGACGTTGCATGGAAAGAAGGCTGAGGGATGAACGCATTTGATGTGGATTACTGGATCAGCGTCATGTATAAATATAGCTGGACACCGCGAACATTGGATGAAAAGAGCCAGCACGCTTTGATGTACTTATTCCACCTGACCGACCAGATTGCCCCTGTCGGTAGGGATAACCGCCGTGAGTTCTGGATCACAGCGAAGCGCGGGAGTGTTGAGGATTTTCAACCGTATTACGATGAAGATGCTACCGAAGAAGAACTTGCGGAAGCCATGCAGGAGCAATATCCGAAAGAAGAATACTGGTACAAATTCGTGTCTGTGCAGCACACGAATTGTCGAAAAGAGGAGTTTTTTGGCGTTCTTCTGAACGGAAAACCAGTTTTGAGCTTGAATGATCCATGTGAGGATAAAAATCCGTTCAATGCAATCGAACTGATCGACTGGCTGATCCAAATGGCAAGTGGTGTTCTTGAAAAGCTGCGCGCTGGTACATACAATGCTGAAATTCAAGAAAAACTGCCGGACGATTACAAATACGGCGTGATCTCCCGGAAGGACTATTGGAATATTTACCCGGAAGACCGTGCAGATTACCGCGGCGCATTTAAGGATTGGCAGATTGAAGAATTTTTGCGCTGCAAAGATGAGTTCTCGACGGATTATATATCGGAAAACTGCATGCGGCACATGACAGCTCGTGACTTTTACGAAGCATGCACAGTGTGCTATAAAGCCGTTCAGATGGAACAGCGGGTGCATTTTCCTTTCAAGGACTCCAAGGAGGAACACCTGCGGTATAGCGGAACAACGCCGAAAGAACTGTATTATATGTTTGCAGACGGCCGGGATGATGGTCTGTCCTGCGTGCCATTGGATGATGCCGCTGCATTTGCCGAATGGCGCAATCAAAAAGGGCTATACTATGAATTCAACGGGCACCATCCATGGGAAATCATACCATCCGGTTCTGTGGAATATAGTATGCACCTGCAGGTCATGAAATCACCAAATGGATTTTACTACGGACTCTCCGGCAGCACTTTTCACCGCAGTAAGGACACGATCCGCAGCTACCTTGCCATGCGCAAAGCGGGATTGCCGGTAAAAATCTACGATGGTTTGAAGATGGCCGCACGTTTTGAAGAAACCGATATGATCGGCATTGTACCGCAGGGAAGGTCAACTTCCTATGTTGATCGTATTATGCAGTACGAAATCACGGATGCCGTGCATTTGTCCGACGATGAAAACCCAGAGCGAGTTGCTGCAAAAGCCATCTGGCAGCCAGAAACGGAATGCAAACTTCTGTAAAGGAGAAAACAGTAATGAGTGATATACTGTTAGATATCCGATACGATCCAGAGCAGAATAATTACATTTACAGCTTTCGAATGTCCGAGCAGAAAAAGCGTGATCTGGAAAAGCGACTGCAAAGCTATGGTGCAACACTGGAAGAAGCAATACCTAACTATTTGCAGGCTATTGTGGCTCAAGAAGATAAAAACACTTAGCCATAAATAAAAATGTCTCCCCATGGGACACATCGAAAACGAGAGGTGTGGGGAGTCCTGTCCCCATTATTATATATGTTAGACTTGAAAAATGCAAGGCGGTGAGCACATGATTTATATCACAGGAGATACCCACGGAGATTTCCGAAATGTAGCGCGGTTCTGTAAAAAGATGCAGACCAGCAAAGACGATGTTCTGATCATTCTGGGTGACGCAGGTATCAATTACTATGGATCCGAACAGGATAAGCGGAAAAAAATATCTGGAATCACTGCCCATTACGATTTTTGCGATCCATGGCAATCATGAAATGCGGCCGCAGACGATTCCGACATACCATGAAGTAGACTGGAACGGCGGCAAAGTTTACATGGAAGACGACTATCCGCATATCCTGTTTGCCAAAGATGCAGAACTGTATGAGCTGAACGGCCTGTTCACTTTTGTAGTCGGCGGCGCATACAGCGTAGACAAGAATTATCGCCTGCTGCGCGGTTTTGCATGGTGGCCGGACGAGTAGCCATCTGATGAAATTAAACGTCAGGTGGAAGAAAAGCTGGAAGGGATGGACTGGGAAGTTGATGTGGTTCTGACCCATACGGCACCATTAAAATACGAGCCGACAGAAGTGTTTTTGCCGATGATCGACCAAAGCACAGTGGACAAGTCGACCGAACAGTGGTTGGACAGCATTGAAGAGCAGCTGTATTATGATAGATGGTATTGCGGACATTACCATACTGCTAAGAAAATTGATAAAATTCAATTTATGTACAACGATTTTGACGAATTTCCTGAAAATAAAGATGGCGAAATCGATGATGAAGATGAACTGTGTTATGAATGCAGTTTATACGATGATAACTCATATTTAGATGAAAATGGTGAATGGGTAAATTGTTGTCTAGACTGTCCTCTTAATAGAATGAACGATGATGATTAAATGCAGCAGGAGAAAACAGCATGGAAACAATGAAATTGGAACAGCTGATTCAGGCAACGAGCGGCCTGAGCAGCCGGAAAGAAACGCCGGTTCTTGTCAACGGACAGCCAATTACGGAAATTCGTATTTCCATGAAAGGTGGTGCCCAGTGCGTCAATCTTGTATCGGAGAATCCTGATGCAGCATATGATGTGCGCTGCGCATTCGATGAAGAACATAATGAATGGCTCTATGTGATTTCTATGCCAGAAAAAGATAAGATGGTACTTGAAGAAATCTGCAAAAGCTATAAAATAAAGGTAGAAAATTTGGTGCGGCAATTTTACCTGTGGGTGATGCGAGAGCCGGAGGCTGCAGCGCAGTGGCTGAATGGTGAAGCTGAAAATAAGAAGGTGTGAAAATGGGACGGCAGGATAATGTTGAGATTTTTGAAGATACGCAGCGGTTGTACAGCAGTAACGAACGGCTGATCTCTGCAATCAAGAATTCCAGTGCTGCGCAAGAGTGTTTCACGGGCATGGGACGGTACTGGTATGGCCCAGAGCATCGGATTTATCAGAAACCAGCGCAGACTGTGATAAGCCCAAAGCGCACTCTGGAGGCTGCAGCACCTTACGTATATGCAGGAAAGAAAGTGTGCGTTCTGAATTTTGCATCGGCTACCAATCCGGGCGGTGGCGTGATTAAGGGCTCGTCTGCACAGGAAGAAGCAATCTGCCGTTGTTCTACGCTCTATCCAAACCTGAAGGCAGAGCGTGCATGGGAGAAATTTTACGCACCCCATCGGCGTGCCCGTGATCCGCTGCATAACGATGACTGCATTTATACGCCGGGCGTGATGGTCTTTAAAGCAGACACGGATTATCCACATCTGTTGCCGGAAGAAAAGTGGTATCTGGTAAATGTCCTGACCTGTGCTGCACCCAACTTGCGGGAGCGTCCCAGCAACGAAATGAACGCCGGGGATGGCGATGCCGCCGTACATATCAGTGGGGAAGACCTGCAAGCCTTGCATGAAAAACGGATGCGCAGGGTGCTGGAAATCGCATGGGCAAAAGGAAATGAAGTCGTAATTCTCGGAGCATTTGGCTGCGGGGCATTCCGCAACCCGCCGGCGGTTGTGGCACAGGCGATGAAAACGGTAGTACAAGAATACCGGATGCGTTTTGAAACCATTGAGTTTGCTGTGTACTGCCCAACGAAGTATGATACGAATTATCGAGTGTTTCAGCAGGTTCTTGGCGGCATGTGAACTGCTGCATATGGTCGGTGCGGAGACCTGAAACCCGCACAAGTGCAGGGAAACGCTGCGTAAAAGCCAGGAGATGCGGCGTGCCGGATGGCGCGCCCTTCTCCGTATAATAGACTTTTAGAGAATTTCGTTTCGAACAAAATGAAAGCGAAATTGTAAAACGGAAATTTCGCCTATGGCGAAACAAGGGCTGTCGCAATAGTTGGAGGCAGGCATGAGATACTACATAGCAGACTGCCACTTTTATCATAAAAATTTGCTGACGGAAATGGATAACCGCGATTTTGAATCTGTCGAGCAGATGAACGAAGTGATGATAGAAAAGTGGAACAAAAAAGTGCACGCACGGGATGAAGTGGTGATTCTTGGTGATCTGTCTCTTGGCAACGGAAAGGAAACCAACGAAATACTGTGTCGGCTGAAGGGGCGGCTCTACTTGATTCGAGGAAATCACGATGAGAGGTACTTAAGGGAAAAAGATTTTGACGTATCCCGGTTTGAATGGGTCAAGGATTATGCGGAGATCCACGACAATAAGCGAAAAATCGTGCTGATGCACTATCCGGTATTCTGCTATAACGGCCAGTTTCGACGTGGGGCAGATGGAACGCCGATGACTTATATGCTGCACGGGCATATCCATAAGACGGAGGATCAAGTGCTGGTGGATAAATTTTGCGCAGAAACCAGAGCCACGATGCGGAAAAGTGCCCATCAGGTAGAAGCGCAGCCGGTGCCGTGCCAGATGATCAACTGCTTCTGTATGTATTCGGACTACACGCCGCTCACGTTGGAAGAGTGGGTGGAG
>ERZ1034976.2196-NODE-2196-length-13654-cov-73.436944_pt1 | contig 13654 bp, 8 predicted proteins | sample MGYA00520623_ERZ1034976 | MGnify/ENA primary metagenome ERZ1034976 (study PRJEB33766, sample SAMN09781774) | gut metagenome | biome: gut microbiome | host: Homo sapiens | place: Madagascar | study: EMG produced TPA metagenomics assembly of the PRJNA485056 data... | reverse complement strand
GGCGGCGGCATCATCCGGCAGACCATCACCGACGATGACCTGCGCGCCATTGCCCGCGACTTTGGCGTGACCCTGAACGAGAAGTTCCTTAACTGAGCCCTTCTCCCCCATTTTTCTTCATCCTAGCAAAACAGGCATCCTGTCCGATACCGCCAAATGGTATCGCAGGATGCCTGTTCTGCTTTATGTTTCCCGGAACTCCATAGGTGTTTTTCCGGTGACCTTTTGAAAGACTGCACTGAAATAATTGCGGGTGGCAAAGCCAAGCTGCTCGGAAATTTCCCGGACGCTGAGCGTTGTGCTTTTCAGCAGAACCTTCGCGCGTTCGACCTTTGCAAACTTCACATAGTTCGTGACGCTCAGACCCGTTTCTTCCTTGAATTTATGGGTGAGGTAGTATTCCGTGTAGCCCACCAGAGCGGCAAGATCTTCCGCCACGATCTTTTTGTCCAGATTCATCTCGATATAATCCACACATTTCTGGATCTGCATACTGAGGTTGGGGTTCGTCCGGTGTTTGTGGACACGCCGGATGAAATCATCGTACATCATCATTGCAAGCGGGCTCAGTTCATCCAACGATTTTGCCGCTTCTGCCGTCTGAATGTAGCTGTCCCCCAGCGCGTACGCCTCCTCCGGGGAAAGGCCGCCCTCAATGGCGGCACGGCACACCAGCGAGGTGAACACGATGATGGAAGTCTTACTCTGGCGCAGAACATCGCTGCTCTGCACCGGCACGCCTGCGCTCATGCTCATGCTGTTGGAAAGCGCCTGCTTGTAATTCAAGTCTCCGGTGCGGACCATCTGCAGCATTCCCTGCTCTGCCATCCAGATCTTATGCCGGTCGTGGGGAATTGCGGCGCTTTTCAGCCGCTCCTCCTGCGCTGTGCTGCTGTTGACACAGCTCAGTTCCAGCCGCTGCCCGGTCAGGCAGTAGTGCATCATCAGCAGATAGCGGTTCATAATGGTGTTTTGCAGGGTAGGGACTTTTTCAAGCGCTTCGTAAAGCTGGATTGTCCATGCCACACTGATCTCCAGCTTGCTGTAATATTTCAGCCCTTCCTCGATCCCGCGCATTGTCACATCCTGATAGAACACCGGCCCGATGACCCAGACACGCTTCAGTTCTCCCTCTTCCTTTTCAAAGGCTGCGCCCCACAAAAGACCCAATGCCGTCCCCAAGGTAACGGGTACATCGTCCCGGTTCCCATGCTCCAGCATCCGCTGTTTGCAGCCGAACAGTTCAAATGCACTGGCAAGAAATGCCTCGTCCGGGCAGTTGCTCCGCAAGAGCACACCTTGTGCATCATAGCACCATGTATATACATTTCCGCCGCACTGGACAAGCTCGGAAAACAGCATCATATTCTGGAGAACATCCATGCATAATCCCTCCGGCTCATTGATGGAAACAGTATATCATACTTCTGCCGTTTTTTCTACCGATGCCCGGAGCCAGTGCAGCAGGATGCCTGCGGAGATGACCGCAGCGCCCACGTCTGCCATCAGGTGCGCCGCCGCAATGCCCTGCACCCCGCAAAGCGCATTCATCAGGTACAGCAGCGGGATCAGCAGCAGCCCCTGCCGCAAAAGAGAGAGCACCACCGCACCACTTGCCCTGCCTACGGATTGCAGCAGGCTGGTTGCCAGATAGGTCAGACCGATCACCGGGCTGCCCAGCACCAGATAGACCACCAGCTGCGTCCCCAGACGGAATGCTCCTTCTTCCTTGATGAACATCCCGATCAGGGCATTGCGTCCGGCAAAGCTGGCCGCCCCGGCAAGAACACCAAAAACAACGGTCAGCAGGATCAGATCTTTCAAAAGCTGCTTCAGGCGCTTCGTGTCGCCTGCGCCGTAGCTGTACGCCAGAAGCGGCTGGCACCCCATGCAGATCGCCATGGCGATCATACTGATGATCATGGTCGTCTTGCCCGCTGCCGCCATGGCTGCGACCGCCGCCGTGCCGTGGGTCACCAGCAGCCGGTTGCTGAAGGAGGAGGCAAACCCTGCCAGCAGGCTGCTGATCCCGTTGGGCAGACCAATGGCCAGCATCTCACCCAGCATCTGCGGTTTTTTCAGGGCAGGACGGAGATCAATGGTCAGCACCGTGCCGTGTTTGACGATGTAGCGCAGATAACAGCCCGTTGCCACAAGATTGCCCAGCACACTGGCAGCAGCCGCACCGCTGACGCCGAAGTTCAGCACCAGAATGAACAGCGGGTCAAAAATGCAGTTGACCAGCGTGCCCAAAAGATTGCCGATCAGGCCTTCTTTTACTGCGCCCTCTGCACGCACCAGCATCGCCATGCTGTTGGACAGGATAAAAAGCGGCGCACCCAGTGCAAGGACCTGAAGATACCGCTCTGCATAGGGAAAAAATTCTGCATTTGAGCCCAGCACCCCCAGAAGCGGCACTCTGCTCACCAGCAGACCGATGCTGACCAGAACGCCCAGAAAAAAGCTGCTCCAGAAGCAGAGCGAGGAGCAAGTCTTGCCCTGCTCGATCTCGCCTGCGCCAAAACAGCGTGCAATGATGGCGCTGCTGCCTGCGCCAAGCATGGTCGCTACTGCCGAAAGGATCGAAAACACCGGCCCCACAACGGAGACCGCTGCCACCTGTGCAGTATCGCCCAGACAGCCCACAAAAAACATATCCGCCATGTTGTACAGCACCATGACAAGGATAATGATAATGGAGGGCACCGCCATGGAAATGATGGACTTCCAGACAGAGCCGGTACGGAAAAGTGCTTCGTTTTTCATGGTCTCCTCCCAAAAATCAACCGCACGCAGGCAAAACGAAAACCCCTGTCAAGGGAGCTTTCCGAGCTGCTTCGGTCACAGGTTGTCCAGCGCATCCAGCAGTGCTTTCAGCGCCGTTTCCGGCATCCCAAGCATAGGGCCGATCTTGCCAAAGGTCATGCCGTAGGCAGCTTTTGCCTGCTGGTTGTCGGCAAAACCGGGCAGGTACTGCTCCACGATGGCTTTTGCGGCCTCGTTTTCCATCAGTGCTGCAATGGTGCTCTGGCTGTTCAGCTTACCATCGGTTAAAATTTCCGGGTGCTTCCAGCTGCTGACGCTCTGGTGCCCGGCGGCAAGACCGCCGTCCACCGGAATGGCTGCACCGGTGATGTACCGTGCCAGACCACTGGCAAGGAAAAGTGCCAATGCAGCGCACTCCTCCGGGTCGCCCATCCGCTTTGCTGGGCAGTCAGATGCGAAAAAGTCCATGGCCGCAGCCGGTGCATCCCCGAAAATGCTGGTTCTGGTGTAGCCGGGGCAGATGGCGTTGACGGTAATGCCGTATTCTGCGTAATCCAGCGCCGCTGCGCGGGTCATGCCGACCACGCCGAACTTGGTGGCACTGTACAGCGCCTGTCCACGCTGGGGCACAAGACCCGCCACCGATGCCACATTGATGAGGAATCCGCCTTCGCTGTGGCTCTTGAGGATGGCCTCTGCGCCGTACTTCATCCCGGCAAAGACGCCCTCGCTGTTCAGGGAGAAGATCTTCTCGTAATCCTCTACCTCATACTCATGCAGCGGTGTGCCGCCCATGCCGATGCCTGCGTTGCTGACAACGCCATCCAGCTTGCCGTAGTGTGCAACCGTCTTGTCCACCAGTTCCTTGATGGCAGAAGCCTTGCTGCAATCGGTCTGGATAAAGATGGCATCGCCGCCCTTGGCGCAGATGCCGTCTGCGACAGCCTGTCCCTGCTCTGCACTGCGGGCTGCACAGACCACCTTCATACCGTTTTCACCGAAGCACTCGGCAATGGCGCGGCCGATGCCGCGGCTTGCGCCGGTCACGATTGCTACCTTGCCTTTGACACTGTTGAAATCCATAAAATGCCTCCACTTGATGTTTCATTCTCAAATACTCAACTGCGAGTTGCTTATCCATCTCCATGGTGCTATAATAGCACTGCGCCGCAGGGGCCGCAATCAGCAGTTTCCGGCGTGTCCGGTGTTTAAGCAACGAATCACGTTCAAAGCGTTGGTTAAGCACCCTTTATGAAATCAATTGATGGAGGAATTCTATGGATATCCGGGTCAAAAAAACGAAGCGTGCCATTCAGAAAGCGTTTGTTGCCCTGCTGCGGGAGAAGCCGATCGAAAAGATCACGGTCAAAGAAATTGCCGAACGGGCCGAGATCAACAAAACGACCTTTTATTCCCACTATGAAACGCTGGATGCCCTCACCGCCGAAATGGAGCGGCAAACGATCCAGCTCGTCTGCGACCATATGGGCGGCGCACAGCAGCTGCTGGATACGCCGGAGGCTTTTGTGCGGGAGATGTTTGCTTCTCTCCAGCAGGCAACGGATTACCTCGGTGTGGTTCCTGCATCAGCGATGAACCGCTTTACACAACATTTGCGGGATGCGATTCTGGAACAAATCAAACTCGCAAACATGGAGCCGTCTCAATATGAAAATGTCGGTGCAATCCTTATTTTTGTAATGAACGGTCTTTCCGGGCTTCTGAACACCGATGCAAAACTGGCACAGAAACAAATTGATGTAATCGCCGCCGTGGTTGCGAATGGTGTCCACGGTCTGCATCTTTCCCGCTGAACCAAAACAGGCTGCAAGAAGCATCTTCCGCAGCCTGTTTTTTGCTATTGCAGCTTATCTTTCTGCGTAACTACCCAGCACCCCAAGGCTGGGCTTTGCGGTCCGTTCCATCGTTTCGCGGTTCACGGCGATCAGTCCAAACTGCATGGCATAGCCCTTCTGCCACTCAAAGTTGTCCATCAGGCTCCAATGGAAGTAGCCCTTCACCGGGATGCCGTCGGCGATGCAGTGCTGCACGCCATCCAGTGCCTGCCGGATAAACGCCACACGGCGGGTATCATCGGCGGTGGCAATACCGTTTTCGGTCACGATCAGGTCACCCTTGAATTCCTCTGCCACCTTGCGAATGACGTGTTCCAGTGCCTGCGGATAGACCTCGTAGTCCATCTGGGTCAGTTCTGCGCCCTCCGGTGCCGGCAGCTGCCCCTGCGGGCCATAAAGGGTGCGGGTATAGTTCTGCACACCCAGAAAATCATCGTCTTTGATATAAGGCAGATAATGGGTGAACTCCTCCTGCCATGCGGCCTCGGCAAAGGCTTCGCCGCCGGGCTGTGCCTGCAGGTCGTGCAGCGAGAGGGTCAGACCCACCTTGACCTGCGGGCAGAGGGCTTTGATGGCATCCCGTGCGGCTGCATGGGCACGCAGCACCAGCAGATCACCTTCCGGGGTGCGCTCGCTGACAAAGATCCGCGGCTGGGGTGTGCCGAACACCTGTGCATTCTCCATGGCGGCATACTTCATGTTTTCCATCATCTTCTGGAAGTTCATGCCCACCTGCACCGTACCCTCGGCAGACTTTCCGGCCGATGCGGCATTTTGGGCAGCCTGTTCTGCCATCAGACGGAACCGCTTGGAGATCGCGGCAAGCTGCAAGCCCATATTGGCCTCGTTGATGGTGCAGACATAGCGCAGCTCGCTGCCCAGCTGTTCCATCACATAGGTCACATAACGTTTAAAATCCTCTACGGTGCTTTCGGTTTCCCAGCCGCCCTTGCAGATGAGCCATTTCGGGCTGGTGAAGTGCAGCAGGGTGACGATGGGTTCTACGCCATGCGCTTTGCAGCAGGCGATCACCTTGCGGTAATGCTCGATAGCTTCCGGGTCGAACTTTCCTTCCTCCGGCTCTACCCGTGCCCACTCGATAGAAAAGCGGTAGGCGTTCAGCCCGGCATCAGCCAAGAGCTTGATATCTTCTTCGTACCGTTGATAATGGTCACAGGCAATGCCGCTGGGCTCCGTAAAGCTGGAATGGGGCAGCTGTTCCTGTGCCCAGTAGTCACTATTCGTATTGTTGCCTTCTACCTGATGGGCTGCTGTTGCAGCACCGATGAAAAAGCCTTTTTCAAATTTCTGCATGATGGTTCTCCCTTCCTGCGTGTTGCTTGTTGAGGCTATTGTAGCAGACCTGTTTTGCCCCTATGGGACAATAAATCGTGAAGGCGGGCGCAAATTCATGCATCACAAATTATTGCACGAATTTTTATCCTTAACTATCGTTTTTCATCCGGCAGTGGCTGTTGCATTCTGTTATTCTGGTGTCAGAAAAAGCGGAACTCAGTTCACACAAAAAGGAGGAAAATCATTATGTTCCAAAAGAAACCCAGTGCCAGTGAGGTAGACGGTGTCCAGTACCGCCGCGCCAAAACATGGCAGATCATCTGCTATGCCTGCAACGCCTTTGTGGGCATGAGCGTCTATTCCCTCATCGGCATGGCCAGTTATTCTGCCAGCATCGGCTACGGCATCACCACTGCAGCCGTCGGTCTCATCCTGATGCTTGCCCGCATTCTGGACGGCTTTACCGACCCGATGCTGGCGTTCATCTACGACCGCGTCAACACCCGTTTCGGCAAGCTGCGTATTCTTCTGATCAGCGGCTACCTGATCGAGGCTGTCGGCCTGCTGTGTATGTTCAACCTGTGCTCCAGCAAGGGCTTCGGCTTGCCGGTGTTCGTTTTGACCTACATTATTTACATCATCGGCTATACCGTCACCAACATGACCGCCCAGACCCTGCCGGCTATTATGACCAACGATCCCCGCCAGCGTCCCACCATCGGTGTCTGGAGCACTGCGCTGAACTACTTCGTGCCCATGGGCATGAGTATGCTGATCTACACCGTCATCCTGCCCAAGTGCGGCGGCACCTTTAATCAGGACTTCCTCAGCACGGTCTGCACCATCGTGCTGATCATTGCCGGCATCGGCACCCTGGTCGTCTGCGCCGGCATCTCCGCCTACGATAAGCCCGAAAACTTCGAGGGCACCAACAAAAAACACGAGCCGCTGAAAACTGCGGATATTCTTGAGGTGCTCAAGCACAACAAGCCCCTGCAGTGCTACATCGCCTCCAACGCTTCCGATAAGCTGGCACAGCAGGTAGGCAGTCAGGCCATCATCAACACGATGCTGAACGGCATCCTCATCGGCAACATGGGTCTTGCTACCACCCTTGGCGTGATCAGCATGGTGCCTTCCATCTTCTTTGCGGCCTTCGGTGCGAAGTATGTGGGCAAAAATGGCAGCAAAAAGGGCATCGTGACCTGGACCTGCGCCAGCATGGCCATCGCCTCTGTGCTGTTCCTGTTCTTCATCTTTACCGACACTCATCAGATCGGTGTGATCGGCAGCTGGAACATGATCGTTTACGTCCTGCTGACTCTGCTGCAGAATGGTTCCATGATGTGCATTACCACCTCCAACACTTCTTACATGGCCGATACCATTGACTACGAGCTGGACCGCAGCGGCCGCTATATCCCGGCTGTCGTTTCTGGTACTTACAGTCTGGTGGACAAGCTCATCACCTCGGTGGCTGCTGTCATCGCCACCGGTGCGGTCGCCCTTCTGGGTTACACCACCACCATGCCCCAGCCCACGGATCCCTACACCAGCGGCATCTTCTGGATGACCCTTGCCATCAAGTTCGGTCTGCCCATGCTGGGCTGGGCCATCACCCTGATCGCCATGCTGGGCTGCCCGCTGACCAAGGAAGAAATGGTCAACGTCCAGAAGCGCATCGCAGATAAGAAAGAAGCCCTTCGTCATGAAGTAATTGCAGAACAGATGCAGTAACACCCTGCAAAGACCGAAAGGGCTCATACGCTCTTTCGGTCTTTGCTGATTCCATCCATCTTTTATAAAGGAGTTTTTACCATGAGCAAGACCATCCTGTTGAATCAGAGCGACTGGCATTTTACCAAGGAGAACCCCGGCATCCCCACCGCTGTTATGGGTGAGGCCATTGCCCTGCCCCACACCTGGAACGCCGTGGACGGTCAGGACGGCGGCAACGATTACTACCGCGGCACCTGCTGGTATACGCTGGCTCTGGCAAAGCCCGCCATCCCGGCAGGCGGCAAGGCTGTTTTGCAGCTGGACGGCGCAGCCATGACCGCCGCCGTCTACCTGAACGGTGAAAAGCTGACCGAGCACAAGGGCGGCTACTCCACCTTCCGGGTAGACCTGACCGACCACCTCAAAGAGGAAAATCTGCTGGCCATTTCCGTGGACAACAGCGACAACGACACCGTGTATCCCCAGAAAGCCGATTTTACCTTCTACGGCGGCATTTACCGGGATGTGACCCTGCACATCGTCCCGGCAGAACACTTTGCCCTGCCCGCTAATGGCGCACCGGCACTGAAGGTGACTCCCATCGTCACCGACCTTGCTGCCAAGACCGTCGAGGTCACCGTGGAAGCCGCCGTGGTGGGCGCACAGAACGTGACCTTTGCACTGGAGGGGCAGACCCTCACCGCCCCGGTGGAAAAGGGCACCGCAAAGGTTGTTTTCACGCTGAACAACGCCCACCTGTGGGATGGCGTGGACGACCCCTTCCTCTACACCGTATCTGCCAAGCTGGACAATGGCGAGGAGACCTCCGCCCGGTTCGGCTGCCGCAAGTTTGAGATCGACCCCCAGAAGGGCTTTATCCTGAATGGCCGGGAATATCCGCTGCGCGGTGTTTCCCGCCATCAGGACCGTAAGGGTGCGGGCAATGCCCTGACCAACGAAATGATGGAGGAGGATATCTCCATCATTCTGGAAATGGGTGCCAACACCATCCGGCTGGCACACTATCAGCACGCACAGTATTTCTACGACCTGTGTGATGAAAAGGGTCTTGTCATCTGGGCAGAGATCCCCTACATCACCATGCACATGACCAACGGCCGTGCCAACACCCTGACCCAGATGGAAGAGCTGATCGTCCAGAACTACAACCACCCCTGCATTGCCGTGTGGGGCTTGTCCAACGAGATCACCGCTGCTTCTGCTGTCAACGAGGATCTGCTGGAAAACCACCGTCTGCTGAACGAGCTGGCGCACAAGCTGGACCCCACCCGCAAGACCACCATGGCAAACGTGTTTATGCTGGAGACCACCAGTCCCATTCTGGAAATTCCCGATGTGAACAGCTACAACCTCTACTTCGGCTGGTATCTGGGCGAATTGGAGCAGAACGACGAGTTCTTTGACAAGTACCACGCCGATTACCCTGACCGCTGCATCGGCTTTTCGGAGTACGGCGCAGATGCCAACCCCCAGTACCAGAGCAGCCACCCGGAAAAGGGCGACTACACCGAGAGTTATCAGTGCGTCTACCATGAGCATATCGCAAAGATGATCGCCGATCGTCCGTGGCTGTGGGCGACCCATGTGTGGAATATGTTTGATTTTGCCGCCGATGGCCGTGACGAGGGCGGCAAGCACGGCGAGAACCAGAAGGGACTTGTCACCTTTGACCGCAAGCTCAAAAAAGACCCCTTCTATCTCTACAAGGCCTACTGGAGCAAGGAGCCGTTCGTGCACCTGTGCGGCAGCCGCTATGTAGACCGCGCCGAGGATGTGACTGAGATCAAGGTCTACTCCAATCTGCCGGAGGTCTCGCTGTACAAGGACGGTCAGCTGGTGGAGACCCGTAAGGGCGACAAGGTGTTCACCTTCCAGCTGCCCATCACCGGCAAGCACAGCATTGAGGCACGCTCCGGTGAGCACAGCAGCGTGATCCTGGTGAACAAGGTGGACGCCCCCAACCCGGATTACGCCATGGACAACCGCAAGAACGTGACCAACTGGTTTGACGGCGAGCTGGACGAAAGCTGCTGGTCGGTCAAGGACAACATGGCTGCCGCCACGGCAGACCCGAAAGTTGGTCCCATTCTGAAGCAGATCTCTGATAAAGCCGCCGCTGCCCGCGGAGATGTTGCCGCCGCCGTGAAGGACAACCCGGCTCTGGTGGCGATGATGGAGCGCGCCATGCGGCGGATGACCATTGAATCCATGCTGATGCAGGCCGGCGCTTCGGAAGAGGACATCAAGCAGCTGAACCGTGTATTGCAGGGCATTTCCAAGGAGTGATTCGATGAAACAAACCTATTGTAATCCCCTTGATCTTGGCTACCGTTACCAGCACATGAAGGAAGGTCCCCGTACAGCAGGTTTCCGGGAGGGTGCAGACCCCACGCTGGTATCCTTCAAGGGCAAATATTATCTCTTTGTTTCCATGTCGGCAGGCTTCTGGTATTCGGAGGATCTGCTGAACTGGGACTTCCATGCAGACCCGGATCTGCTGATCTACGACTACGCACCGGATGTGCGGCAGGTGGGCGATTATCTCTACTTCTGCGCCAGCCGCAAGGGGCGCAACTGTCCCATCCTGCGCACCACTGACCCCCTGACCGAGCCTTTTACCGAGGTATCTGCGCCCTTTGCTTTCTGGGACCCGGACCTGTTCTGCGATGATGATGGCCGGGTGTACTTCTACTGGGGCTGTTCCAATGTGACCCCCATCTACGGCGTGGAGCTGGACCCGGACACCATGACCCCCATCGGTGAAAAGCAGGAGCTGATCTTCGGCAATGAAACCGTACTGGGCTACGAACGCCCCGGCAACAACGGCATTGTGGACCGGGAAGCCAGCGTGCTGTACCAGTCCATGAAGCAGTTCTATAACCCGGAAACCGGCAAGCTGAATCTGCCGCCGCAGATGGCAAACATCCCCGGCCTGAGTGCCGAAAGCCTGACTGCCATGTTCAACGCCATCGGCAAGCCCTACATTGAGGGCGCCTTTATGACAAAGCATGACGGCCTCTATTACCTGCAATACGCTTGCCCCGGCACCCAGTACAACACCTACGCCGATGGTGTATACACCTCCACTTCTCCGCTGGGTCCCTTTGTGCGGCAGGCATCCAACCCGTTTTCCGCAAAGCCCGGCGGATTCATCACCGGCGCAGGCCACGGCAGCACCATTGCCGACCGCTATGGCAACTGGTGGCACGCCTCTACCATGCGCATTTCCGTCAACTATGACTTTGAGCGCCGGGTGGGGCTGTTCCCTGCCGGGTTCGACAAAGATGGGGTTCTCTACTGCAACCAGAACTTTGCCGATTACCCGCACCGCATCCCGGCTGGCAAATTCGATGCCGCCAGCCAGCAGCCGGAATGGATGCTTCTGAGCTACAAAAAGCCGGTCACGGCTTCCAGCACTGCCGAGGGCAGCAGCCCGGCACTGGCAGTCAACGAGGACTGCCGCAGCTGGTGGAGCGCCGCTGGTACAGAGCCGGGCGAATGGCTCTGCGTGGACCTTGGCAAAGAGAGTGATATCCGCGCCATTCAGGTAAATATGGCAGATGAAACGCTTGTGGTGGACTTCCCAGCCGACAGCTACGGCGATACCCGCAAGACCCGCCACATCGAGACCCGGCCGCAGATCTCCCATTACACGGTAGAGACCAGTGTGAACGGAGCAGACTGGACGATTTGCGAAACGGTTGCCCGGGAGTGCTCCAACGGCTACTACGAATATGCGGACGGCATCCGCGCCCGGTACGTCCGGGTCACGGGAGGCGAACTGCCCTATGGGCAGCCGCTGCGCATCAGCGGCCTGCGGGTGTTCGGCAACGGCGAGGGCGCAAAGCCTGCACAGGCAGAAGCCGCCGGGATTCGTGTGGATGCACTGGACGCAAAGATCAGCTGGCAGCACATCGAAAACGCGCAGGGCTGCAATGTCCGCTATGGCGTTGCACCCGACAAGCTCTATCTGAGCTGGCTGGTCTACGATGCAGACGAAGTGACCCTTTCCACCCTGACCGCCGGGCAGGAATACTACATCTGCGTGGACAGCTTTAACGAAAACGGCATCACGCCGGGCAAAACATTCAAACTGGAGGGGTAAATCATGCCCATCAAAGCCGTGCAGCAATTTATGCTGGGCACTGTACTGAACAACGAACAGCAGGCGAAAGAAACGCTTGCCGCCATGAAAGCCGCCGGGTACGATGGCATTGAACTGTGTGGATTTATGATCCACCCCATTGGCTTTGTGGTAAAGCTGCTGACCAAAGCCGCTGGAATGCCGGTGGGCAAGGGCGGCAATCTGGACTGGCACAAGCTGGTGCAGGAAGCCGACCTGAAGGTGGTCAGCCTGCACACCGACCTTGGCAGTCTGGAATGGGATGCCCATGCAGTGGCCGAGGAAGCAAAAAGTTTTGGCACGGAGTATGTCGTCATCACCGGGATGTACCGCTTTGATTACGGCGATGAAGCCACGATGCACGAACTGGCCAAACGTCTGAACAAGGCGGGCGAGACCCTGCAAAAAGAGGGCATCCACCTGCTCTACCACAACCACAACTGCGAGCTGCGTCCTGTGAACGCAGCCAAGCGCGCTTACGATATTCTTTTAGAGGAAACCGATCCGGCCTTCGTCAACTTTGAGTTTGACAGCTACTGGTTCACCGAGGGCGGCGCAAACGCCTTGGCGTGGATGCAGCGGCTTGGCCCGCGCATGAAGCTGTGGCACATCAACGACCGGGGCACCCGCATTACCGGCAGCGCCATTACCCCCATTCTGAAAACCGACAGTATGGAGCTGGGCACCGGCAACATGGACCTGGACAGCCTGATGGCACAGGCCCTTGCCATGGATGTGGATGCCGTCATTCTGGAAAGCCACCGCAACTGGGTGGACAATTCCCCCGTCAAGAGCTTCCAGCTCAGCGCAAAATACCTCGCACAAAAATTCTGATCTGCCATTTTCTCATCATTTTCTTCTTCATTACCCCCATAAAAGCAATGCCCCGCACCGGTTACTCCTTCCGGTGCGGGGCGTTGTATTTTGCGGGGGATCTTTTTGCGTTACAGGGTATAGGTTCCCGGCTGCAAGGTCAGCTTTCTGCCATCCGGGAGGGTAACTTCTGCGGTCAGATTGCAGGGCACGGTGATGGTATAGGTCACGGCATCGCCTGCATACTGCCAGCCGCTTTCAATGCGCCCCACCGGGGAATCGTACACCGCTTTTGCCCAACCCAGTGCAGGGTTCGGGGTGGGAGCGATGGTCAGGGTCTGGCCCGCCAGATGGATGCCGCACACACCGCCGAACAGCCAGCCGCAGATAGCACCGTAGGAGTAATGATTCAGGGATTCACTGGGGTGTCCATTGGTGTCAATGCCCGTCCACGTTTCCCAGACGGTGGTAGCGCCCTGTTTGACCTCATAGAGCCAGCTGGGGGCGGTATCCTGCAGCAGCAGCTTGTAAGCGGTGTCGGTGTGGCCATACTTTGCCAGCACCTCACAGAGGAAGGGCGTGGAAAGGAAGCCGGTGTTCAGGTGGCAGCCGTTTTCCAGCACCATCTGGTTCAGCGTATCCGCAGCGGCTTGGCTCTCAGCTTCATCCAACAGACCAAATGCAATGGCACGGACATATTCACACTGCCGGTCAGAAGTAATTTTCCCGTGATCGGTAAAGGCGGCACGATAGGCAAGGCGGGCTTTTTCCGCTGTGTCACGGTACTGCGCTGCGTCCTCTGCCTTGCCCAGTGCCTGTGCAATTTCTGCCAGAAGCCGCCCGGAATAAGCCAGATACGCCGTACCCACGCTTTTGCGGGGGTTCATCATCGCCTGCATGGGGGTAATGCCCGGCTCACACCATTCGCCGTAGTCCAGACCGTTCAGAACAGTGTATTTGGCGTACTCGCCGGTCTGCTGCTCCTCGGTGGTCTGCTGGGCACGCCCCAGCAGGAACGCATACCACTTCTGCATCATCTCGTAGTTGTCTGCCAGGATCT
>ERZ1034976.2194-NODE-2194-length-13658-cov-8.557304_pt1 | contig 13658 bp, 10 predicted proteins | sample MGYA00520623_ERZ1034976 | MGnify/ENA primary metagenome ERZ1034976 (study PRJEB33766, sample SAMN09781774) | gut metagenome | biome: gut microbiome | host: Homo sapiens | place: Madagascar | study: EMG produced TPA metagenomics assembly of the PRJNA485056 data... | reverse complement strand
GGTAGACCACAAGCCGCAGGTTGTGGGTGATGAGGTCATCCCGCGCGGCGCGGTCGCCCGCCATCATCCGGGTGAGCAGGGCTTTTTCCTGCTCCGGCGTCAGGGGCGGCGGCAGGCTGGGCGCCCCGGCGACATAGTGGGCAGCGCCGGGGCAGACGAACAGGACGTAAAGCCGACGGATAAACGATAACAGGTGATTCAACGAAAAGCCTCCTTTTTGTGGGCGGGATTCTTGGGTGCTGCCAATGAGGGCGAGACGGAGAGGTTCGACGGCTCATCGGAACGCAGCATCGGGCACAACGGCAGGCGAGATCAGTAGCTCCCAGCCGCCCGGCGGGGGCGGAAGGTCACAGAAGGCTGCATAGAGCGGTTGAGCCGGAGCCGAAGCCAGTATGGCCGGGACGGCGGGCAGGATGCAGTGCCCGGACACTGTGGTGCAGGGGACGAACCGCAGGCCGAGTTCGGGCGGCGGCAGGGTGGAAGGGACCGCGAAGTAAGCAGATAAGTAGGAGCGCAGCGGGCCGGGCAGGGCGTTCTGCACGGCGGCAAAGCGCACGAGTACGACCTCCCGGCCTGAAAGCGGTTCCTGCACCGAGAAACCGGTGTCACAGAAGGCCCGGAGCGGGAGGGATGCGCTGCCAATTTGCAGAGTGACGGGAAACGTCTGCCCGCCGTTCCGGCCCAGAAACCGCAGGATGCCCTGCACAGCCAGATACACGCCCCCGGCACAGGCCAGCAGCAGCCCCGGCGAGAGGGGAAGGTAGACGCTGAAATTGTTGGCCTGTGCGCCGGGCAGGAGCACGGCTCCTGTCAGCGCAAAATGAAGGGCCACGAACCATGCCAGAAGCCGCAGAAAGCACCGCCCGCCCGGAAACCCATAGCCAAGCAGGACGATGCCGACCCCGGAGGCCAGCTGATACCCGACTGACACCGGCCACGGCAGGGCAGGGGCCAGCAGGATGAGGGAGGCTGCCGCCCCTGCCAGCGCCCCGCCTACGACCCGCCCACCCGACGTGCTCACGCCGCACAACAGGCCCGCCGCCAGCAGAAAGAGTGCGGTCGTGAGAAAGTTGACCAGCAGAAGAACATCGAGATAGATCACGGCCCGGATAAGCCCCGCCCCCTTTTGGGAGATTATAGCAGGAGGAGGACGAAAAATTTGCAGGAAACGGGGGAGGTGGACTTTGGTACAACCTCTCAGTCATCGCTTCGCGATGCCAGCTCCCCTGGTAGGGGAGCCACTGGCGAGTCGGTGGTGGTCGTGCTGGACGAGCAAAGTTTTCCACAATCGGGAACGACCGTGCTCCGCTGTCTCGATTCACGACTGGTTGCCCAGCGCTCTTTGGGAGAGCTGGCGCGCAACGCCTGAGAGGGACACCCTGCGTCCACCTCCTGCGAGGCGCACAAACCCCCACCTGAAAGCTTTTTTCATAAATTTTCAAAAAAGACTTGCAAAATATAGGCAAAAGAGGTATAATCCTACTCGCAGCAGCTTTTACCGCTGTAAAGCTCTGAATACATGCCTCTTTAGCTCAGTCGGTTAGAGCACCTGACTGTTAATCAGGGTGTCGCCTGTTCGAGTCAGGCAAGAGGCGCCAACAAATCGGCGGCGGGGATCACCCCTGCCGCTTTTTTCATAGATGCAGGCTGTAACTATTTTGTGACATTTTTCACATTTTCTTCAAAATTAACGGTTTCTTAAAAAATGTCCTCTTGAAGAAGCTGTCAGATTGTGGTATACTGCATCTAAGCTTTAGGAAGTTTCCTGAAGCGTTTGGTAGATCAAAGGGTAGGCGCTCCCTTCTTTTTGATAGCAGCTTGGCCTCTGCTTTGCCTTGGTTCTCCGCAGGGCAGGGCAAAGCAGAGGGCTATGCGCTGCTTTTGATGGAGCGTGACAGAACCTTTTCTCCTGCGTCAAAATCTGCATCCTGTCTGCTGTCTGCGTGATGCGTACAAAGTCTTACTTGTACATTTCCGCACAATGTGCTAGAATATGGAAGGCAGTTTTGAATATTAGAACACAGAGAAGAGATCGTTTCCGAAGGTTGTCGGTCTCTTGTAAAGGAAACATCTATGCGTTATACCTATGTGCGGCAGCACGACACGACCGACTGTGCAGCTGCCAGTCTCGCAATGGTGTGCCTCCATTACAAAAAGGAAATCACCATCACCCGCTTACGCGATATGATGGGAACCGACATGAAGGGCACGAACCTCGTGGGCCTGCAGAAAGCCGCCAATGAGCTTGGCTTCAACACGGCCGCTGTCCGAGTGGACCGCGAGAATTTTCTGAGTGATTTCACACTTCCCTGCATTGCGCAGGTCATCACCGACCAGGGGTTGACCCATTTCGTGGTCATCTTCAAGAAGACCACGATCAAGGACGATGATGCACGCCGCAAGCATGTGTTGAAGGAAGAAGAAAAAAAGGCTGACGCTTCCAAGAAGTACAAGTGCAAGGATTATGTCGTCATCGGCGACCCTGCCAAGGACCTCGAAAAGATCAGCCTGGACGACTTCTATAAAAACTTCACCGGCGTTCTGCTGCTGATGAACCCCACATCGGAGTTCAAGGGCGGCAAGGCAAAGAAAGCTGGCACCAGCACCGATGCAAACGCCAAGGGGGATAAGAGCACCGGCAAGTACCACATGCTCAAGCGGTATATCGACCTGCTCTGGCCCCAGAAAAAACTTTTTATTTATGCAATCCTCTGTTCGGTGATCCTTACGGTCATCGGCATCGTCTCCACAGTGTTCAACAAAGCACTGATGGATGAGGTGCTTCCGTATGGGTTGAAGAGCTTACTCGTCACCCTGATCCTTGTGTTCAGCGTGGTCAACCTCACGAGCAACCTGCTCAGCACGGTTCGCGAGTGGATCTTGATCTTCCTGTCCATCCGGATCGACATTCCGTTGATGCTGGGCTACTTCGAGCATGTGTACAAACTGCCGATGAAGTTCTTCGCAACGCGGAAGACCGGTGAGATCACCACCCGTTACTCCGATGCAAGCACCATCAAATCGGTCCTGACCAACATCGCGATGACTATCGTGATGGACGTGGTGATGGCCGTAGGCGTTGGCATCGTGCTGTTCCGGATGAACTCTTCGTTGTTCTCGCTCACCCTGTTCAGCACCGCGCTGAGCCTGCTTCTCGTCATCATCTTCAAGCAGCCGTACAAGCGGATCAATGAAGAGACGATGCAGCAGTCCGCAATGCTGAACAGCCAGATGATCGAGAGTCTGCGCGGCATTGAGACCATCAAGTGCAATGCCTGCGAAGACCGCGAGCTGGAAGCTCTGGAACGCGAGTACATCAAGAGCCTGAAGATCAGTCTCCGTTCCAGCAAGATCAGCACCGGCCAGTCTCTGGTGTCGATGGTGATCTCCACTCTGCTGAATATGGTGACCACTTACGTGGGCATCATGCAGGTGTTGAACGGTGAGCTGACACTGGGCGGTTATATGGCATTTACTACGCTGTCCAGTTACTTTACTTCTCCGGTGAGCGACCTGATCTCGATGCAGATGTCGATTCAGGAAGCCGATATCTCCATGAAGCGTCTGACCGAGATCATGGATTATGAATCGGAACAGGCCGAAGATGAAGAGCACACCGAGATGGAACAGATCGAAGGCGACATCGAATTCAAAGATGTCACGTTCCGATATGGCAACCGCAGCCCCGCACTGAACCACATCTCCTTCACCATCCCGCAGGGACAGAAGGTGGCGCTGGTCGGCAGCAGCGGCAGCGGCAAATCGACCATCACCAAACTCCTGCTCAAGTATTATGAGCCGGAGAGCGGCGAAATTGATGTGAACGGTATCAATCTTAACGAGTATACCAACGCATCGGTACGTCGTGCGATCTCTTACGTCCCGCAGAATGTCGAGCTGTTCAGCAAGACTCTGTTTGAGAATATCCGGATCTCGCGTCCGGAAGCCACCCTTGAGCAGGTCAAGGACGCTGCTAAGAAGGCAGATGCACATGAGTTCATCCGCAAGCTGCCGCTGCAGTACAACACCTATCTGGAAGAAGCCGGCAACGGCCTGTCCGGTGGTGAGAAGCAGCGCATTGCTCTGGCTCGTGCATTCCTGAAGGACTCGAACCTCTACATTCTGGACGAATCGACCAGCAGCCTGGACTTTGGCACAGAGAATACCATTTTTGATATGATCTACAACCAGCTGGCTGACAAGTCGATGCTCATCGTGGCACACCGCCTGTCCACCGTTCGTGACTGCGACCAAATCCTGGTCATGGATCACGGTGAGATCGTGGAGCGCGGCACACACGATGAACTGCTGGCAAAACAGGGCAAGTATTACGAGCTTTGGAACTTGCAGCAGGGCATCTTCCGCCGCAAGAAGGAAGAGCCGAAACCCATTGCTCACGCCGCAGTGGTCGAGGAAGACGACGACGGCGGTGAGGCAATCACTTATTAAGTTGCAATCGAGTGCGCACTCGATTACATAAAAATGGCTTTGGATGGTTGCGCAGCCTGAAGAAGTCCTAAATTCGATTCAATCATTTGAAGGGAGTAATTCATTATGATGATGCCTGCAAACTACTCTGTTATCGCAGAGAACGAGATGACCTATGTTGTTGGTGGTGGCGTGATCGAGGCTATCGGCGCTGTTACCGCTCCGATCTGGACTGCTGCTAACGTCAAGACCTTCAACACCAACATTGTTACCCTGGTGGGCAACGAGTTCGTTGGCAAGCTGGTTCACGGCACCGTTGGTGTCCTGTTCAGCGGCAACACCTCTTGGGACGATGTCAAGAACATGCCCAAGAACCTGTTCGTCACTGGCAACGGCATTGGCGACGACGTCATGAACTTCTTCGGTCTGGTTGCTGGTGCTTACAACCTGGGCAATGCTACCGTTGCTAACAAGGCTGGCAATGTCACCCTGTTCAAGGCTGCTGACAAGAAGTGGAACAACAAGTACAAGATCAATCAGGATGGCACCATCCAGGTTTGGGGCTAATTTAGATTAATATCTAAATAGTTAGAGTATTTCATTCGCACCGCCCTACGTTGTAGGCGGGGCAGATGATAATGCCTCGTAATGGTGTGCCAGGAGGCGTAAGCCTTCTGGCACACCTTATTTTTATAATGTCACTTATTATATCTCCTTAAAAAGCGTGGATGCAGATGGTCTGTCTGCGGCACCGGAGGGGTGTAATAGGTGATCGTGTGTGGAAAATAAGAAGCAAAACGGAAACGTGTCATGTGGTACAACGGCAGACCTTCCGGCAACAATGAAGCCCCGATCTATTTTCCATAGACGATGACCTATTGCAAAATCTAAAGAAACAGGTGGACGATACCATGAGAGAAATTCAAGTTGCAGAACACAAGACCCTGAAGCTGACCAATGTGCTGTCGCGCAAGGTGGAAGTTGAGGATATGGGCAATCTGGCCATTGTGCTGACCCAGATGCAGAACTTTATCCGCAGCCATGACGCCATGCCGGTTGGCCCCATCGTGCAGTGCGTGAAGATGCGCAAGGGCCCCAACCCCACGGCGGAGATCTACTTCATGCAGCAGGTCAACCAGCTGATTCCCCGGCTGGACCCCGGCTACCAGATGGACGCTCTGCTGCGGGTGCGCAACTGCCTGTATGCCCACTACACCGGCCCCATGAGCTACAGCAACCTCGCCAGCCAGAAACTGGATATCTATGCGTTCGAGCATGAGATCGAGACGACCGGCGATTCGTACACCGTCTATGTCAATCAGGACGACGACAACGGTGTGCTCGACGTCTTTATGGAGACCAAGTGATTATGACGACCATTCAGAACCTTTCCGACCTGCAGGATCGCCGCATCATGATGGAAAAGCGTGTGCCGCCCTTTGGCTACGCGATGATCCTTCTGGTGGCGGGCCTGCTGGTCTTCCTGACCATCTGGAGCACCCAGAACTACCGCACCTACGTCAGCCAGTCGACCGGCACGGTGCAGGCAAGCAACAAGACCTATATCATGTCCAGCTACTCCGGCTCCATCACGGAACTCAACATCTCGGAGGGCAGCTATGTCAACGAGGGCGACCTCATCGCCCATGTCAAGAGCACCGACATCGACATGCAGCAGGACAGCTACAAGAGCCAGCTGGAGATCTATCAGAAGCAGAAGGCACAGTATGAAAAGCTGCTGAAGTCCATTCAGGACGACACGAACTATTTCAGCGAGACCGACCTGGACGACCAGCCCTACTATTATCAGTATGAGAGCTACAAGAGCCAGGTGCAGCAGAAGGCCTTTGACGCTTCGCCCTATCAGGCAGCGGGCTACTCCGACGAGCAGATCAAGGCCCTGATGGAGCAGAACCAGAGCGAGATCGAGGCGCTGTACTACTCCACGCTGCAGTCCATCACCAGCAACCTGACCAGTGTGCAGACCAACATCGACAACATTCAGGCCCAGCTGGATACGCTGGCAAGCGGCGCGAACGATTACTACATCTATGCGCCCACGTCCGGCGTCATCCACATGGACACCCCTTATAAGGTGGGCATGGTGCTGAGCGCCGGTTCGGCACTGGCCACTGTGGCCAGCGAGAACAGCAATCAGGAGATCGTGGCGGCCCTGACCGTCAGCGACCGGCCGCTCATCAACGTGGGCGACCCCTGCAAGATCGCCATCACCGGCCTGTCGGAGTATTCCTACGGCAACCTGACCGGCACGGTGACTTCCATTGACAGCGATGTGACCTCCACCGAGGCCGGCTCGTACTACAAGATGACCATCAAGCCCAACAGCACCTACGTGGTGAGCAACAGCGGCGACAAGGTCGATCTGGCCAACGGCATGAGCGTGACCGCCCGTGTCGAGTACGACAAGCTGACTTACTTTGAATATGTCATGGAGGCCCTGGGCGTTTTGTTCCGTTAAACAGCGTCCGCAAACTCAACGCCCAAAGAGGTACGATAGAATGAAACTGAACCCGAAACAGCTGGCCGTAAGCGCCGCCCTGCTGGGCCTGCTGGCCGCAGGCGCAGCGCTGCCCGCAGCCGCAGCCAGCCCCATTTCTGCCCCGGCTGCCATCACCTTCCCGTGGAGCCCTGTGGCGGCCGAGAGCGTGGAAACAGGGGACTATGCCCCCACTATGACCGTGGGCACGGCCCAGCAGCTTTCGCCGGTGGTCCAGCCGAAGAAAGCCGCCAGCCGCAACGGCGTGAGCTACGTTTCCGATAACCCGAACATCGTTTCGGTCGGGGAGGACGGCGTGGCGCAGGCGGTGGGTCTGGGCACGGCGAACATCACGGCCACCTGTGGCGATGTCAGCTGCACCTATACCATCACCACCCAGCCCGACAGCACGATGATCGCGACCGAGATGGACATCACGCTGGCCTCCAGCACCATTGCCGTGGGCGACACCACGTCGCTCTCGCTGGCGGTGCTGCCCACCACGGCAGCAAACTATATCAGCGTTTCGCTGAGCTCCTCCGATCCCGGCGTGGCCACCGTGAACAACTTCGGCAAAGTGACCGGTGTGGCCCCCGGCAAGGCGACCATCACGGCCACCGCCGGGGATGTGACCTGCTCGGCGACCGTGACCGTTGTGGCGGCCTCCTCCAGCTCGGCGTCCACCGGCCCGGTGGAGTCCATCTCCCTGAACACGAACTACATCGTGCTCAAGCCGGGGGCTTCCGGCACCATCACCGGCTCGGTGGCCCCCTCTTCGGCCTCCCAGAAGCTGACCTTTACCAGCAAGGATAAAAAGATCGCCACCGTGAACGGAAGCGGCGTCGTGACCGGTGTTGCCACCGGCGCGACCTCCATCATCGTTTCCAACGGCAAGGTCTCTTCGTCGGTGACGGTCATCGTCAACCGCACGGCGTCTGCGTCCAGCAGCGGCACGGACAGCACCGGGGAGGGGACGGCTCCGGCGGAGACCGACCCCATCGTGGCCTCCATTGAGAATGCGGCCTCCGAGACCATCTCCTACCCGCAGAGCCAGGTCCCGGTGCTGACCACCGCGATGCTGAACGCCCTGCGCACCACGGGCCGCACCCTCGTGCTGGAAGCGGAGGACTACACCCTGACCGTGGACGGCTCCACCATCCGCAACACCACCAGCGAGGTGAACACCGCGCTGACCTTTGCGCCCGACGAGTACGGCCTGCGCTTCACCCTGAACGAGGGCGAGGCTATGCCCTGCGGCGTGACCATCACCATGACCGGCGAAAATGCCGGGTACAGCCGCCTGTACCTGCACAACGCCGTGAGCGGGAAGTGGCAGTTCCTCAACAGCTACAAGGACGGCGTGGCACACGCCGATGTGGCGGGCGAGTATCTGCTGACCAACCAGAATCTGCGCTTCACCAGCATCAACTGGACCTTCTTCATCGGCGCAGGCATCCTTGTGGTGGCCTGCCTCATCGCGTACGTCGCGGTCAAGAAGCGGTACTGGTTCTGGTAATTCCGCAGGCAATCAAAACAGAAAACGCAAAAAGCGATGGCCGTTTCGGGCCATCGCTTTTTTGCGTTGAAGAGTTTTGCTTTATAGTTTGAAATACCCCGCCGGTTCATCGTTCTGGCTGCGGTGCTCCATCAAAAAGGTATCGAGCCAGCGGCCATGGCAGTCCCGCGCGATGCGCTCACGGCGGCCCACCAGGCGGAATCCGCATTTCAGGTGCAGACCTTTGGACGCTGCGTTGTCCTGCAAGACCGTGGATTGCAGCGTCCAGTAACCGGCCGCTTCGGCCTGCTGGCAGAGGGTGGTGAGCAGGTGATACCCCAGCCCCCGGCCCCGGAACCGTTCGCCGATGTAGATGCTGACCTCGGCCACGCCCCGGTAGCACCAGCGGGGGTCGACCCGGTGCAGGGCCGTCCAGCCCGCCAGGACGCCATCGTCCTCCACCACAAGGCGGCATTCTTTGATGTGGGAGGCATCCCACGCGGGATAGGGCGGGCAGTCGGTCTGGAAGGTGGCGTGCTCGGTGGCGATGCCTTCCAGATAGATCTTGGATACTGCCGGCCAATCTTCCGGCGTCATGGGCCGGACTGTGATCTCATTCATACGTTCCCCTGAACGGAGCCGCAATGCTCCGCGATTCCTCAAAATTTCTTCCGATTTTTTCAGTATAGCAGACTTTCCGGCAAAGTACAATGTTTTTAGCCGGAAACTGCACGCCTGCCCGGCAGTTGGCCGCCGGGCGCGGTGGCTTTGGGCAGGAGGCGGTCTTTTTTTATCCGAGATACCTTTTCGAAAACGGTCGGTTGTGCTACAATAGAAGAAAATTCTGGCTGCTTTCGCTCGTGCAGAGCATGATGACAGCCCGGTTGGAGGAGACGTGCGCTCCGGGCCGGGGCAGCGTAAAGGAGAGTGCCGATGAAAAACATCCTGAGACGGCTGGCCGTGCTGGTCTGCCTGATGCTGGCACTGGCCCTGCCCGCCTTTGCCGAAGGGGAAAAGGGCGAAGCCAACATCACCCTGCAGACCACGATGAAGGAACTGCGCGAAAACCCCAGCATCAAGGGGTCGGGCATTTACACCTATGTATATGTCTGGGAGCGGGATTGTGGACTGCTGAAAAGCAGCAAAGACAACGATACAATGCTGGATGTGATCGGAAAAGAATCCATCAACAGCTGTGTGGCTGGGATGAACTTTCTGATCGACACGTATAATACAGGAACACAAATTACGTACAAACTCTATACGCCGGAAGAAATTGCAGAGGACAAGACGCGCGACCATGCGGAACTCTATTATTTCCCGGCAGATAAGCCCAATGCAAAATATGCGGTCGTGCTTTCGGGCAACGCTCTGTTTTACAGCGGCGAGATGCGGGGCGGTGTTTCCACTGCATGGGAACTGCATCAAAAAGGATATGCGGTATTTGCACTTCGGTATCGGATCGGAAGTGAAGCAAAGGACAACGCACCGATTCAGGACCTTGGCCGTGCGATTCAACTGATTACGGCCAACGCAGAAAAATTCGGGGTCCAGACGGAAGATTATGCACTGCTGGGATATTCTTCCGGTGGTCAGATTGCGGGCGTATTCTGCGGGCAAGAAGTGGGATATCCTCGTTACAATGTGCCTCGGCCCGGCGTACTGCTGTTGGCGTATCCGATCAATAATTTCTATGAAGCAAAACCGATTTACCGTTGGCTGATCGATACGTATTCGGAAGATCTGCGCTACTACGATTATAATATTTCCGGCTGTGTGACACCGGATTTTCCGCCAACATATTTCTGGTATGGGTTGAATGACATTTTGTTGATGGCCTTCAATTATTATGAGCAGGGCCCGGCACTTCAAAAAGCACTGGCGAGAAATGGTGTTCCGTACCACGAAAGTGTGTACAAACGTGCGTTCCACGGTATTGGCATAGCAGAGGGAACGGATGCAGAAGGCTGGCTCAACGATGCCGCCGCCTTCTGGGAAGAGCAGACCGCGCAGGCGCAGCAGCCTGCTGCATAAGGAACAAGAAAGGAAGCGTTGTAGGATGAAGAACTGGAACGAGACGTTCCGCAGCCTGAATGTGGGCCTGCCGGACGATGTGGAGCGGCTGAAAGCCGCCGGGTACTATCAGGAGGCCATCGAGCGGATCGACGCCTATCTGGCCGAGGACTGGACGGTGACCCAGAACAGCCCCCGCAGCCAGGGCGCGGAACCGGTGGGAGAGGAGCTGCCCCAGAACCCCACGCCCCACGGTGTGGAGGCCCTGCGGGACGCGATGCTGGCCCAGCGAGAGATCATGCGCCGCATCCCGGCAGAATACTGCTACACCGAGGACGAAGCCGTGGCCCGGATGCAGGGGATGGTGCGGGACTTCACGCGCGAGGAGTTCCGGCTTCTCGTGAAGGAGGGCCGGGTGGACTGGCGGTTCGTGGAAGGGGAGAAGCACTACCTCGACCGCTTTGCCGAAACGCTGCTGGCGACCCATGCCGACCTCGCCGCCCGCCAGATCGACCCGCCTGCCCCCGGCACTTCGGCGCGGGAGTTCCGCAACCGCCAGCATGAGCAGATGGAGCGGGACGGCCAGGCAAGCGCCCGCATCACCCTGAAGACCAGCGTTGGCATGTCGGACGAAGCCTTTGCCGCCGCACTGGCCGAGGCGAAGGCGGAGGGGCGGAACAGTGTGCATGTCCGCGCCTGGCTGCCCATCCCGGCTGCCTGTCTTTCCCAGAGCGAGATCGAGCTGCTGGACTGCACCGAGCCGCCTGCCCGCATCGCGGACGAGAACGCGCCTCAGCGGACGGTCTTCTGGGAGGCCGACCTCACCGAGAACCGCCGCTTTGGGGTGGAGTACCGCTACCGGACCACGGCCGTCTACACAGATCCGATGGACATCCGGCCGGATGCACAGCAGCCGACCTTTGACACCGGCGAGGAAGCGCCGCACATCGTCTTTACGCCCTATCTGCGGGCGCTGGCCCGCCAGCTGACCGACGGCATCACCGACCCGGCGGAAAAGGCAAAACGCATCTACGATTACGTCACCCTGAACGTGCGCTACCACTATCAGCCCGCCTACTTCGTGCAGGAGTGCCTGCCCGACCAGTGCGCCCGGAACCGCCGGGGCGACTGCGGCATCATGGCGCTGACCTTCATCACCCTCTGCCGTCTGGTGGGCATCCCGGCCCAGTGGCAGAGCGGCCTGTCCGTCTCGCTCACAGGTGTGGGCTGCCACGACTGGGCCATGTTCTACATCGCGCCCAAGGGCTGGATGTATGCGGACTGCTCGTTCGGCGCGTCGATGGCGCGGCAGGGCGATGAAAAGATGCGCCGCCACTACTTCGGCAGTCTGGACACCGGGCGGATGGTGGCGAACCGCGCCTTCGAGGCCCCCTTCGACCCGCCCATGACCGGCTTCCGCTCCGACCCCTACGACAACCAGTCCGGCGAATGCGAGGTGGACGGCGTGGGCCTGTACGGCGATGCCCTTGACACCCGCAAGGAACTTGTGAACTACGAATTACTGTAAAAAACACCGGGTCCTGCCTTCTGCGGGACCCGGATTTTGATGATAGGAGAAAACCATTTATGGAATATCTGGCAGGACTTTACACCCTTCTGCTGGTCGTCATCTGCCTGGAACTGGCCGTGGTGCTCTGGCGCACCGGCAAAAAGCAGGGCAGCGCACCGGATCACGACGAGCTCAAGCGCTGGATGCAGCAGCAGCTGGATGCGCAGGCCAGGGAGTTTGCAGCCAGGCAGTCGGCTCTTGCTGAGCAGAATCACACCGCCCTGCGCAGCGTCAGCGAGACGCTGCAGACTGCGGTGCAGAACATGAGCACGACGCTGGCACAGGGGCAGGACAGCCAGCAGCAGCTTCTGGAACGCCGTCTGCGTTCGCTGGAAGCATCCAATACCCAGAAGCTGGAAGAGCTGCGCCGGAGCATGGCCGAGAGCATGACCGCCCTGCAGGCCGAGAACAACCGCAAACTGGATGAGATCCGCCACACCGTCGATGAACAGTTGCAGGATACCCTGCAAAAGCGGGTGAGCGAGAGCTTCAAGGCCGTCAACGAGCAGCTGGAACAGGTGTACAAGGGGCTGGGCGAGATGCAGAACCTTGCCGCCGACGTCGGCGGGCTGAAGCAGGTGCTCTCCGGCGTCAAGACCCGCGGCATCCTCGGCGAGATCCAGCTGGGGGCCATTCTGGAAGAGATCCTTGCCCCGGAACAGTACGAGACCAACGTGGCCACCATCCCCGGCAGCAGCCAGCGGGTGGAATATGCCGTCAAGATGCCGGGCGTGGACGGCAGCACGGTCTGGCTGCCCATCGACTCGAAATTCCCCGGCGACACCTACGCCCATTTGCAGGATGCACAGGCTTCCGGCGATGCGCAGGCGGTGGAGAATGCCCGCCACGCGCTGGAGCTGGTGCTGCGCAGCGAGGCAAAGGACATCCGCGAAAAGTACGTGGAACCGCCCTATACCACGACGTTCGGCATCCTGTTCCTGCCGTTTGAGGGCCTGTATGCCGAGGTGGTCAATGCCGGATTGCTGGAAGTGCTGCAGCGGGACTATCAGGTGAATGTGGCCGGCCCCAGCACCATGGCGGCCCTGCTGAACAGTTTGCAGATGGGCTTCAAGACGCTGGCCATCCAGAAGCGGTCGGGTGAGGTCTGGCAGCTGCTCGGTGCCGTGAAGACCGAGTTCGACAAGTTCGGGCAGGGGCTCTCCAAAATGCAGCAGCGCCTCCGCCAGACCGACGAAGAGCTTGACAACCTCATCGGGGTGCGCAGCCGCGCCATCAGCCGGAAGCTGCGCAGCGTCCAGAGCCTCGATGAGGCCGCAGCGGCCACCCTGCTGGAGCTGGACGCCCCGCTCCGTCCGCTTTCCGGCGGGCAGCTCCCCCAGAGCGGGAGCCAGTGGCAGGACGGCGAACTCTGAGCTGGGCAAAAAAAGCAGGAGGTGACGGAGAGGGGAAAGCCTGAATTTAAGAGGTGAAAAATGAAACCATCCGATGGATTAATGCGAAAGGCGGTGTAAAACAATGGCTTCCAGCAAAGAATATCTGCATTTTATTTTGGAACAGTTATCTGATTTGGAGGATATTTCGTATCGCTCTATGATGGGAGAATACATCCTCTATTATCATGGCAAAATCGTCGGCGGGATCTATGATGACAGATTGCTTGTAAAGAAAACAAGATCTGCTTTGGAATGTATGCC
>ERZ1034976.2187-NODE-2187-length-13693-cov-48.027790_pt1 | contig 13693 bp, 10 predicted proteins | sample MGYA00520623_ERZ1034976 | MGnify/ENA primary metagenome ERZ1034976 (study PRJEB33766, sample SAMN09781774) | gut metagenome | biome: gut microbiome | host: Homo sapiens | place: Madagascar | study: EMG produced TPA metagenomics assembly of the PRJNA485056 data... | reverse complement strand
AATTTGTAAGCAAGCTTACATTGCGCTCGTTTGCATTATCTTTGCAAAATAGATATTAAAGCAGTTACACAAAAACTATCTAACATATGAAAAAAAGCATTCTCTTTTCTATAGCCATGCTTTCAATGGCTTCAACGGCAATGGCACAACGCATGGCACCATCGATGGAGGTGGCAGGCAACGATACCGTATGCCAAATATTCGTTTATTCCCCAGGCGATAAAGACGGACTACACGTGGCTTACCTCGACGAAAAACAGACTTGGCAACATATAGGGCAACTTTGCTCTTCTGACTATTCGCAATGGGGACAGGAGAAGAGAATGTACGACCCTTATGTGGTGCATGCCAACGATGGTACATGGCGTGCGGTGTGGGCTGTGAATAATTATGCTCCATGTTTTGCTGCCGCTTATAGCGACGACTTGGTGACATGGCGTCCGCAAGACTATCCAAAAATGTCGGTAAAGGGAGTGGCTAAGCCAATAGCATTCCAGATGGATGATGGAACTTTCGACATTTATATGAAATCAGCCAAAGGCAACCGCTATGTGCAGGCTTCTGCAGACTTCCGACGTTTCAAGGAAGCTGAGGATGCAAGCACCATAGAGGATATTGCTTGGATGCGCGATACCGCTACCATTAATGGCAAACATTTGGAGGGTAATATGTTTGAGGTGCCAAAGTTGCATCTCGACTATGTGTTGGCTCATTTCGATGCTCTTGCTAATGATGCTGCCAAGAGTAGCGAAACTATGCGCGACGACAACAAGCGTTTTGCTTCATTGCCAAAGGTGGTGAAGGCAAAGCTCAATGTGGATGCCGCTAAGAGTAAGGCTATTTCGGATAAGCTTATTGGTGTGTTCTTCGAAGATATCAGCTATGCTGCCGATGGCGGACTATATGCCGAACTTGTGCAGAATCGCGACTTCGAATATACAAGCGCTGACCATAAGGGATGGAGTGCCATAACTGCATGGAAGAGCAATGCTCCTATCAGAATAGCTACCGAAAATCCATTGAGTAAGAACAATCCTCATTATGCCGTGATTGCTGCCGATACCTTGTATAATGAGGGATGGGAAGGCATAGTAGACCGTGGTGCAGCATACGATTTCTCTATCTATGCTCGCAACATCTCGGGCGAGAAGAAGGAACTCTGCGTGGCATTGGTTGCTGAAGATGGCAACGTGATGGCAGAGGGTAAGCTTAAAATTGTGGGCAAGGAGTGGCAACGATATACTTTGGCGCTAAATACCGCCAACAAGAAGCGCACAAAGATGTATGGCGATAAGGCTGTAAACTGCCGATTGGTGGTGGCTGGCAAGAAGGATGCTACTGTGGCACTCGACATGATATCGCTATTCCCTCACGACACCTACAAGGGACACGGACTGCGCAAGGATCTTGCAGAAGCTATTGCCGAGCTGAAGCCTAAGTTTGTAAGATTCCCTGGTGGCTGCATGAGCCATGGTCAGGGAGTAGACAATATTTATCATTGGAACCATACCATTGGTCCTTGGCAAGACCGTAAGCCAGATAAGAATATTTGGAACTATCATCAGACTCGCGGACTTGGATTCTATGAGTATTTCCAGATGTGCGAGGATATGGGCGCAGAGCCTTTGCCTGTATTGGCAGCAGGTGTGCCTTGTCAGAATTCAAGAGCTAATGCCGAAGGCTATGGCGGTCAGCAGGGTGGCATACCAATGTCGGAGATGTCTGCTTATTGTCAAGAAATCCTTGATATGATAGAGTGGGCTAATGGCGACCCTGCAACAAGCAAATGGGCGAAAATGCGTGCCGATGCCGGTCATCCTGCTCCTTTCAATCTGAAGTATGTTGGAGTGGGCAACGAAGACCTTATCTCTACCGACTTCGAAGACCGCTATCTCATGATATGTAAGGCTATAAAAGCTAAATATCCTAACATCATCGTTTGCGGAACTGTAGGCCCATTCCATGATCCTTCATCAGATTATATTGAGGGATGGAAGTTTGCCAAGCAACATTCCGATGTTATAGATATGGTAGATGAGCATTATTATGAGTCTACAGGATGGTTTATGGCTCATCAAGATTATTACGATGGCTACGACCGCAAGGCTCCTAAAGTATATCTCGGAGAGTGGGCTTCGCGCACACGTATCATGGAGTCGGCACTTGTTGAAGCTATGCACCTTTGCCATATAGAGCGTAATGCCGATGTGGTGACAATGACAAGCTATGCTCCGCTATTGTGCAAGGAAGGACACCACAACTGGAATCCTAACATGATATACTTCGATAATGCTAACATCACGCTCACTCCAAGCTATCACACTCAGCGACTGTTCTCAGTAAACAATGGCGACAGCTATGTGGAGACGCAGATAGCAGTAGACGCAACGTTGAAGAACCGCGTGGCAGCAAGTGTGGTTAAGGATAGCAAGACCGGACAGGCTTACCTCAAGGTTGTAAACGCTCTGCCTTCAACCGTTGAACTTGATGTTGCTGGTATTGACTTTGGTTCGCAACTGTCTGTTGATGGCTTCTATGGTAAGCCTGGCGATAAGGCTGTGAAGCATTTCGATGCCGCAAATGCTCCTAAGCTTCAAGGTTCTACACTCTCGTTGCCTCCATATTCTGTGAGCGCTATCAAGGTTGTGGTGAAATAACAGATTCTCTGTTTCAACATTCGCTAAATAGCGATGCTTTTATAGATATTATACTATACTACACTACACCTATTTATATTATAATCCTCAGGGCAATGAGCCTTGAGGATTTTTTTTGTTTATTTATGCAGTAGATTTATCTTTATGCATACTCTAAATTTATCTTTATGCATACAACAAATAATCTTGCATGCTTATAATAAGTCTAAAATAAGTATGCATAAAATGATAGATTGTAAGCGTTTTGCCTTTATTATGTATCAATTTGTGGTTAAAACTGAATTTTTAATCATTATTTGTTGGTTGTTACATAAATGTTGATTACCTTTGCACGAAAACATAGAAAGATTATTTGGGCTTAAAAACCATACGTTATGAAACACCAATTGAGAAGTGCTGTCTGCACAGAGGGCAGACGAATGGCAGGAGCGCGCGCACTATGGGTGGCCGCAGGTATGAAACACGAACAGTTTGGCAAACCTATTATTGCTATTGTCAACTCGTTCACACAGTTTGTTCCAGGACATACCCACCTGCATGAAATAGGTCAGATTGTAAAGAAGGAAATAGAAGCCATGGGCTGCTATGCTGCAGAATTCAATACTATCGCTATTGATGATGGTATTGCCATGGGACACGATGGCATGCTTTATTCTTTGCCTTCGCGTGATATTATTGCCGACTCTGTGGAATATATGGTTAATGCCCATAAGGCCGACGCAATGATTTGTATTTCTAATTGCGACAAGGTTACTCCTGGTATGCTCATGGCAAGCATGCGACTTAATATTCCTACTGTTTTCTGCTCGGGCGGTCCTATGGAGGCTGGAAGATGGAAAGGCGAGAATGCCGACCTTATCACAGCTATGATTAAGGGTGCCGACAAGGAAGTTTCTGACGACGAGCTAAAGGAAATAGAAAGTTGCGCTTGTCCGGGTTGTGGTAGTTGTTCGGGTATGTTTACCGCCAACTCCATGAACTCGCTTACCGAGGCTATTGGTCTTTCGCTTCCTGGCAACGGAACTATCCTTGCCACTCACAAAAATCGTATAGAACTCTTCAAGGCTGCCGCACGACAGGTTGTGAAGAATGCTTTCGCATATTATGAGGATGGTGACGAGAGCGTATTGCCACGCAATATAGCTTCGCGCAACGCATTCCTAAATGCTATGACTCTTGATATTGCAATGGGCGGTAGCACCAATACTGTGCTCCACTTGTTGGCTGTGGCTCAAGAAGCAGGCGCTAATTTCAATATGAAAGATATCGACGAGCTTAGCCGCAAGGTGCCTTGCCTTTGCAAGCTCGCTCCTAACACTCAGAAATATAGCGTTCAGGAGTGTGGCAGAGCAGGTGGTATTCTCGGTATTCTTGGCGAATTGCAGAAGGGTGGACTCCTACATACCGAGGTTCAGCGTGTAGACGGAATGACTCTTGGCGATGCTATTGCTAAATATTCTATCACAGGCAATACTATTGATGCCGAAGCTGATAGAATCTACCATAGTGCTCCGGGGCGCAGATTCTCTACTGTTATGGGTAGCCAAGATGCTCAATGGGAAAGCCTCGATACCGATCGCGAGAATGGTTGCATACGTGATATAGAGCATGCTTACACCAAGGATGGTGGATTGGCAGTACTCTTTGGCAATATTGCACAAGACGGATGTGTGGTAAAGACAGCCGGAGTAGACGAGAGCCTATGGCATTTCTCTGGTCCTGCTGTAGTCTTCGACTCACAAGAAGATGCTTGCGACGGCATTCTTGGTGGCAAGGTCAATAGCGGCGACTGCGTAGTGATAACCCACGAAGGACCTAAGGGTGGTCCGGGTATGCAGGAGATGCTTTACCCAACTTCATATATCAAGAGCCGCCACCTTGGCAAGGAATGTGCTTTGATTACCGATGGACGATTCTCTGGTGGAACATCAGGACTCAGCATCGGTCATATTTCTCCTGAGGCTGCCGCTGGTGGCAACATCGGAAAGATTAAGGATGGCGACATCATCGAGATTGATATCCCTTCACGCTCTATCAATGTTAAGCTTAGCGACGAGGAACTTGCCGCACGTCCACAGCAGCCATTGAAGCGCAACCGTCAGGTTAGCAAGGCGTTGAGAGCTTATGCTCAGAGTGTTAGCTCTGCCGACAAGGGAGGAGTAAGAATAATAGATTAAGAAGAAAACGCAGATGAACGATACAACACAGAAACAAATAATAACTGGCGCCGAGGCATTGATGCGCTCGCTCCAAAACGAAGGTGTTAAAACCATCTTCGGCTATCCGGGCGGTGCCATCATGCCTGTTTTCGACGCTTTGTATGGATATACACGTGGTGAAAATAAGATATTCGACCATATCCTCGTACGTCATGAGCAAGCTGCGGCACATGCTGCCGAAGGCTTTGCAAGAGTTAGTGGCGAGGTTGGTGTCTGCTTGGTAACAAGCGGTCCTGGTGTTACCAACACTCTCACAGGTGTTGCCGACGCTATGATGGATTCTACACCAATGGTGGTCATTGCAGGTCAAGTAGGCGTTGGTGCTCTTGGCACCGATGCTTTTCAGGAGGTAGACCTTGTAGGTGTGGCTCAGCCTATATCAAAGTGGGCTTACCAGATTCAGCGCCCAGAGGATGTGGCATGGGCTGTTAGCCGTGCCTTCTATATCGCTCGTAGCGGACGCCCAGGACCAGTTGTGCTCGACTTCCCAAAGAATGCTCAGGTGCATACTTGCGAATGGAAACCAGCACACGTAGACCATATCAGATCATATAATCCTTATCCTGCTATCAATCAGGATGCTGTGGCTGCAGCTGCAGAACTTATCAATAACGCTGAGCGTCCTTTCGCCCTCGTTGGTCAGGGTGTGGAACTTGGCGGTGCACACAACGAGCTGTTGGAATTCCTCGAGAAAGCCGACATTCCTGCAGGTCGCACCCTTTTGGGTCTTTCGGCTTTGCCATCAAATCATCCATTGAATATGGGTATGCTTGGTATGCATGGTAGCTACGCCACCAATATGAAGACTCAGGAGTGTGATGTGCTCATAGCTATCGGTATGCGCTTTAGCGACCGTGTAACTGGTCTGCCTTCTACCTATGCTAAGCAAGCTAAGATTATCCATCTCGATATCGACCCTACAGAGATAAACAAGAATATTGTGAGCGATGTAGCCGTTATCGGCGATTGCAAGATGACGATGCCTGCTATCACAAGACTGCTGAAGAAGAATGTGCATCGCGAATGGCGCGACTCGTTTGCAGAATATGCAAAGATGGAAGACGAGAAGGTGATACAGCCTGCAATACATCCTACCGAGGGACCTTTGCTTATGGGCGAAGTGGTGAATGTAGTGGCTGAAGTTACCAAGGGCGATGCGGTATTGGTGACAGACGTTGGTCAGAACCAGATGTTCTCTTGTCGCTATTTCAAATACAACAAGAAGCGCTCGGTAGTATCGAGTGGTGGACTTGGCACCATGGGCTTTGGTTTGCCAGCTGCTGTGGGTGCAACCTTCGGAGCTCCCGACCGCACAGTCTGCTTGTTCATGGGCGATGGCGGTTTCCAGATGAGCATACAAGAACTTGGCACCATCATGGAGCAGCAAGCGCCTGTAAAGATGATACTTCTCAACAACAATTATCTTGGCAACGTGCGCCAATGGCAGGATATGTTCTTCGGTCATCGCAAGAGCTTCACCAAGATGCTCAACCCATGCTATGAAACTATCGCCAAGGGCTATGGCATAAACTATGATGTAGCAGTAGACCGTAGCACTTTGAGAGAAAAAGTAGAGAAGATGATAGCTACCGACGGTCCTTACCTCTTGGAGTGTGCAATAAAGGAAGAAGACAACGTATTGCCAATGACTCCTCCAGGAAAGAGCGTCAACGAGATGTTGCTCGAGCTCGACATCTAATATTCAGAATCAGAATTCATTAAGCAGAATTGTGTTTCATTAAGCAGAATTGTGTTTCAGTAAAAAGTGAATAAATGGAAAAGAAACTATATACATTACTTGTATACTCAGAGAATGTCGTTGGTATATTGAATCAGATAACAGCGGTGTTCACACGTAGACAAGTGAATATCGAAAGTCTCAACGTTTCTGCATCAAGCATCAAAGATATACATAAGTATACTATTACTGCTTGGAGCAACGAAGACCAGATAATAAAGATTACAAAGCAGATTGAGAAGAAGATTGATGTGGTGAAGGCCGACTATTATACCGACGAGCAGCTCTTCATCCACGAGGTAGGTCTCTTCAAAATCTCTACTCCAAAGCTTATGGATAATCCAGAGATTTCGCGCACCATACGTAAGCATGATGCACGAATGATGGAGGTAAACCCAACATATTCCACCGTGATATTGGCAGGACTCACAGAAGATATCACCGACCTTTTTGCCCGCTTCAAGGCTTTCGACTGCCTGCTGCAGTATTCGCGTAGTGGACGTATCGCCGTTACTCGTAGTTTCGACGAGCCGGTAAGTGATTTCCTTTATGAAAATGCGCATGACAAAGACATTGCTGAGTAAGGTTGGAAGCTACGAATTCCTGGCTGAACCTTTCCATTGCGACTATTCGCAACATCTGTTTATGGGACATTTGGGCAATCATCTGCTCAATGCTGCCGATTTCCATAGCAACGATCGTGGCTATGGTATGAGTGTTTTGGGACCACAACATCGCACATGGGTGTTGTCGCGACTGGCTATAGAGATGGAGCGTATGCCTAAAGCCTACGACCATTTCACAGTAGAAACATGGGTGGAGAGCGTGATGAAGTTCTTCACTTCTCGTAATTTTGCCATATCTGCTTCCGACGGCTCTGTTTTGGGCTATGGTAAGAGTGTGTGGGCAATGATAGACACTCAGAGCCGACAACCAGTAGACATTTTCTCTATCAACGATGGTTTGATAAAAGAATATGTGGAAACAGAGAAGCCTTGTCCGATAGCAAAGTCGGGTAGGGTGAAGGTTACAGCCGACGCAGAACTCATGAGAACCATCGACACCTATTATAATGATGTAGATGTGAATGGGCATATCAACAGCATAAAATACATCGAGCATGTTCTCGACCTCTTCGATATCGACTTCTATAAAGCAAACAGACTGAAACGACTCGAAGTGGCATACGTGGCAGAAACATATCAAGGTGACAAACTATCATTCTATCGTGAAGAAATAGCACCGTTAGAATATGCAATAAAGGTGGTAAAGATAAAGAAAGAAACGCAAGAAACTATCGAAGTGTGTAGAATTTTGATGATTTTTGTAAAAGATTGAAAGAAAATTTGGTAGTTTAATATTAAATTGTTATCTTTGCCTCCGGATAAAAGAATAATACCTTAGCTATAGCCTCGAGTAGGATATGGGTGATTCATTCAACATCTTTTGGACAAGGATTGCAGAACCACAAGGTAATTAATTAACCGCCGCAATGTCATAAGCGGCACAAAACAATTACAAACATGGCACAAATGAATTTTGGTGGCGTAATGGAAACTGTTGTCACCAGCAAAGAGTTCTCATTGGAAAAAGCACGCGAAGTGCTCAAAAACGAAACAATCGCAGTTATCGGTTATGGTATTCAGGGACCAGGTCAGGCTTGCAACCTGCGCGACAATGGCTTTAATGTTATCGTTGGTCAGCGCGAAGGCAAGACATACGACAAGGCTGTAGCCGACGGATGGGTACCAGGAAAGACTCTATTCTCTATTGAGGAAGCTGTTCAGAAGGGCACTATCGTCTGCATGTTGCTTTCTGATGCCGGTCAGATTGCTGTATGGCCAAAAATCAAGAAATATCTTACCGCTGGTAAGACACTATATTATTCACATGGCTTTGCCATTAACTGGAACGATCGTACAGGCGTAGTTCCTCCTGAGGATATCGATGTTATCATGGTTGCTCCTAAGGGTTCTGGTACATCGCTCCGCACAATGTTCTGCGAGGGTCGTGGTTTGAACTGCTCATACGCAGTATATCAGGATGCTTCAGGCAAAGCTGAGGACAAGACTATCGCATTTGGTATCGGTATCGGTGCAGGATATTTGTTTAAGACTACATTCCAGCGCGAGGCTACTTCTGACCTTACTGGTGAGCGTGGCTCATTGATGGGTGCTATCGAGGGATTGCTCGAGGCTCAGTATGATGTGCTTCGTGAGAATGGTCACTCTCCATCTGAGGCTTTCAACGAGACTGTTGAAGAGCTCACACAGAGCCTTGGCCCATTGTTCGGTTCTAAGGGTATGGACTGGATGTATGCTAACTGTTCTACCACAGCTCAGCGTGGTGCGCTCGATTGGGCTCCTCGTTTCCGCGAGGCTATCAAGCCTGTTATGGAGTGGCTATACTACTCTGTTAAGACTGGCAACGAGGCTCAGATCTCTATCGACAAGAACTCGCAGCCTGACTATCGCGAGAAGCTTAATGCTGAACTTGAGGCTATGCGCAACAAGGAAATGTGGCAGGCTGGTGTTACTGTACGCAAGTTGCGTCCAGAGAACAACTAATTTGTATGTACCGCTGATTATTAAATCAGGGTATGTCAGTAAACAGGTAATCAGGATATTTTCATATATATCTCATACAAACCTTTTAATTTATAAGAGGGGAGCTGATCGTGTTGATTCGCTCCCCTCGTTTTTTATTATACTGACTTAATACAGCATTTACTTTACACGGTTTTAACATTTAAAAGATAGTGTAGGCTCACCCGATAAACATTGGGGAATATTGATTACAACCAGTTAGGTAAGACTTTGCCTTTGTCTCTTATTATGTCGCACACAGATATCACAGAGAGCGGATTTTTGAGCCCTGTGGGCTCGTTAGCTTGCGTTTCTTGGTTGAGGGTTTAATCAATATTCGGTTGATTCGAGTCATTCGTGTTCTTTTAAAACACAAACTGCTGATTTTTTTTAGAACACAAACTGCTGATTTTTTTTAAGAACACGAATAATCCGAATGACACGAATGAGCCCTGTGGGCTCTTTAGCTTGCGTTTCTTGCTTGAAGTTTAATCTACATTCGGTCGATTCGAGTCATTCGTGTTCCTTTAAAACTAAAGTGCTTCGTGTTTCATCCCCAAGCAACAAGGACCAGAGGTCCTAAAAATCCGTGCTATCGGTGCAATCCGTGTGGGACAAAACATAAGCAAGTATTATCTGTCCCCATGTTTTATCTGGTGAGCCATAGTGTAAGTAATGAAAAAAGAACGTAAATCAGCACGTCATTTTGACGATCAATTTCGTTTGAGTGTATTAAAAGAGTATTATGAGAGTGGTGCCTCTTGCTATCCAAGGTTCTTGCTAAACGTTTGTATGGCAAGCTGTTCGCTGACAAAGGCTATAATGCTGCGCAAGAGATACATTATCGAAACCATTAACGACATGCTGAAGAATACGGCACAGATTGTACACTCACGCCATAGATCTGTAAGCAACTTTATCATGAACCTTATTTCTGCCTTGGGAGCATATTGTTTCTTTGACAACAAGCCAAAGGCATTGCAAGGATACTGCATCGAAGACACCAAACAGCTGTCACTATTCTAAGGGCAAAACAACTTCTTTCAGCCTTCTGTTATTACCCACTCCTAATGGCATGGGGAGGAGGCGTATTCACGCTGCATTTATATTGTATAAGACACTCGGTTATCCCGAACTAGGGTAGATATGTGTGGATTGCACCTTGGTCATATTCTGTTATGTCTTCTTCGGTGCTTGGCAGTGGTACATCGTAGGCATCGGTACCATCTTCGCCATGGTCTATGTGGAAGCGGTAGGCAATGCTGTAGGCAAACATCTTGCTTGGTTCGACCGCATCTTGGCATATCAGCCAGGCTTCAGAAGATACGTCTATGGTTTGGCAAGATACTTGTTCAAGCAGAAATAATGATGGCGGATGCTATATATAAAAGGGCATGTGGATTTTCTCCTCATGCCCTTTATGGATTGTTATTTGTATTCTTGTATTGCTTTTCTCAAATCACCTTTATATACCTCTAGTAGTTTATCCAATTGGTATCCCTTTATCTCTTTTCCATTTTTAATGTATAGCGTAACCCCAACATTACCATTGTTTTCCAGTAAATTGTATTTTACATCAATAATTTCGGAAGATATTGGTATTACTTCTTTAAAATTGTGGTCGATTATTCCTAGCTTGGTTGCAGAATTGTTGCCGATCACGCAATAACCATCTCTGAAGACACCTACATATTCATATACTGGCATTTTAATCCAGTTTCCATTGAGATCAATAAAGCCATATTTGTTACCTACTTTTACTCCACATACGTCTTCTGAAAAACCAACAGCTTCCTTTATTGGAAATTTCAATATAGACTTCCAATTCTCGTCTAGTACGTCGTAATCGTCTAAAAAGTTATGTTCAGGAGTTCCATGGTCGCCAATTCTTTGGGAATATACCATATCTCCTTGGGGAGTCGAACCAAGGTAAGTTTGGGTAGGACCTTGTCCAGGAATAATTGTTCTTTTTTTTGCCACGACAATTCGTTTGCAAGAATATCTGCCAATATATTCATAGTGACCTAAATCTTGTCCTTTTTCATTGTATACCGAAAAATTACTAACCCATTTTCTTTCACCAATATATGTAGTCAAACATTTTGAGTTTAGTACATATACAAATTTGGGTATTTCAATTTGCGCTTTTACCTTTATAGATATAGATAATAGCAGCAATAATATATAGTATTTACCTTTCATAATAATATATTTTTATTTGTTACAAACTGGTCTTATAGAATACAACATTTTAGGATAACATTGCCCGATATTTCTTTCGACAATTCCTGTTGCCCACATTAGCTGTATATGGTAAACATTGAATTTGCTTGAATTATAATTATGAGCAGGCATGTATGACCCTGTATAAAAATACACGAAATTTCCAGAGGGACCTGTCGCTTTAATTAAATATGTACCTTCAGCCTGTACTCCTTCCCATTCACATTTTTCTATTAACTCTTGAAATTCTTTTTCTGTTGGCATTCTCCAGGAACCTCCCCAGAATCTTTGGGCACAATCACCTTCAAAATTGGTTTTAATCCCAATTCCACTATTTTGTGGAACGGAAACATTTCCTATATTGAAGGAGGCCCATTTTACAGATAATCCTAGATCTACGGCTTCTACACCGTTATGCATATATACATTATCAGGATATTCTTTTAAATGAGAGATAGGCAAACTGCTTTTTTTACCGTTATTCTTATTTTTTCCATTAAAAAATAAAAAACTATTATTTTCCTCTATATAATGTTCCCATTGTACATCTTCTAAATATTTTTTAGAAGAAAGGTCATAACAACCGTAAGCCGGTATTTTGTTGTTCCCATATTTGGTATGGTATTCTTCAATGATAGCTTTATCATCTCCAATATTTTTAATATTGCCATCTATTGCTAGGCATAATTTGCCAGTTTTCCAATTATAGCAGACAGTTTTGTACAGTAAATCTAGGCCAAACATACTTACATCCAAAGCCACTCTACCATAGACATAGTCGCCCTTAAACAGTGGAACATCAAGAAATTGTGTGGTAAGACCATTAGAGATTGATATTTTTTCTTCATTTGGTCTAATCACTTCATATACTCGTGAACTTGGACCAACTGCAATTGATTCCACTTTTTGTGGATATGCTTGGACTGCAAACATAATGAAAAAAGTAAAAGTAAAAAATCTATTCATAATGTGATATGTTTAATTTGTCTGAAATTTAGCTTATTATGTCGAATAGCTTTTGATTGTTAACTAATCGTATCCTTGTCTTTATTTATGCAGCTATCGTCTCTTTTACCGAAGAAATCAAAATATGCAACAAAAATTTCTCTTCTTAATGTTTCATCGCAATGATGAGCTTCTTTTGCTAATAGTGCAATACAGATTAAATCTAATATCATGATAATTGGAATACCAATATATGCAGCATACTTTCCAAAAGCATTAATGGAAAGCTGGCATAAATCTCCATTACATAAAATTATAATAGAAAAAAATATAATAGAAGGTATTAGTCCTTCATATATGGCTCGTAATACCTATATGCGCGAGACATAAAGAAAGCGATTTTTACAATCAGGATTCTTGCTAGTGTCCAATTTCATCCACATATAAGAATATGCAAAATCGGCTTTTTCTATATGATATAATGTTGAGTCTGAGTTTATTTTTTTGCCAAAGATTTTTGGAAAGCATGAAGAATATAATTCTTTTATATTTGTTTCTTTATCACAATGTTCAAAGTTATAAAAGCACTTCGAAATATTCATTCCTATTGTACGGCAAATTAATCCAAGGACATAAGAAAACCAAATGCAGAGCACTATGGATAAGAAAAGATGATTACCATGTATGAAGAAATCTCTCATTATAGGAAATGCAAAAAAGCACAGTCCTAACATGACAGAACCTGAAACCAAAAACGACAAATCGAATATGTTTAATGTCTCTGTGATGACATCAAACTTATTTTTAATATCTATTATGTTGTAGAAATCTTGCTTTGCCATACACTTCTTTTTTATTAATTAAACCATCAACTTGCAGCATAAGATAGACACCTATTATGATTCATCTTTTTTCTATATAGTCCATACAGATTTCAATAGTATTTTAATAGAACTATTGCAAAGATATTACTTTTTAATGAAATATAATGAGTATTCTATTGCTTTTTTGTATTAATTTAACACTAGCATTAACGCGGTTCGTAACTACTCAGCACCCCTAGGGCATGAATAGTTACCAACGTTTAGATAACTGACAAACGCACGGATGTTGTCACCGTACTTGATGCGGCAGTTGGGTGCGTCGCAGTTGTTCACGCAACCACACTGGCAGACCTTCTCATAATACTACCTCAGTTCTGGATAAGAAATAGTTTATAAAAAAGTTGGTAACCTCACAAATATTTCGTACCTTTATAGGTGATTTACAATAAGTTACATATATATATGATATGACTACCGACTACAAAGTTACAGAATTATTTTG
>ERZ1034976.2182-NODE-2182-length-13710-cov-6.414647_pt1 | contig 13710 bp, 15 predicted proteins | sample MGYA00520623_ERZ1034976 | MGnify/ENA primary metagenome ERZ1034976 (study PRJEB33766, sample SAMN09781774) | gut metagenome | biome: gut microbiome | host: Homo sapiens | place: Madagascar | study: EMG produced TPA metagenomics assembly of the PRJNA485056 data... | reverse complement strand
CCGCCGAGCTGAGCCAGCTCGACCGCTTTTGCCTGCGGCTCGTATTTTAGTAACCCATCTTATTAATTACCACAAATCATAGCCGTCATACTGGCAAGCATAGTCAACCTGCTCCATAGCATCCATACAATACCACTTTGAGCCACTCTTGAACAGTGTCAGCGTTAAGCTATCTGTTGCATTTTGATTGCTGCCGCTGGTGACAATCCGCACATTTTCCAGTACAACCTTGTCAATCTCCACCGTTACCGAGTAGGTATCTGCAATTTTCTGTTCATATTCTGAGCAGGTTTCCTCGTCTGTATAAGTGGTTGCCTCATCTCGTTCATAACCAAATTCAATGTTAGAGCCGAGGTCATCTGCCATTTGTTCTTTCGCATAGTTAAAATAGCCGTCTAGACAGTCCCGAATCTCCTTGCGGTTCATGCTGTACTTGCTGGACATTTTCGAGAGGAATGCGTCTGGAACAATTTCACAATATCGTGTCCCACTCATAGAATCTCTGCCCTTTACATAGCGGCGAATCGTTGCCCGATAGCCGCAGAAAAACAGGAAATATCCGCTGACCAATAAAATCAGTACCAATAAAATGGCACAGAGTGCAATCCAACGATTGCGGCGGCTGGTGCGTTCGAGCCGTTCATAGCGGACTTCCAGTGGTTCGATGTCGGCAATGGGTTCAGCATCTTTCATCTGTTCCGGTGTACGATAGGTGGTCATCGCTGCACCAATGGGTGGACTTTCTTTCTGATTAGAGCGGACAGGAATGCCGCAGTTCGGGCACTTTTCCGCTCCCTCCGGGAGCTCTTGTTCACAGAATTTGCATTTCATGCTGGTTCATCCTTTCTTTTGCGGTGTAATTTTGAGGTTTTGTAAGTTCCCCGATGCACCAATATCCCTGTTATCCGAAAACAAAAAACGCTGCCCTTCCACCCACACGGTTCGAGCGTAGGGGAGAAGGACAGCGTGTGTGTCAAATAGAATCGTCATACAGGCTCTATTATAACAAAAAATCTGGTAAATTGTCAATGCAGATTTGCAGGTTGGCTGAAAAATTTTCAAAAAAGTTACTGCTCCCGATTAAGAAAGTGGGTCTTGCAGTCCCAGCAATGCAGGCTCTAATGTATACCAATTATTTCCGTAACGGTAAATATAGCAGAAACGATGTTCCGCTTCTTTTCCATTTTTACCGGAAATAGAACGGGTGTAATCCACAGCATAAGTCTTGCTGACGTCCTTTTCCAGTGAGAGATTTTGAAACCAGATGTTGAACTGTTCTAATTGTTCGGAATCCAGTTCTTCGACATCATCAAACTGAATGGAAATATGATAGTTGTCGCCGTAACGGGCAGCATGCTCTTGAAAAGTAGAAAGATAGGTTTCTATCGTCTGTTCCGTCAGGTCGAGTTGTGAGGCAGCTTCAGATGGAAACATATTTGCAGCTGCACCATTGGCATCCTGCCGTTCGATTCCATACCACATTTCCTTGACTGCTGAGCGATAACCGTTGTTGGAAAACAAATAGCAGAGAATTCCAATGATAATCAAACAGCCAACGCCAATACTGAGAAAGCCGAAAATCATATTTCTTTTCGACGATTTTACAGGAACAGCCGGTTGTGCAATGGTTGCTTGCAATGGATTTTCTGGAATCGGTGGAACAGCAGTTGTTGACGTTGTAGCATCAGCAGTACTTGTTGTGGTTGTAGTCGTTGTTGGTGTGGGTGTTTCCACTGGAGTGGATGTGACAGTTGAAGATGGTGTAGGGGATGGAATGGGTGGAGCAACTGGCGTAGGAGTTGGTGCTTCCGCTGGAACTGCTGTTGGGGTGGATGCTGGCGGTTCTACCGCTGCACCGCAAGCATAACAGAACCGGTCGTTTGGTTGCAGCAACGTACCGCATTTTTTACAGATCATAATGAGAAACCTCCTATGGGGACATTAAGACATTTTTTCCCCACAGATGGGGCAAAATTTTGCATCAGGAGAAAGTGAATGACCACACTTTGGGCAGGCTGTTGGAACTGGTTCTTTTTGTGGTGGAATTTCCGTTGCATCTTCAAATTTTGCACCGCAGGATGCACAGAATAAAGCATCGGATGCAAGCGGATTACCGCATTTTGGGCAAATACGGGAGGGTGCTTCTACTGGTGTTGGGGGTGGCAGTTCTACTTTTGCCCCACAAGTTGTACAGAATTTTGCATCTGATGGAAGTGGTGCACCGCATGATGGGCAGCAATTGTTAGCAGGTTGCTGCATGGTTGGCTGAGCGACTGCTGCCTTTTTGATTTGAATTTGTTCCTGATAAGAAGCAATGCGTTCTAAAGAAGCACGAAGCTGACTCATCAGGGGTTCAAAGGCAGGGTCATAGTTGGTTTCGTACAGCTGGGCATATCGCTGACCGATTTGCTGATAGAGGTCTTTGCAGAGGCGTTGTTCTTCCCGAATTTGGTTATTCAGGCGGAGTGTTTCTGTGGAACACTTTGTTTTTTCAACTGCATTCTGACTCATGTTGGAAATTTTCTTTCCGATATCTTCAAAAAATGGCATAATTATGACTCCTGTTCTATGTATTTGGGGTAGCAAGATAGTGGCTGTCGGGAGGGGCAGCATATCTGCGTCATGGATTAGTATTATTATACCAAAAAGCGTGTCAAAAAGCAAGCATTCGGGCTAGATTTTCACACAATTTCCTTTTTCGGGGAGAGTTGCAGAGTACGAGCTGTAATCCGATTAAGTTAGAAGTATAGTTTTTAATCATGAGCCGCAGGCAACCGAAAAACTTTTCGGTTGCCTGCGGCTCGTATTTTGCAACCACGCTCGAAAAATCTTATTTTTGCTTCTGCCCTTTTAATTTTAGCAAATATTGGCTCAAAAACTGAAAGAAATCTACTGCTTCCGCATGTCCCATGGCATGCCGATGCAGATGGACAACCAAATCTCGTTGACAAGTCGGTTCAGAAATCGGAAGCAAGACAATTTGTTCCATGTTCTCTTGTCCCCATGTATAATGCGGCCAGAATCCGACCCCCAGCCCGCCAGCGATTAAATTTTTCACGGTATCCGGACTGTCGCTTTCAAAAATAATGTTTGGTGTAAATCCGGCATGCTGACAGTATCGGTCACAGATAGAACGAATGCTGCGAGAACCGGACAGGCTAATGAAATTCTGATGGGCAAAGTCTTTCAGCCGAACACTTTCACAGCGTGCATAGGGCGAATCCTGCGGAACAGCCATAAAAATTCGTTCAGTAAAAATCTGATACCGCCCCCGACCATCTGCCGGCTGCTGGAAAAAGGAACGGGTAAAAATCGTAATATCTGCATCTTCACACTGGGAATTTTGAATCAGTCGGAAATTCAAGCCGCTATGGGATTTCTGATAGGAAATCAGGGCATGTGTGACCAGTGTCGAGGCAGCCAACACATTCACTCGAATGGTACGCTTCCGAACATTTGCCATTTCCTGTAATACTTCCGGCAATTCGTGCAGATTCTCTAAAATGGGCTTTAAGGCATCTCGTAAATAGACCCCATATTCGGTCAGGGCAATATTTCTGCCGCTGCGGTGAAACAGCGGCACGCCGAGTTCTTTTTCCAGCCGGTGAATGCTCTGCGTGAGAGCAGGCTGTGCAATATGTAACTGTTCTGCGGTGTGGGTGACGTGCTGCGTCTTGGCGACCGCATAAAAATATTCTAATTGTAATAATTCCATAGATAACTCCTCATCATTCCCAATTTTGATTCCAATTTTCTTAATTTTCAGGCGTTCCAGATTCTTTGCACATTCTGAAAAAAATCCTGTCAGTGTCGAATTATTTTTGTGCAGATAGAAACGATTCATAAATTGTACCTTATGAATCACAGGGGAATGTGTGATAAACCCCGCACAAAACCCCCGAAATAGATAACGCTGATAGAATGGATGCGTTCTTATTATATATTGGACGTTTGGAATTGTCAATGCTATAATAAGAACCGTCAAAAGACAAAGACCAGACAAAGCGGTGTATGCATGGGACACATACGCCGCAAAAGGAGGCAAATTTTCATGTTACAAACAATTGACCGGATTTCTGCATATCAAACTTTGAATCAAGTGGCAGAGGCAGCCGGTGTAGTATTATTTGGTTCAACCACCGCAGCCAACTTGCCATTAAATGAATTATTACAGGATTTTGGTGTCAGCTGTACCGTTTATAATCGTAGTGTAGAAGGCTTGACGATTGAACAGGCAGAATCTTACATTCAGCCCTGCATTGCACCGCTCATGCCGAAGATGATTTTGCTGCATTTTGGAGAAGAAGAACTGAATGCCGGCACGCAGTCGGTTGATAGTATCATAGAAGCCTATCGTTGGCTGTTATATCAGCTGCATACCGCAATGCCGGATAGCCGATTGGTTCTGATTTCTGTAAATAAGCAGCTGCCGCAGGCAACCGTCTATAATCGGGCGTTGCAGGAACTGGCAAAAGAATACGGCTGCCAGTACGCAGAAGCACCGACCGGAGAAATGAATGAAGTATATGAATTGCAATTTTTCCAGACACTTCGGGGATTTTTCTACGACTATACCATGAATCTAAGCGACATTTTCCGCTATTGCGGTTGATGGCAGTGTTAGAATCTCTTCATTTTATCCTTCCTTGATACAAGAACCGCTCCTCAGAGGATTCCTTTGAGCAGCGGTTCTTGTTTTGTTATTTGGTTGTTGTTTCTGTAGACTCTGTCGATTCCGAGGAATCCGATATGGTGGTATGGGTTTCGGTGGTTTCGCCCATGAGGTCATCTTTGACATCCTCAGCAGCGTCGCCGATATCCGTTAATACATCTTTTCCGGCATCGCCAATATCGTCAGCGACATCGCTTAATTTTGTCACAATGCTGTCGCCGGGAGAATTGGTGATGGTGGTTGTGGTAGCCGGTTGAGAACTGTCGTTGGTCTTTCCGCCGCAGCCGGTTAAACAGGCAACTGCCAGCAGAGCAGGCAGCCATTTTCGAGCGTGCATCCAGTTTTCACCTCCCTATTTTTCTGCGTGTTGGTAGTATGAACGGAAGGAATCGAAATTATGCAGTGGCAGTAGAGAAAAAAGATTTCAACAGTGTTTTCCACAACCGGTTGAAAAATCGGGAAACGCCGATATCTGGGGACATTTTCGGTGTCTGAATGGTTGAAAACTGTGGAAAACTCAAAAAAGAGCGTATCTGCTCGCATTTTCTTTCCACAGATTGTTGAAAACGAAGTTGAAAGTCTGGATTTTCGGCAGAAAACCAGAAAAACGGACAGAAATTTTATGAAAAATGGGAATGATTTTTAGAAAAATGTGGAAAAATCGAGTCACTTTTCCACAGAAGATGGTGAAATCGTTGGGGAAACGGTTTAAAATTTGCAGAACACTTTTCTTTCTGCATGTGGAAATGTCTGTTTTTTTCAATACAAAAGCAAAAGGCTGTGTTATACTAACGACAGTAAGAAACATTCTTACTAATCCAAAAAATGAGAGATAGAAAGGTGTCGTGTAACATGGAATTTCAGAGAGTGAATATCAGCGGTGGTTCGAGTTTTGAAGAGGTTGCCGGTTATTCGAGAATTGTAAAAGCAGATCCGTTTGTATTTGTTTCCGGAACAACTGCGGTTACACCGGAAGGAACGGTTTATGGCGAGGGTGATCCGTATGCACAGGCAAAGTATATCTTTACAAAACTGGTGAAGCTGCTGGAAGAAAACGGCGTTTCTAAGGAAGAAGTGGTGAAGGTGAATATCTGGGCAACCAGTTCTTCTTATAATATGGAAATCACAAAAGCCTATTCGGAATTTTTCAAGGAAAGCCGTCCGTGCTGTACTTGGATTGGTATTAAGGAATTGAACCGTCCAACACAGCTGGTTGAAATTGAAATGCAAGCATTGATGGGTGCGAAGCTATAAGCAGTTATTTTGCTGAATGAGATGAGATTGTATCGAAAGTTTTTTCTGCCATAGAGATTTTGGGCGATATACTGGGAAAATACGCCTCCGTTGGGAATATCGTCCGAAATGTCCATTCCCTGTGCTTCTGGTGGAGCACAAACATCCGCAACAGAAGATAGCCGATTCTGAGATAGGGTCGGCTGTCTTCTTTTTTGTGGTTTGGATTGGTTGTAAGAATCGAGCCGCAGGCAAAATAAAAGTTTTTTGATCCAGCAATTTTTCAAAAATGCTGCACCGAAAAACTTTTTAGTCGCCTGCGGCTCATATTTTGCATCCCATTACTAAAAACTTGCAATTCATTCCCGCTCCCCTTTGACACAAAACACCCCTCCCATGAATAAACTGTAACAGGCGGGGCATACTGCGAACAGTACCAATTTTTTATTTTGTTTCATAGGAGTGGATCAGACCCATGATGGTAAAAAGGGGAGAAATTTATTATGCGGATTTAAGCCCGGTGGTCGGCTCAGAACAGGGCGGACTGCGTCCGGTTCTGATCGTTCAGAATGACGTGGGAAACCGGCATAGTCCAACGGTCATTGCAGCTGCCATCACCAGCCAGAAAGACAAGGCACACTTACCAACCCATATCGCCGTGCAGGCGGATCGCTGTGGACTGACACGGGACAGCATTGTCCTGTTGGAACAAATCCGTACCATTGACAAACGCCGTCTGAAAGACCGGATGGGCTCACTCGACCGCCCGTCCATGCATCAGGTGGATGAAGCACTGCAAATCAGTTTTGGACTGCATTGAACTGCTTCTCAACAAGGATACAAAGAATCGGCAGAACAGAAGCTTTCTCGTTGTAAGAATTGCATCTGTCCTGCCGATTTTTTATGGATGAAAAAATAGTAGCTGTTATGGCGTTTCCGGTAGAAAGAGCCGCTGAAACATGGGTGCATCGAAAAATTCCGGGAGAGAGATGGAAAACGCTCTGCAAATCGTGCAGAGCTGTTCTAAAGTCCAATCAGCGGTTTCCCGTTTCATCAGGGATTCCAGTTCTGCCAACGGAATTCCGCACTGTTCGGAAAGCTGTTTCATTGTCCAATCCATTTGGATTAAAAGACGATAAATTCGCTGTACCACGCAATCCTGCAGAGTCATGACACCGGTTCCTCCTGTTGGATTTCACGAAGATCAATGGCACCATGTTCCTGTTCAAAATGAACAATATGCTGTTGGATCAGGTGTTGAATCTCTTTGTTTTTGGTTCTGCCTTCATATTCTGCAATATATCCGAGCTTATTCAGTAAGGCTTCATCTAGCCGTAGGGTAAATTGTCGTTTTGCTTTCATGCCACTCACCTCTTTTTAGATTTCTGAAAATGACGATTGTTTTTATTATAGCATTTCCCATTTGAAATTTCCAGAAATTGATGTCATTTTGACTGCATAAGAAGTGGGATTCCAGTAAAAAATACCAAATATAGGTAGCTCACTTTCTTTTTTTAGAGTGTGTGGGAGAAAATCTTTTCTTTTGAAAGTGGGGAAAACCGGTGGATTTCAGCAAATTTTTTTGTATATTTTTGCTGCCGATGCAGATAATAGCGATACAATCTGAAAAAATGGAGGAAAAGAAACCATGAAAGCAACAGGAATTGTTCGCCGGATTGATGATTTAGGACGAGTTGTAATTCCGAAAGAGATTCGCCGCACTATGCGGATTCGGGAAGGTGACCCGCTTGAAATTTATACCAGCAATGACGGCGAAGTGATTTTTAAGAAATATTCTCCGATTGGAGAGATGAGCGAACACGCTGCACAGGTTGCGGATATTATGCACCGCTTGGCAGGCTGTCCGGTTGCAATTTTTGACCGGGATCACGTTGTTTCTGTATCGGGTGCAGCAAAGAAAGAATGGAATGCCAGACGGGTTTCTCCGGAGCTGGAGGACTTGATGGAACAGCGAAAGATGTACTATGCGGAAAATGGAGCATCGGGCATGATTCCAGCGGAGGGCGTTGAAAAGCATGCTGTGGCGTGTCTGCCGATTATTTCCGCCGGCGATGTCACCGGAGCAGTTGCCTTTTTGGATGATGGCAGCGGTGCGGCGGTGAATCACTGTCAAAAGACGCTGATTCAGGCAGCCTCTCAATTTTTAGGAAAACAATTGGAATCCTGATTTTGCAGGAACGAACGAATCCGCCGAAGCGATCGGGCTGTTGTACAACAAGACCATTCGGCGGATTTTATTGGGTAAAAAATAAGAATGGGAGGGAATGAAAGTTGTCAATCCGAACAGATCTTGCCGTAGAATCACTGACGGAAGCGGCTGCCATTGAGCCAAAGCAGCGAGGAACCTATTTTCAGATTACAGAGGTGACGATTTCCAATGCGGAGCAGGCTGCTGCGGTTGGAAAACCAGAGGGACATTATTTAACCTTGGAAACGGCAGCTTTTCACCGCCATAATCCGCAGTTTCCGCAGCTAGCGGAGGAACTTGGTAGGGAGTTACGAGCATTTTTGCCGGAAAGTGGTCTGGTGTTGGTGGCTGGGCTGGGCAACCGGAGTATTACACCGGATGCTTTAGGTGTATTGGTAGCAGAGCGGATGTTTGTGACTCGTCATTTACAGCATGCTCTTTCAGAGACTGATTTTGAAGTGTTTGCGAATCTGCGTCCCGTGAGTGCCTTGACTACGGGCGTAATGGGGCAGACGGGCATGGAGTCGGCAGAATTGTTGGCAGCGGTCTGTGAAAAGACAAAACCAGCCTGTGTCGTGGTAATTGATGCCCTTGCATGTGCAGCATTGGAGCGACTAGGGTGTACCATACAGATTTGTAATAGCGGCATTGCTCCGGGAAGTGGGGTCGAGAATTGCCGGAAGGAGATTTCCGAACGAACGATGCAAGTTCCCGTGGTAGCGATTGGCGTTCCAACGGTGGTAGACTTGCATACCGCAGCAGAGGGGATGCTACAGAAGGAGTTACCGCCGATGCAGCAGGAAAATTGGATGGTAACGCCGAGGGAGATTGACGAATTGGTGCAGCATGCAGCAGATTTGATTCTGTGTGGATTGGAGTTGGCATTGTATCCGGAACTTTCTTTTGAAGAGGTTTCAGCATTGCTGTAAAAACGATATTGGTTGCAAGAAACGAGCCGCAGGCAAATAAAAGTTTTTTGATCCAACAATTTTTCAAAAATGTTGGCGAGGTGTGGGCGAGTAGCCCACATTTGCGAAGCAAATGAAACTGTACAATGAAATGCAACAAAAATCTAAGAGAGAATGGAAAGAATCGCAATTGCCTTTAAAAACAGAAGACTGTAATGAGAGACAAGGTTTCAGGGGCAATTGCGATTCCCAAGGCAAGCTGGGGATGTGCCCCAGCCTTGCCGAACCGGATTCGTGTGGTTTTTCTAGGAGAACTTCTCTTAGGGAAAACGGTCTTTCGCATCCGGCAAAAGGGGGTTCCACCCCTGCTTTTGCCTGCCAGCATGCTGCAATTGCCCCGTTGCCTTGTCTGAATTTACAACCTTGATACTCATTATTTCACTTTGTTTGAATTGGACAGTTTTAAAATATGCAATTGCAGCAGGGAAAACAGGTTGCAAAATTCGATTTGCTCCGCAAATGTGGGCTGCTCGCCCACACCTCGGCAGCATTTTTAAAAAACTGCTGCACCGAAAAATTTTTTAGTTGCCTACGGCTCGTATTTTGCACCCTTAGACAAAAAGCGTCCGGTGAGAATCTCCCACCAGACGCTTTTTCAATTGATTGCGATTTTCTAAAAGTAACTGCTTACTTTGCCTTGGTATCGACTTCTTCCTTCAGCTTTACCAACAGGTCATCCAGCTGCATGCTGCCCAAATCGCCATTCTTTCTGGAACGAACTGCAACCGTTTTCTGTTCCACTTCGTTATCGCCGATGGTAATCATATACGGCACTTTTTCCAGTACTGCCTGACGAATCTTATAGCCAACCTTTTCCGCACGGCTGTCTACTTCGCACCGCAGACCAGCAGCCTGTAACTGATGCAGAACTTCATAGGTATAATCAAGATGACGGTCTGCGATCGGAATCAAGCGAACCTGTTCCGGAGCGATCCACAACGGCATTGCACCAGCAAAGTGTTCGATCATATATGCCAGAGTCCGTTCATAGCAGCCCAAAGAGGTTCTGTGAATGATGTACGGCAGCTTCTTTTGTCCGTCTGTATCGGTGTAATACATACCAAACCGATGAGCCAGCAGCATATCAATTTGAATGGTAACAAGGGTGTCTTCCTTGCCATAAACATTCTTATACTGAATATCCAGCTTCGGGCCATAGAAAGCAGCTTCGTCAATGCCGATGGTGTAATCCAAACCAAGGTGGTCAAGGATGTTGCCCATCACACGCTGTGCTTCTTCCCACTGTTCCTTTGTACCTTCGTACTTGTTGTTCGGGTTTGCCGGATCCCACTGAGAGAATCGGAAAGTGCAGTCATCCAGCAAGCCAACGGTACCGAGGAAATACTTTGCGAGTTCCAGACAGCCCTTGAATTCTTCTTCCAGCTGATCCGGACGGAGAATATAGTGACCTTCGGAGATGGTGAACTGCCGAACCCGAATCAAGCCGTGCATTTCGCCGCTGTCTTCGTTCCGGAACAGGGTAGAAGTTTCAACCAGCCGCATCGGCAAGTCCCGATAGGAACGAGCACGATTCAAATAAACCTGATACTGGAACGGGCAGGTCATCGGACGCAGAGCGAAACATTCCTTCGTTTCATCGTATGGGTCGCCCAGAATAAACATGCCATCCAGATAGTGATCCCAGTGACCGGAGATCTTGTAGAATTCCCGTTTTGCCATCAGCGGTGTTTTGGTCAGCAGGCAGCCCTTGGACTGTTCTACATCTTCGACCCAACGCTGTAACAGCTGTACAACTCTTGCACCCTTTGGCAGCAGAACCGGAAGACCCTGACCAACTACATCAACCGTTGTGAAGTATTCGAGTTCTCTGCCCAACTTGTTGTGATCTCTCATTTTTGCTTCTTCGAGCTGCTTCAGGTGTTCGTCCAGCATGGAAGCTTTCGGGAAAGCAATTGCATAAACACGAGAGAGCATCTTGTTCTTTTCTGAGCCTCTCCAGTAAGCACCCGTGCAGGAGAGCAGCTTGAATGCCTTGATGACACCGGTTTTCATCAGGTGCGGGCCAGCACAGAGGTCGGTAAATTCACCCTGCCGATAGAACGAGATCGGTTCGCCTTTGCCAGCATGTTCTTCACAGAGTTCTACCTTGTATGGTTCATCCTGTTCTTTCAGGAAAGAAATGGCTTCGTCCGGGGAGAGTGTGAACTGTTCCAGTTCTGCATTTTCCTTGACGATCTTCTTCATTTCTGCTTCGATTTTCCGCAGCTCATCCGCAGAAAACGGCTTTTCTACATCGAAATCATAGTAAAAACCGCTGTCGATTGCCGGGCCAATCGCAAGCTTTGCGTTTGGATACAGCCGCTTGACAGCCTGAGCGAGGACATGAGAGGCAGTGTGCCAGAAAGTTTTCTTGCCGTCTGGGTCATCGAAGGTGCAGACTTCAAAGGTGCAGTCTTCAGTAACAGGGGTACGCAGGTCACAGACTTCGCCGTTAATCTTGACGCAGCAAGCAGCCTTATACAGTCCCATGCCGATTCCTTTTACAATTTCTGCGGCAGACTGACCGGGCGTAAATTCCCGGAAACTGCCGTCTTTCAGTTGCAGTTGACTCATGATTGAAAAACTCCTTTATGATAAAATTTGAATGGATGTGTAAGATTTGCGGATGGTTGGCAATCCGAACGATTGGAGAAAACAGGGCGAAAAAAATGCCCCTTATCCGTGGGATTCCCACAGGATAAGGGGCGATCGCAAATAAGCTGCCGCTGTTCCACCCTTCTTCACGCAAATGGCAGGACGAATCTTTCGCATCGCTCCTGCTGATTTTGTTACAGGAGGGACGTTCTGAACGCCGCCGAAGTCACGCCGTCTTTTCTTGTATGAGAAGCACGGCTGCGTCTTTCGGATGCTCGATAACGGGAGCAAGCCGCTGCGGATTGGGCAGACTCGGAGACGGTGTGCCGTCAATTCCAGTTCTGCACTGCTTGCAGCCGATGGCAAGTGCTCTCTGTTAGAACGTGTAAACGAACTGCGGCCTTTCTCTTCCATGTTTTGTGATATGTTCATTGCAGGCAATTTCCGAGCCGCTGCAATGTATTTCAAAAATCGGGTCATTCGGGTTGTGCCAAAAACGGTGCGATTGTACACCGAACACCGTATGGCTTCATTCTAACACATCTTGTCGAGCCTGTCAACAAGAAATCCAATGGTTTTTCCGTTTTGCACAAAACGGTGGAAATTATTTTGGACAGATTGCTGTTGGAAAGTGGAAAGCACTGTGGAAAACGAAAAAAAGAAACCGCATGGTTCCAGCTTGTCCGCTGGATGCCATACGGTTTCACGGTCTATCGAAAGATAACCCAACGAGTGTCGGGATTCGTTTTGTACGTATTTTTTCAAATACGAACGGGGAGTGAGGTTATAAGGTTTTTATGCGAATGGGTACTTTTTTGCAAAAAAGAAATGATTTCACGAACAGTTTAATCTTACTTGTTCTTGATTGCAGCCTGAGCAGCAGCCAGTCTTGCAATCGGAACACGGAACGGAGAGCAGGAAACATAGTCCAGACCGATTTCGTGGCAGAATTCAACGGAGGTCGGGTCGCCACCGTGTTCGCCACAGATACCGCAGTGGAGCTTGCTGTTTGCCGGCTTGCCCAGTTCGATTGCCATCTTCATCAGCTTGCCAACGCCAGTCTGATCCAGCTTAGCGAACGGATCGTTCTCGAAGATCTTAGCGTCATAGTAAGCACCGAGGAACTTACCAGCATCGTCACGAGAGAAGCCGTAAGTCATCTGAGTCAGGTCGTTTGTACCGAAGCAGAAGAAATCAGCTTCCTTAGCGATTTCGTCAGCAGTCAGAGCAGCTCTCGGGATTTCGATCATGGTACCAACTTCATAAGTCAGGTCAGAACCAGCAGCAGCGATTTCAGCGTCAGCAGTTTCAACAACAACCTTCTTTACGAACTTCAGTTCCTTGACATCGCCAACCAGCGGGATCATGATTTCCGGCTTTACAGTCCAATCCGGGTGCTTAGCCTTTACGTTGATGGCAGCCTTGATGATTGCCTTGGTCTGCATCTTAGCGATTTCCGGATAAGTAACAGCCAGACGGCAGCCACGGTGACCCATCATCGGGTTGAATTCGTGCAGAGAAGCAATGATCGCCTTGATCTGATCAACAGTCTTGCCCTGTGCATCAGCCAGCTTCTTGATGTCTTCTTCTTCAGTCGGTACGAATTCGTGGAGCGGCGGATCCAGGAACCGGATGGTAACCGGGTTGCCTTCCAGAGCTTCATACAGAGCTTCAAAGTCGCCCTGCTGCATCGGTTCGATCTTAGCCAGAGCAGCTTCTCTTTCTTCTACTGTATCAGAGCAGATCATTTCACGGAATGCTGCGATTCTGTCAGCTTCGAAGAACATGTGTTCGGTACGGCACAGACCGATTCCTTCAGCACCCAGTTCCCGAGCCTTCTTTGCGTCAGCCGGTGTATCTGCATTGGTACGAACCTTCATGGTTCTGTACTTGTCTGCCCAGCCCATAACTCTGCCGAAGGTACCAGTGATAGAAGCATCAACAGTCGGGATGATACCGTCATAGATGTTACCAGTAGAACCATCGATGGAGATGTAGTCGCCTTCTGTGAAGGTCTTGCCAGCCAGTTCAAA
>ERZ1034976.2181-NODE-2181-length-13719-cov-4.582333_pt1 | contig 13719 bp, 13 predicted proteins | sample MGYA00520623_ERZ1034976 | MGnify/ENA primary metagenome ERZ1034976 (study PRJEB33766, sample SAMN09781774) | gut metagenome | biome: gut microbiome | host: Homo sapiens | place: Madagascar | study: EMG produced TPA metagenomics assembly of the PRJNA485056 data... | reverse complement strand
GAGGTATCATGGGAGTGTTTTAGCGGTTTTTTCTTTGGCTAAAATGCACTTGTGATGCGTCACCAGAAATAATGTTTAAGGAGAAGATGATGGCGAAAAAGTTAACATTTCAAGAAATTATTCTAACCTTGCAACAATTTTGGAATGACCAAGGTTGCATGCTCATGCAAGCATATGACAATGAAAAAGGTGCGGGTACGATGAGCCCTTATACCTTCCTTCGTGCAATCGGTCCAGAACCATGGAACGCAGCTTATGTGGAACCATCACGTCGTCCTGCCGATGGACGTTACGGGGAAAACCCAAACCGTCTTTACCAACACCACCAATTCCAAGTGGTTATGAAACCAAGCCCAAGCAATATTCAAGAATTGTACTTGCAATCTTTGGGAAAATTGGGCATCAACCCACTTGAACACGATATTCGTTTTGTTGAGGACAACTGGGAAAACCCATCAACGGGTTCTGCTGGTCTTGGTTGGGAAGTTTGGCTTGACGGTATGGAAATCACTCAGTTCACTTATTTCCAACAAGTTGGTGGTTTGCAAACAGGCCCTGTGACATCAGAAGTGACTTATGGTTTGGAACGTTTGGCATCATACATCCAAGAAGTGGATTCTGTCTATGATATTGAATGGGCTCCAGGTGTTAAATACGGGGAAATTTTCTTACAACCTGAATTTGAACATTCAAAATATTCATTTGAAATTTCAGATCAAGACATGCTTCTTGAAAACTTTGAAAAATACGAAAAAGAAGCTAAACGTTGCTTGGCAGAGCACTTGGTACACCCAGCGTATGACTATGTTTTGAAATGCTCACATACCTTTAATTTGCTGGATGCTCGTGGTGCGGTTTCAGTAACAGAGCGTGCTGGCTACATTGCCCGCATTCGTAATTTGGCGCGTGAAGTCGCTAAAACCTTTGTGGCAGAACGCAAACGCCTTGGTTACCCACTTCTTGATGAAGCCACACGTGAACAATTATTGAAGGAGGATGCTGAATAATGACTAAAAATTTACTTGTAGAACTTGGTTTAGAAGAATTGCCAGCTTATGTCGTGACACCAAGTGAAAAACAATTGGGTAAACGTATGGCAGCCTTTTTGAACGACAAACGTTTGGCATTTGATAGCATCCAAACCTTCTCAACTCCACGTCGTTTGGCGGTTCGTGTGACTGGTTTAGCGGATGCACAAACTGATTTGACAGAAGATTTCAAAGGGCCTTCTAAAAAAATCGCCTTGGATGCTGATGGTCAGTTCACCAAAGCTGCTCAAGGATTTGTGCGTGGAAAAGGTTTGACCACAGAGGATATTGAATTCCGCGAAGTGAAAGGTGAAGAATACGTTTACGTTACCAAACACGAAGCTGGAAAATCTGCCGAAGAAGTATTGAAAGATTTGCCAGAAATCCTAGCTGCTATGACTTTCCCAGTTAATATGCACTGGGCAAACAATACCTTTGAATACATTCGTCCCGTTCATACATTGACTGTTCTATTAGACGATGAAGACCTTGACCTTGATTTCTTGGATATTCATTCAGGTCGTGTGAGCCGTGGACATCGTTTCCTTGGTCATGAAGTTGAAATCGCAAATGCAGATTCTTATGAAGATGATTTGCGTCAAGTCTTTGTCATTGCAGATGCCAAAGAACGCCAAGACATGATTGTTAACCAAATCAAAGCCATTGAAAAAGCAATCATGACTTCCGACATCGGCATTACCCCTTCAAACGACGGCAGCGTAATCCGACTGGTATTCCCGGAGCTTACCGAGGAAAGAAGAAAGGATCTGGTTAAGGAAGTAAAGAAGAAAGCGGAAGAAGCAAAGGTTGCTGTCCGTAACATCCGCCGCGAAGGAAACGATGCCTTCAAGAAGTTAGGCAAGGAAGATGTTTCCGAAGACGAAATCAAATCCCTGGAAGAGGATTTACAGAAACTGACAGATAAATATATTAAGAATGTAGATGCACTCATGGAAGAAAAGTCCAAAGAAATCATGACTGTATAACGGAAAGAGGGCAGGTCCTGCGACCTGCCCTTTGGTTGCATCTATGACTTTTAAAAAAAGGAGTACCGGGATGGACGAATTAAAGATACCGAATCATGTAGCCATTATTTTAGACGGCAACGGAAGATGGGCGAAAGCCAAGGGAATGCCCAGAAGCTACGGACATGTGCAGGGCGCCAGAACCGTGGAGGATATCTGTGAAATCGCATACAATATGGGAATACAGTATCTGACGGTGTATGCATTTTCCACAGAAAACTGGAACCGGCCGCAGGACGAAGTGGACACTCTGATGAAGCTTCTCCGCAACTATATGAAAAACTGCATCAAGCGCGCAACGAAGAACAATATGTGCGTGCGCGTCATCGGCGACAAGACCAGACTGGACCGGGATATTCAGGACAAAATTGCGGAGTTAGAGGAAATCACAAAGGACAACACCGGCCTGCATTTCCAGATTGCCATTAACTACGGCGGCAGGGATGAAATCCGCCGGTGCATGGAGAAAATTGCGGAGGAAGTAAAGGAAGGGGCCTTGAATCCCGCAGACATTACGGAAGAAACCATAAGCAGCCATCTGGATACGGCAGGGCTTCCCGACCCGGATTTGTTAATCCGTACCTGCAATGAACTGCGCACCTCCAATTTCCTGCCGTGGCAGCTTACCTATACGGAGCTTTATTTTACTCCGGTGCCGTGGCCGGATTTCTCAAAGGAAGAGTTACAAAAAGCGGTAGAGGCATATACTAAAAGAGACAGAAGATATGGCCTTGTAAAGGAGGAGTAGAGATGTTTGTAACAAGACTCATAAGCGGAATTGTACTGGTAGCCATCGCCCTGTTAGCATTTATTTTTGGCGGAGAGATACTGCTCGGCATTTCCGTGTTTATCTCCATAGCGGGCTATCTGGAACTCTGCCGTGCGGTGGGCGTGAAAGAAAAAGATAAAAAAATAAACGCACTGGAAATCGTGGGCATTATCGGTATTCTTGCCTACTATGCGGTACTGTATTTCTTCCCGGCAGTGGAAGAGGGCAATGCAGCCATGTCCATGGGAAACGTATTATATGCGGTTATTCCCGTGATTGGCGTATTCATGCTTAGCATGCTTTTGTATGTGGTGTGTTTTCCGAAGTACCGTTCTGAGCAGATTATGGCGAATGTCTTTAATTTCCTGTACGCGCCGGTGATGCTTTCCTTTATCTATCTGACAAGGGAGCAGGAAGCGGGCAAATACATTGTGTGGCTTATTTTAATCAGCTCCTGGGGCTGTGATACCTGCGCCTATGTGGTGGGAATGCTCATCGGAAAAAAGAAAATATTCCCGGTTTTAAGCCCGAAGAAATCTTTGGAGGGCTGCATCGGCGGCGTAGTGGGAGCCGGTCTTATTGCGGCATTGTATGCTATATTTGTGGTGGAAAATGTATTTCCGGATAAAAGGGTCACGATTGTGATTACCGTTATCTGCATGGTGGGTGCCGTTATGAGCCAGGTGGGAGACCTGGCAGCTTCCGCTATCAAGAGAAACCATGAAATTAAGGACTACGGTAAGTTGATTCCGGGCCACGGCGGTATTATGGACCGGTTTGACAGTGTGATTGTCACAGCACCCATGATTTACTTTCTGACGGTACTGTTTTTATAAAGGAAAAAGGCTTTTATCGTAAAACGGTGAAGGAGAAATACAGACTATGAAAAAGATTGCAATTTTAGGCTCTACCGGCTCCATCGGCACCCAGACACTGGAAATCGTAAGAAACAATGCGGATTTATCGGTGGTGGCGCTGGCAGCGGGCAGAAATGTGGAGCTGATGGAAAAACAGATAAGGGAATTTGCCCCGAAGCTTGCGGTGATGTGGAGCAAAGAAGCGGCAGAAGATTTACGGGCAAGAATAAAGGACACCGATGTGAAGGTAACCTGCGGCATGGAAGGCTTAATTGAAGCAGCCACCCTGCCCGAGGCGGAAGTACTGGTCACGGCGATTGTGGGTATGATTGGCATTCGCCCCACCATAGCGGCAATTAACGCCGGAAAGACCATAGCCCTTGCCAACAAGGAAACACTGGTCTGTGCCGGACACATTATCATGCCTCTGATCAAAGAAAAAAAGGTGCCACTGCTTCCCGTGGACAGCGAGCACAGCGCCATCTTCCAGTCCCTGCAGGGACAGCCGAGGGAAAGACTGGCAAAGATTTTACTGACTGCCTCCGGCGGACCTTTCCGGGGAATGAAGAGAGAGGAACTGGTAAACATAAGACCCGAGGATGCCTTAAAGCACCCCAACTGGTCCATGGGACGGAAAATCACCATCGATTCCTCCACACTGGTCAACAAGGGGCTGGAGGTTATGGAAGCCCACTGGCTGTTTGACACTCCCTACGATAAAATCCAGGTGGTGGTGCAGCCCCAGAGCGTCGTCCACTCCATGGTGGAATACGAGGACGGCGGCATTATGGCACAGCTCGGCACGGCGGATATGAAGCTTCCCATCCAGTACGCCCTGTTTTATCCGGATCGTAGATTTTTACCCGGAAAAAGACTCGACTTTTACGAGCTTTCCTGGATTACCTTTGAAAAGCCGGATACGGATACCTTCCGGGGACTTTTACTCGGTTACCGGGCGGGAGAGACGGGCGGAAGCATGCCCACGGTTTACAACGCCGCCAACGAAATGGCAGTCAGCCTGTTTTTAGACGGAAAAATTGGGTATCTTAAGATTACGGAGCTCATAGAGGAATGTATGGAGGCTCATAAACTTATCGTAAATCCTTCCGTGGAGGAAATCCTTCAGACGGAGCAGTGGACTTACAATTATATTAAACAAAAACAGTAAGGACAGAACAGTATGCAGGTAACACTCATGACCATAGTCTGGTTCATTATTATTTTCGGAATTGTGGTGCTTTCCCACGAATTCGGACATTTTATCATAGCAAAGGCAAACGGTATCCATGTCGTGGAATTTTCCGTGGGTATGGGACCGAAAATTTTTTCTGTAAAGCGGAAGGATACGGTATATGCCCTGCGGCTGCTTCCCATCGGCGGCGCCTGTATGTTTGAAGGCGAAGACGGCAGGGAGAGCGACGCAGAGGGAAAATCCGAAGCGGAGTCGGATGCAGGCTCCTTTAACAAAGCAGGCGTCTGGTCCAGAATTGCCACGGTAGTGGCAGGTCCGGTATTCAACTTTATCTTAGCCTTTGTGGTAGCGGTGATTTTAGTGTCCATGGCATCCCCTGCACCCAGCACCATAAGCGGTGTGGTGGAAAACAGTCCGGCGGCACAGGCGGGACTTGCGGAAGGCGACCGGATTGTAAGCATCAACGGCGAAAAGACCTACCTGTTTAAGGATATTTCCCTGATTGCCTACTTAAACGGCGGCAATCCCATGGAGATTGTATACGTAAGAAACGGCGAAAAAACAACCACAACCCTGACACCGGCGTACAATGAGGAATACGGCACCTATATGTTGGGGATTACCGGTACCTACGGTCATGCCAAAGGGCTTTCCGTATTCAAATATGCCTGGTATGAGATGCGTTACTGCGTTGTCAACACCTACAAGAGTCTGGGTATGATGCTTACCGGTAAATTCTCCAGACAGGATGTGGCGGGTCCCGTGGGCATTGCGGTAAATGTGGTGGGAAAAACCTACGAGAATACCAGAAGCTATGGCTTAAAGACCGTATTTTACAATATGTTCAACATTGTGCTGCTGCTGTCGGTGAACTTAGGTATTTTAAACCTGCTGCCCATTCCGGCGCTGGACGGCGGCAGACTGGTGTTTTTGATTGTGGAGGTATTCCGCAAAAAGCCGGTACCGCCCGAAAAAGAAGGCATGGTCCACTTTGCGGGACTGGTATTCTTTATGGTGCTGATGGTAATTGTTTTCTTTAACGATTTAGTCAATATTTTTGCTCATTGATGGTACGGAAAGAGAGAAGGATATGAAGATACAGTGCGCAAGCTGCGGCGGCGAATACGAAAATACCGAAAAAATGTGTCCCTATTGCGGAACGGAGAACAAAGAAGCCGCCGGACGGGAAATGAAGCATATCTTAGGCAGTTACGATGCGGAAGCCAAGGAAATGGAAACCACGGTGCCGAAAAAGCACTTAAAAAGATGGTCCCGCACTCTGCTTGCCGTGGTACTTATTATCCTGATAGTGCTTGTGGTGGGAACGGTGGCTGCGGTCATAAAAGGACAGGTTGACAGTGCAGTGGAAGCCGGCAGGGGAAATAAGGCGCTTACGCAGTTAGAGGCGTATTATGAGGCGGAGGATTACGATGCCATGCGGGAATACTGCCGTAAAAATGATTTGTACGGTTATGAATACGACAAGTACTGGGAAGTCATGGATGCGGACAGAAACATCGGCTACTGCACGGAAGACATCGAAAACTATGAGAAATACGGAAACAGGGAGTTTTTGGACAACTTTACGGAACAGATCTGGATCTACGGAACAATGGCTTATGAAAAAGGTTACGAAGCCGTAAACGATAGGAACTTTTTAGGAAACGAGGACAGGATAGAAGCTCTTTTATCCGGCTTCTCGGACACCTTAAAGGAGCATGGTTTTACCGATGAAATGATTGAACTTTTGAAAACGGGAAACGAAGAGGATAAGGAACTCTTTCAAAATAAGGCAAGGGAGAATTTTTAAGGCACATGAAATGTATGTATTGTGGCGGGGAAATGCCTGCCAAAAGCACAAAATGCCCTTACTGCGGAAGGGAAAATCAAAGCGGCATTGCCTTTGAACGGGAAGTAAGGGAAAAAGAAGCACGGAACCGGGCGCTGGGCGATGAAATCCTAAAAAAGAATTTACCGTGGCTTACCCAGAAAATGCTGACGAGAATCATTGTGGTTACGGCGGTATTGAATGTAGTGCTGTTCTTTTCCACCTTTCTCATGTTCTTATGGAGTGACAGAGCCCCTGCCGTAAAGGAGGCAAAAGCAGGCTCTGCCGCAGAACGGTACCTCCGGAATTTTGAAACGGAAGATTACTATTGCGGAAATTTTATCGAGAGCATGAACGATTACATAGGTGCGAAAACGGATGGAACGGAGATGAAAGCGTACCATATAGAGAGCATGGTAAGGCATGGCTTTTATCTGGCACAGCAGATTTACGACGATAAAATGGGAGCAGAAGAAAAAGAAGAAGCGGCAGCGCTTTTAGAGGCATTTTTTGCAGAATATGTCGGACTGCCGGAGGAATACCGCTATTTTTACCGGACGGAAGAATGGAGTACCGGCGACTATGAACAGCGCACGGCATCAAGGGATGCGGCGGTTTCCTGGCTCTGTGAAAAGGAGGGCGTGGACTGATGGGATTTATCATTTTTCTTGCGGCAATCATAGCCTTTTACGTGTACGCCGGTAAAAAATGGAAGGACGAAACCAAAAGACGGTTTAAGATAGTAGTCTGTGGCATTTCCCTTCTGTGCACGGTGTTTCTGCTGTTAATCTGTATCAGCGGGGCAAAAGACCTCTACGAAACCGAGAAAGACCGTTCCCTTTCCGCCAGGATGGACAGCGTGGAATACGAGCTGCGCAGGGGAGACTATATCGGCGCCATTACGTCCATGCAGGTCAACCATGATTATGAGGAGGAATTTTCCTATATCTGGGAACGCTGTGAAATGTATATGACGAGAAATTATTGCGCGTTATACAAAAAGGCGGCAGAGGAAAACGAGACATACAAGGATAAGGCGGCGGAATGGGAGCAGAAGTTAAAAGAAATCTGCGAAAATCCTGCTTTTCCCGCACAGAATGCCCAGTACGGCGAATATTTTCAAAACAGTGTGCGGTAGTTTTGACTTTTAGTGGGAAAAATATTATAATATTTATTATTTTCAGACAGGGAAAGAGAAGAAATACGAAGGAGGCAGAAGGCTTTATGAAGAAATTGGAAGAATATGTAAGAAGCATACCGGATTTTCCGGAGGAAGGGATTATTTTCAGAGATGTAACCAGTGTCCTGCAGGATGCGGACGGTCTGCAGCTTGCCATTGACACCATGCAGGATCTGATTAAGGACATTGATTATGATGTGGTAGTGGGTGCAGAGTCCAGAGGATTCATATTTGGAGCCCCCATCGCTTATAATAATCATAAGCCCTTTGTACTGATTCGTAAAAAAGGAAAACTGCCCTGCGAAACCATTGAAGAAACTTACGATCTGGAGTACGGCACGGCAACCATCCAGATTCACAAGGATGCCATCAAGCCCGGACAGAAGGTGCTCATCGTGGACGACTTAATTGCCACGGGCGGTACCACGGAAGCCATGATTCACCTGGTGGAAAGACTGGGCGGCGAAGTGGCAGGACTGGTATTCTTAATGGAACTGGCAGGCTTAAAGGGCAGAGAAAGACTCTCTAAGTATCGTATGGAATCTGCCATTATTTATGAAGGAAAATAAAACAGCTTACAGGTAAAGGTGCGATGACCTATGACAGAAGAAAAAAACGGATTGGTTCTTGATGATGGAAAAATAACGGCATTAAAGGAATTTATGACACCTGACGAACTTTATCAGATGTTAATTGCACGTGTCAAAAAATACCATCCTTCCGACGATATTTCCATGATAGAAAAAGCCTACAAGGTGGCAAGCAAGGCACATGAAGGACAGTTCCGGAAGTCCGGCGAGCCTTACATCATCCACCCTCTTTATGTTGCCATCATTCTGGCAGATTTAGAGATGGATAAGGAAACCATCGTGGCTGGCATTCTGCACGATGTAGTGGAAGATACCGTCATGACGGAGGAACAGATTACCGAGGAATTCGGGGCGGAAGTGGCGCAGCTTGTGGACGGTGTTACCAAGCTTGCCAATATCCCCTTAAGCAGCGGTACCGGTTCGGAAAGCGATGCCAGACTGGAAATGCAGGCGGAAAACCTGCGTAAAATGTTCCTTGCCATGGCAAAGGATATCCGTGTCATTATCATCAAGCTGGCGGACAGACTCCACAATATGCGTACCTTAAAGTACCAGAAGCCGGAGAGTCAGCAGAGAATTGCAAAGGAAACCTTAGAGGTATATTCCCCCATTGCCCAGAGACTCGGTATTTCCAAAATCAAGGTAGAGTTAGACGACTTAGCGCTCAAATACTTAGAGCCGGAAGCCTACTACGATCTGGTGGAAAAGATTGCGGTCCGGAAGAGTGAGCGGGAAAAATACATTGAAAATATTGTGCAGGAAGTAAAGAAGCATATTGAAAATGCCGGCATCAAGGCGGAAATCGATGGCAGGGTCAAGCATTTCTTCAGCATTTATAAAAAGATGAAGAACCAGAATAAGACCATCGACCAGATTTACGATTTGTTTGCCGTGCGTATCATTGTGGACACGGTAAAGGACTGTTATGCCGCACTGGGTGTTATCCATGAAATGTATAAGCCCATTCCGGGACGTTTCAAGGACTACATTGCCATGCCCAAGGCAAATATGTACCAGTCCCTGCACACCACGGTAATCGGCAGCTCGGGACAGCCCTTCGAGGTGCAGATCCGTACCTTTGAAATGCATAAGGCGGCGGAATACGGTATTGCCGCCCACTGGAAATACAAGGAAGCCTCCGACGGCAAGAAAGTGGAAACGCAGGAAGAGGAGAAGCTTACCTGGTTACGGCAGATACTGGAGTGGCAGAGAGACACCTCCGACAACCGGGAGTTCATGAATCTGCTGAAAAACGACCTCGACCTGTTCTCCGACAATGTATACTGCTTTACCCCAAGCGGGGATGTCAAGAATCTGCCCGCAGGATCCACGCCCATTGACTTTGCGTACAGCATTCACAGCGCCGTGGGCAACCGGATGGTGGGTGCCAGAGTAAACGGCAAGTTAGTCACCATTGATTATGTGATTAAAAACGGAGACCGGGTGGAAATTATCACCTCCCAGAATTCCAAGGGTCCCAGCCGGGACTGGCTCAAAATCGTAAAGAGCACCCAGGCGAAAAATAAGATTAACCAGTGGTTCAAGAACGAATTTAAGGAAGACAATATCGGCAAGGGCAAGGAGCTTTTAGCAAACTACTGCAAGGCAAGAAGCATCCAGCTTTCCGATTTGTTAAAGCCCGAATACATGGAGGCTATCCAGCGCAAGTACGGCTTTCTGGACTGGGATGCGGTGCTGGCTGCCATCGGACACGGCGCCTTAAAGGAAGGCCAGATTGTCAATAAGATGCAGGAGTACTACGAGAGGGATCACAAGAAGGAGCTGACCAACGAAGAAGTACTGGCTTCCATTGCGGAAAATGCCCAGAAGAAGCCCTCCGAAAGAGGCTCCAAGAGCGGTATCATTGTAAAGGGTATTACCGATGTATCCGTTCGTTTTTCCAAATGCTGTTCCCCCGTACCGGGAGACGAAATTGTGGGCTTTGTCACCAGAGGCCGAGGCATTTCCATTCACCGGACGGACTGCGTGAATATATTAAGCCTGCCGGAAATGGAGCGTTACCGTCTGATTGAGGCGGACTGGCAGCAGGATGCGGAAACCGCAAATGCCGGCAAGTTCTTTGTGGATATCAAGATTTATGCCAACAACCGTAACGGCCTTTTGGCGGATGTGTCCAAGGCGTTTACGGAGAGGGATATCAACATTATTTCCGTCAATACCCGTACCAGCAAGCAGGGCATTGCCACCATGCAGCTCTCCTTCGAGGTAACAAGCAGGGAAGAGCTTACGAAAATCATTGATAAGCTACGTATGATAGACAGTGTGATTGACATAGAAAGGACTGTGGGATAATGGCAGAGTTACAGATTGGCAGAATTGTTTTGGGAAGCTGCGCGACCAACTGTTATTACATCCATAAAGAAGGAAAAACGGAAACGGTGGTCATAGACCCGGCGGACAGAGGCACCTATATCTATGAAAAAATAAAGGAAAAAGGTCTTTCCGTGACAGCCATTCTTTTGACACACGGACATTTTGATCATATTCTCGGGGTAAAGGAGTTGCAGTCGGCAACCGGTGCAAAGACTTACCTTTTGAAGGAGGAGGTACCCCTTTCCTCCGACCCGGAAAAGAACCTTTCCGGATGGACCGGCACACAGGTAAGTCTTGTTCCCGATGTGGAGGTTTCGGACGGGGAGGAGTTTACCCTTGCCGGCATTACTTTTAAGGTACTGGCAACACCCGGCCATACCGATGGAAGCTGCTGTTATTACTTAAAAGAGGACGGCGTGGTATTCTGCGGAGACACCGTTTTCTTAGAGTCGGTGGGACGTACCGATTTCCCTACGGGAAGCGGCAGCAAGCTGCTTAATTCCGTAAGGGAGAAAATCTTTACCCTGCCGGATGACGTAAAACTCTATCCGGGACACGGCGATGCCACTTCCGTAGAGCATGAGAAGAAGTATAATCCGTTTTTTTAGCAGAAGCTTTTTTTACAGGAAACGTTTGGGGGAAGCAATGATATTTAAGTGTAAAAACTGCGGCGGTAACACGGTTTACAGTCCGGAACAGCACAGGATGTACTGTCCGTACTGCCAGAGCTTTGACAGTGACGAAAAGTTAGCGGGCGAAGAACCCACCACCTTTCAGTGCCAGAACTGCGGGGGAGAACTGCAGATACGGGACTATTTATCCGCGTCCCGTTGTCCTTACTGTGAGGACTATATTATCTTTGATGAGAGAGTGTCGGGACAGTATCGTCCGAAGCTCATGATTCCCTTTCTTTTGGGAAAGGACAAAATTAAAGAGCTGATGCGTAAGAAATTCAAATCCTGTGTTTTTGCACCGGATGATTTCTGCTCGGATGTAAAACTCGATACCATGACCGGTATGTACGTGCCGTTCTGGATGTACGATTACCGGGCAAAAGGCTTTTTTGACGGCCTTGGCAGGATAGTCCGCACCTGGGTATCGGGAGGACGGGAATTTACCGAAACGAAAACCTACCACATTGTCAGGGACCTGGAGGCAACCTTTGAAAAGGTGCCGGCGGATGCTTCCTATCTGATGCCGGACGCTACCATGGATTTGATGGAGCCGTACCGGTACGGACAACTGGAGGACTTTAAGGAATGCTTTTTATCCGGCTTTTCCGCAGAGCATTACAATATGGAAGCGGAAGAAGCAAAAGGACGTGCGGAAAGCAAGTCAAAAGCCGACATGCATGAGATTTTGAACAACAGCCTGCAGGGCTATACAGGCGTACAGGGAAGGGAAAACGAACGCATTACCTTAGAGCAGAAGGAACATTGCTTTACCCTGCTTCCGGTCTGGATTTACCGGTACATATACAAAAATGAAGCCTATATCTTTTACATTAACGGACAGACGGGAAAAATCGTAGGAAAAGTACCCTTGTCAAAACCGAAGGTATTTGCCTACGGGGCAACGGTGTTTGCCTGTTTGTCTGCCATTATGGTTCTGTTAAAATATCTCTTTGTATTTTTGTAAGGAAAAGAGCGGGGAAAGGTAAGGGTTTCATGAAAGCATATTTTAAGTATTTCAGGTGGCTGTTTCTCATCGTTTTGGTACTGGCAGCCGCTTACGTGGGCGTATATTTCCTCCATAATGCCTTGGACGGCGGGGCAAAGAGAGGAAACAATCAGGCGCCCACACAGAGAGTATACGATTTTGCCGATAAACTTACGGATGAGGAAGAAAGCAGATTGGAAGCGCTGATTGCGGAAAGAGAAGCGCAGATACACTGTGATTTGGTAGTAGTGACCTTAAATGAGCCGATTTTGTCCTACGGCGGTTATGAGGACCGGGACAATACCAATGCCAACTGGAACACGAGCATGCGTAACTATGCAGACGATTTCTACGATGACAACAATTTTGGTTACGACAAGGTGCATGGGGACGGCGCCCTGCTTTTAGACAACTGGTTTCTGGCGGGGACGGCGTACAGTCAGGCGGGGACCTGGTTATCCACCTGCGGCAGGGTCTATGAGCACTATACAACCGGCATGGTAAACAGAGTGCTGGATGATGTGACAGACAATGTGGACAGCAGTCCTTACCGGGCGTATAGGACCTACGTGGAAAACATATACCGGGAAATGTCCGGAAAGAAAGGCATCAACATCCCCTGGTTTATTGTCATTCTTATTCCCGCTGCGGTGGCAGGCTATTTTATTGCCCTGCATATCAAACCGAAGGAAGGAAAAAAGACCACGGGAGCATCTACTTATCTGGATAAAAACAACGTGGTATGCCATGTGCAGAAGGATGAACTGGTGAATACGACGCTGACAAGCCGTAAAATTGAGAGCAGCTCCGGAAGCTCGGGAGGCTCCCACGGAAGGTCGGGCGGACATGTGAGCCGGGGCGGCGTGCACCACGGCGGTGGCGGACGAAGAAGATAGACACCGGGGAAAAAATAAAAAAGGAGCGGAAGCTCCTTTTTTAATGAAAAATTTCGCACAAATGGACAAAATAAAAAACATCCACATGACGGTATGGATGTTTTTTATTTCTGATGTAATTAGCTTTTTTATTTCGATTATGCCATCTTGTTAACGGCAGCAGCTAAACGGGATACTTTTCTGGAAGCATTGTTTTTGTGATATACTCCCTTGGAAGCAGCTGAATTAATTTCGCTTGTAGCAGCAACTAATGCAGCAGAAGCAGCAGCCTTATCACCAGCTTCAACAGCAGCATTTACTTTCTTAATAGCTGTTTTAACGCCGGACTTGATAGCCTTATTTCTTTCAGTTCTTACCTGAG
>ERZ1034976.2179-NODE-2179-length-13723-cov-18.781826_pt1 | contig 13723 bp, 7 predicted proteins | sample MGYA00520623_ERZ1034976 | MGnify/ENA primary metagenome ERZ1034976 (study PRJEB33766, sample SAMN09781774) | gut metagenome | biome: gut microbiome | host: Homo sapiens | place: Madagascar | study: EMG produced TPA metagenomics assembly of the PRJNA485056 data... | reverse complement strand
CAGTCTTGATAAAGGCATCATTACCCAGGTTTTGCACCTCAATGCCTGCACAGCCGTATACTTTTCCACCGACTATGCTTGCATGTCCACCATTGAAGATTACCCTGTCATTGCTGACCACATTGCAGTTGATTGCCGAATCAGCCTCCACAAAGCCATCTACCTCCACCTCGGTATACTCCATGAACTTGGCAAACAGATTGCCCTTTACAATAATCCGGGCCTTTCCCATGCCAATCATGCCTTTTCTGAGAATCAGGTCATTACCGGCCTCAAGCACGCAGCCCTCGCAAATACCATCTATCGTGATGGACTTTGCAGCTCTTATTCTGGCTCCGGTCTTCACACTGCCATGTATGACCACGTCCCCGACAAAATCTATATTTCCTGTTCCCACATCCACATCACCGTTTATTTCAAGAATAGGAAGAATAATGATTCGATTCTTGTGCCTTTCAATTTTACCATCGATAGCAGCTGTATATGTAAGTCCATCGACAGATTTGTCAAAGCCGCGCCCCACAAGCGGTGGCAGTCCCTTGCCTTTCTTTGCGGCAATTACCTTGCCAAGCACATCAATACCATCCTCGCCTGCAACAGGCTCACAATAGTTTGCAATCGTCTGGCCTTTTTTGACCACCTCAACCGAGTGCACACTCCAGTAATCCACTGAGCCATCGCTCTTAACCGTTGGGCGGTGGTTCAAGTCACTGTTGAAGTAAAAATCAAAATATCCATCAGCCCCGTCAACAGCCGGCTTTCCCTTTGCAAAAAGCACTTCCCTGCCCATAAGTCTTTTTTCTACCATATCTGAAATGGTATCACAATTGATGCCGTATATCACACCATTGCGGTTTACAGCTTCAAGTACCTCATCTACTGTATAATGCCATTCTTCTTCAACTGCAGGCAGCATGATAAATGCCTCCATCCTGTCGCTGCTTATTCTAATAACTGGCTCTCTCTTTATACCGGTATCATCCATATTATTTCCTCACTATATATCGGTCTTTTTGTTCCTGCTAAAGTATAACTATCATGCTATTTCTTTAATAAATGCATTATATCATCATTTGAATTTTAAGAAAAGCCACTAAATATAAAAAATCCGGGCAATATCATCCTACTGATAATATGCCCGGACTTTCTGCCAAACAGCGCTTTCAAAATATAATCTGTATTTAATTATTTAAACTGAGCCAGACGTTCCTCTACCTGAGCCATCATCTGCTCATACTTTGCAAGCTTGTCCTTTTCCTCTTGAACCTTTTCAGGCTTTGCATTGTTTAAGAATTTCTCATTTGAGAGCATGCCCTTTGAGCGTGCAAGCTCCTTTGTGAGCTTATCCTTTTCTTTATTTAGTCTTTCCTTTTCCTTCTCAAAATCAACAAGATCCTCAAGCGGCAGGTATGCAACCGCATCAGGTATCACTACTGATACAGCGTCATCTCCGATACCGGCCTTGCCCTGCTGTACTGTAATCTCGCTGGTAAATGCAAGATTTACATATACCTCCTTGTTGTCCTCGAATATCTTTCTGACTGACTCATCATCACTTGTGATGAAAAGCTTTGCCTTTCTTGAAGGTGGAACATCCATCTGTGTACGGACATTTCTGATACCCTTTACGAGATCCTTGCAGTGCTCGATTGCGGCTTCCTCTGTCTGGAAATTCCACTCTTTTTTGTACTCAGGCCATTTAGAGAGCATGATAGTCTCCTCGTCTGACTGAAGTGTGCAGAAGATTTCCTCTGTGATAAACGGCATATATGGATGAAGGAGCTTCAGTGCATTTACAAGTACTGTCTTAAGGGTCCAGAGTGCTGCATTTGCTGACTCAGGATTTTCATCCTTCTTGTAGGTACGAACCTTTGCGATCTCGATATACCAGTCGCAGAACTCATCCCAGATGAAGTCGTATACCTTTTGTACTGCGATTCCAAGCTCGAACTTGTCCATGTTTTCTGTGGCATCCTTTGCAAGAGTATTTACCCTTGAAAGAATCCACTTATCAGCTGCATGAAGCTCATCAATCTTTGGCTCTCTAAGCTCTACACCTTCAAGGTTCATCATGATAAATCTTGATGCATTCCATACCTTGTTGGCGAAGTTTCTTGAAGCCTCAACTCTCTCCCAGTAGAAACGCATGTCATTTCCCGGTGCATTTCCTGTGATAAGTGTCAGACGAAGTGCATCTGCACCATACTTGTCGATAACCTCAAGCGGATCAATTCCGTTTCCGAGTGATTTACTCATCTTGCGGCCCTGAGAATCTCTTACGAGTCCATGGAAAAGCACTGTGTGGAATGGTGCCTTGCCCATCTGCTCATAGCCTGAGAAAATCATCCTGATTACCCAGAAGAAAATGATATCGTAGCCTGTTACAAGCACATCGTTTGGATAGAAATAGTCAAGATCCTCTGTCTTTTCAGGCCAGCCGAGTGTTGAGAATGGCCAGAGCGCTGATGAGAACCATGTATCAAGTGTATCAGGATCCTGTGTCCAGTGCTCCTTGCCACACTTAGGACATTTGCCAGGCTTTTCTATTGAAACTACCATCTCTCCACAGTCATCACAGTACCATGCAGGTATTCTGTGTCCCCACCAGAGCTGACGGCTGATACACCAGTCGCGGATATTGTCTGTCCAGTTGAAGTATGTCTTGTCCATTCTTGAAGGAAGAAGCTTGATTTCTCCGTTCTTTACTCCCTCAACTGCAGGCTTGATCATCTCGTCCATCTTGACGAACCACTGCTGCTTGATCATTGGCTCAACTGTTGTGTGACAGCGGTCATGCACACCTACATTGTGTGAGTGTGGTACAACCTTTACTAAAAGGCCCTGCTCCTTAAGATCCTCAACCAGTGCCTTTCTGCACTCGTATCTGTCCATTCCGGCATATTTTCCGGCCTTTTCATTCATTGTGGCATCATCATTGATTACAACGATTTCCTCTAAGCTGTGGCGTTTTCCTACCTCGAAATCGTTAGGGTCGTGTGCAGGTGTAATCTTTACACAGCCTGTTCCAAACTCTTTATCTACGTATGAATCTGCGATTACCGGAATCTCCCTGTCTGTGCATGGAAGCTTCAGGGTCTTTCCAATGATATCCTGATAGCGCTCATCATCAGGGTTTACAGCTACAGCTGTATCTCCGAAAAGTGTCTCAGGACGTGTTGTTGCTATCTCTACGAATCTGCCTTCCTCGCCAACTACAGGATAGTTGATGTGCCAGAAGAAGCCATCCTGCTCCTCATGCTCTACCTCTGCATCTGAAATAGATGTCTTACATACCGGACACCAGTTTACGATTCTTGAGCCCTTATAAATCCAGCCCTTCTTATAAAGCTTTGTAAATACCTCCTGTACTGCGTGTGAGCATCCCTCATCCATGGTAAATCTCTCACGCTGCCAGTCTGCTGATGATCCAAGCTTACGAAGCTGCTTTACGATACGTCCGCCGTACTCTTTTCTCCAGTCCCAGCATTTCTCCAGGAACTCTTCTCTTGTAAGGTCTGCCTTGTTGATTCCCTGCTCTTTAAGTGCCTGGATGACCTTTACCTCTGTTGCGATGGATGCGTGGTCTGTTCCCGGCTGCCAGAGTGCATTGTAGCCCTGCATTCTCTTGTATCTGATAAGGATATCCTGCATGGTGTTGTCAAGGGCATGTCCCATGTGCAGCTGTCCTGTGATGTTTGGTGGTGGCATCACGATTGTGAATGGTTTTTTGCTGCGGTCTACCTCAGCATGGAAGTAGCCATTGTCTTCCCACTTTTTGTAAAGACGGTCCTCGATGTCCTTTGGATCATAGGTTTTGTTTAGTTCTTTGCTCATGTTTTCCTCCTTTTATATGAATGACGCAAAAGCTTTGGGGCTTTGTTGTATCAGGTCGCGCATTATGTATGGAATTATGTTCATGATTACGCTGCCAAGACACTGTAAAAATTATGATGAAGGATTGCTTAGACCATGACGCAACCGGCTTTTAGCGCCGTCCATGGTGCTAACGCCTCGCCCGCACGTCCATGTGCGTGCGTTGCTGGGCTGTGTACATAATTTTAACAGTCTCTAGGCAGCTCCATAAATCACATAATTCCATACATAATGCGCGGCCTGATAATTCAGGCTGTGAGCTTTTACTGTTCTTCTTTTCATTTAGCGATTGGCGACCGATTGGATTGCATGCGCAATCTTCCGGTCTGGGTACAAAGCACCCAATATAAGTTGAAAATCAGACTCTTTCAAGGCTTCTCTACAGCTTAACGCTGCTACAATTTTCAATCTATGCAGGCACTTACGGCTCGGTTCACTAAAAAACGCCCCTCCGGTCTACGACCGGAAGGGCGAATTAGCGCTGTACCACCTTCGTTTACATCGGAGCATATATATACATATAAACTCGAATGCCTCATGTCCTGTAACGCGGACTAATCGGAAGAACTTATGTCAAATCTCGTTATATATAGATTTAACTTTCTGGGTTCTTCGGCTCAAAAGCTACCTTCCATGATTTCTGTCTTAAGCATCTTTCAGCCTGCCCAAAATGTATCACCATCTTACGGACCGGATGCTCTCTCTGAAAGCTTTCGTCATGTACTCCTCTTTCTTATGCCTTTAAATATTTTGCCTGTTTCTTTCTACAATATTAAAGTGCATTGGGTGATTTGTCAATATGATTTTTGCACAACATTCTTAGTTGCGACTATATCCACACCGGTTGCTGCAACATCGCTTAGCAGTACATCACCTATATGCACCGGTGCCTCTACCGTGATTTGGTTGATACACTCCATCACATCCATTATCTTTTCCTTTGGAATATCCTGTGCCGTCTTTACGGATACCATCGGTATTGTGCCATTTTTCACACAGACTGTACTTGTCACAATTCGTGTCGGATGCGTCACTTCCTTTGCTCCGTAGTCCGCTCCGCGCTTGCAGGTGTTTCCGGTTACTGTGACATTTTCTCCATCTATTGTCACCTTAAGGGCACATCCCAGAGGGCAGCCTATACATGTCAAATTTCTTTCTTCCATGATACTATGCCTCCTCAATCTTTATCGTAATTGTGCGGGGATTGTCTGTTTCAATAAGCTCCTTCTTCTTAAGCACTACCTGCTCCATCTCACCCGGCGCCATTACTGGACGCTTGCGGTGCTGCAGCTGTTTATCATCCAGATATACTGCAATATAGCAATTCTTATACACAGCTCCCACTCGAAATCTTACCGTCACAGTACCATCCATTTGTGCAGTATTTATAGTGCTTGGGACAGTATATCGTACTCCGCCTGTAGCGGTTATCGATATCTCTTTGCCACCGCAACTCTTATCACCGCCATTTTTCACATATTCTGCGGCATGGCGACCTGCTGCTGTCGCTTCCTCTGACACGTAATCCACGATGTCATGCACATGAAGCACATTTCCGCAGGCAAATACACCGGGCACATTTGTCTCAAGGCTTTCGTTTACGACCGGTCCGCTTGTTACCGGATTGAGCTCTACACCGGCTGTTTTTGAAATCTCATTTTCCGGAATGAGTCCGCATGATAGTAAAAGCGTGTCGCACTCGTAAAACTCCTCTGTTCCCTCAATGGGCTTGTTATGCTCGTCCACCTGTGCGAGAGTGATGCCCTCCACACGCTCCCTGCCCTTTATATCAACCACTGTGTGGCTGAGCTTAAGCGGAATTCCAAAATCATCCAAGCACTGCACGATATTACGCTTCAAGCCTCCCGAATACGGCATGAGCTCTGCAACCACCTGCACCTTGGCACCCTCTAAGGTCATTCTCCTAGCCATGATAAGACCAATGTCTCCTGAACCGAGTATTACTACCTTTCGTCCCAGCATGTAGCCCTCTATATTCACCAGTCTCTGAGCTGTGCCCGCCGAGAAAATTCCTGCCGGTCTGTAGCCTGGTATGTTAAGAGCACCTCTTGCTCTCTCCCTGCAGCCCATCGCAAGTATTACGGTCTTTGCAGCGATATGAAAAAGTCCGTCTGTGCGGTTCATAGCTGTAACTATTTTATCGTTTGCCTCATCTTTTATCTTTACATCATGCCTGTCATCTGCCCCGTTTTCGAACTCGTCACCGGTTGAGATATCCATGACCATCGTATTGAGCCTGTACTCTATGCCAAGCTCTTTAACCTCTTTGATAAATCTGCCGGCATATTCAGGGCCTGTGAGTTCCTCCTTAAAGGTGTGCAGACCAAAGCCGTTGTGTATACACTGATTTAAGATACCGCCAAGCTCACAGTCTCTCTCCAGTATAAGTATTTTATCTATTTTATTTTTCTTAGCGGAAGCTGCTGCCGCAAGACCTGCCGGGCCTCCTCCTACTATCACAATATCGTAAAAATCCATATTGTCCCCCTATCCGCGATTCTTGCTCATTCCAACAACTATCCTTGACTTTCCACCGCTTTTAGTGATGTCAAGCTGCGAAATTCCCTTCTCTCTGGCGATAATCTCCATAGTTCTCGGAGAACAAAAGCCTGCCTGACATCTGCCCATTCCGGCTCTGGTGCGTCTCTTCACGCCATCAAGTGACTTTGCGCCCAGTGGTCTGTTTACCGCATCCATTATCTCGCCCTCCGTAATCATCTCACAGCGGCAGATTATATTACCATACTCAGGCTTTTCCTTTATCAGCTTTTTATACTCATCCTCTGAAAGCTTCTTTGGATTTAAAATACCTTTTCTTGTCTCAATGAAGTCCGCATTTTTAGAAGGATTAAAAAGCCCCTCAACTATTGCTGCCACTCTCTCACCGATAGCCGGCGCACTTGATAAGCCCGGTGACTCTATACCTGCGCAGTCAATAAAATACGGTGCGTCAGAAAGCTCCTCAATGATAAACTCATGTCCGTCCTCATGTGCACGATTTCCTGCAAACGATGTGATAACCTGACGCATAGGAAGTGACGGCACCGAACGTGTGCCGGATTTCACAACATGCTCTAAGCCTGCTCTCGTTGTATTTGTACCATCCTTGTCCTCATGGTCATCTGCTGTAGGTCCGATTAGGATATTTCCGTGTACTGTCGGAGTTACGAGCACACCTTTGCCGTATTTGCCCGGAAGCTGGAAAATAGTCTTGTCAACTATACCTCCCGCAGCCCTGTCTAAAAGCTCGTACTCTCCGCGCCTTGGTGTAATATGTATTTTGTTTTCACTTACCATGTTGTGGAACACGTCAGCATATACACCGGCTGCATTCACAACGCAGCTTGCATGAATTTCGCCATTTTGAGTAATGAGAATATAGCCTGTCTGCTCCTTTTGTATTGCCTTCACCTCGGTGTTAAATAAAAACTCCACACCGTTTGCTGCCGCATTCTCAGCAAATGCGATATTCATGCCAAACGGACATACAATGCCTCCTGTCGGGCAGTAAATAGCTGCCACAACTTCATCAGACAGATTCGGCTCCATCTCATGTGCTTCGCCTGCATCAAGAATTTCAAGTTCCGGCACCCCGTTTGCAATCCCCTGATTATAAAGCTCCTTAAGCCTTGGCATATCGTCATCGCTAAAGCACACTATCAGTGAGCCGTTTCTTCTGAACTCAAAATCAAGCTTCTTCGACAGCTCATCCATCATCTCATTTCCACGGAGATTCATCTGTGCCATAAGTGTACCGGTCTTACAATCAATTCCGGAATGGACAATAGCACTGTTTGCCTTTGAAGTGCCACAGCACACGTCCTCCTCCTTTTCCACCACACAGATGGACAGTTTATATTTCGAAAGCTCTCTGGCACAGGCGCTTCCCGATACTCCCGCTCCTATAATTACTACATCATACATGTTGTTTTCTCCTACCAATTTCCATTGTATATTTTTACTTTCTATACCACTAAGTTCACTCAAATAAGCTCATTTAAAACAATGCAAGCATCAGCTATTATTCATCCTTCGCCCAGTTAAATGCGCATGCAACGGCCTTTTTCCACATTTTAAGCTTCTTTTCTCTCAAATCAGCCTCTATCTCCGGCTCAAACACACGGTCAATAGCCCAGTTTCTCTTTATATCATCCATGCTGTCCCAATAGCCCACCGCAAGCCCTGCGAGGTATGCTGCACCCATGGCTGTAGTCTCCACGCACACAGGCCTGTTGACCGGTGCATTGCTGATATCAGCCTGCATCTGCATGAGCAGGTTGTTGGCACTGGCGCCGCCGTCCACCTTAAGCGATGTGAGATTGATGCCCGAATCAGCCTTCATTGCCTCAAGCACATCATTTACCTGAAATGCCATTGATTCCAAAGTGGCCCTTATGACATGGTACTTGTTTACACCTCTCGTAAGACCCACAATAGTTCCTCTCGCATACTGATCCCAGTACGGTGCCCCAAGCCCTGTAAAGGCCGGCACTACATAGCAGCCGTTTGTATCCTTTACCTTTCTCGCCATGTACTCTGAATCAGTTGATGAATCGATAAATTTCATCTCATCGCGGAGCCATTGGATTGAGGCTCCTGCCACAAATATTGAGCCCTCCAGCGCATATACCACCTTGCCGTCTATGCCCCAGGCTATAGTTGTAACAAGTCCGTTCTTTGAGGATACCGGCATCTCACCTGTGTTCATCAGCAGAAAACAGCCTGTACCGTATGTATTTTTTGCTTCTCCCGCCCTAAAGCAGGTCTGGCCAAAAAGCGCAGCCTGCTGGTCTCCTGCCGCACCCGCGATAGGAATCGGACCCCCGAAAAACACAGGATTCACCTCACCATATACACAGCTTGACGGCATTGGCTTTGGAAGCATGCTCTTTGGTATATCAAGCTCCTTAAGTATCTCATCATCCCACTTTAAGGTATTGATATTAAACATCATAGTTCTTGAAGCATTGGAATAATCCGTGACATGCACCTGTCCCTGAGTGAGCTTCCATATAAGCCATGTCTCGACTGTTCCAAACAAAAGCTCGCCTCTTTCGGCTCTCTCCCTTACTCCCGGCACATTGTCAAGGAGCCACTTGAGCTTAGTTGCCGAAAAATAAGCATCTATCACAAGCCCTGTCTTTTTCCTGAAGGTCCCGGTAAGCCCCTTTTCCTTCAGTGAATCCGCATACTCTGCCGTGCGTCTGCACTGCCATACTATCGCGTGATAAACCGGCTCACCTGTATTTTTGTCCCATACAATTGTGGTCTCTCTCTGGTTAGTAATGCCTATCGCACATATGTCGGCTGCCGTAGCCTGGATATTGGCCATTGCCTCCTTTGCCACCTCAAGCTGTGTGGCCCAGATTTCCTCTGCATCATGCTCCACCCAGCCCGGCTTTGGAAAAAACTGCGTAAATTCCTTCTGTGCCACACTGCACATCTCGCCCTTCTCATTGAAAAGTATACATCTGTTGCTGGTCGTGCCCGCATCTAATGCCATAATATACTTTGCCATGTAAAAATCCTCCAACTCTCTATATTTCCAGCTTTTTTCCTTCTATTCTGCTACAGTTCTTCCTCTACCATGCTCTTCTCTTTGTTGAACGCATCATAGATACATGGAATTACGATAAGCGTAAGGATGGTTCCGTATACGAGACCTCCTATTATTGCGATTGCCATCGGCCTTATCATATCTGAGCCATCTCCGATACCTATCGCCGATGTAAACATTGCAAGTATGGTAGTCATCGCTGTCATCAGTATTGGACGAAGCCTTGTACGGCCTGCGTCTATGATTGCCTCATGCTTGCTCATGCCCTCTCTCCTGGCCTGATTGATGTAATCAATGAGCACGATTCCATTATTTACAATGAGACCTGCCAGCATGATAAAGCCAAGCATTGATATGATTCCGAGCTCATTTCCCGTGATGAAAAGAGCTATAAAGCCTCCTGTAAACGCAAGAGGTATACAGAACATGATAATAAACGGTGAAAGCAATGACTGGAACTGCGCCACCATGATAAGATAGATAAATATCACTGCAAGCACAAGCATAAGTCCAAGCTGACTCATTGACTCATTTATTGTCTCATCCTCGCCCTCCATGTCTATTGAATAGCCATCAGGAATGCTAAGTTTATCAATTTTTGATTTAATTTTATTGCTTAGTAATGTTACATTATGGTTTTCATCAACCGCACCTGATACTGTAATATATCTTGTCTGAGCATCTCGATGAATGGTACTCAGTGTCTGTTCCTGCGAAATAGTGCAGATATCACTGAGCGGAATCTCCTTTTCACTGCCATCATTATCCTTATAGGTAAATGTAAGGTTTTTGATGTCGTCCACAGTCACATCAGACTGCTCTGCAGATTGTAAATATACCTCATAGTCCTTTATGTCGGTCGTAATGGTTGTTGCGCTCTTTTGAGATGATATCTCACCGGATACGAGCTGGTATACCTGAGCCACCGTATAGCCATACTTTGCTGCTTTTTCCTTATCCACAGTTATCTTAAGCTCATTGATTGTATCTCCAAGACCGTCATCTATATCTGTCACTCCATTTGTGTCCTTAAGGATATCTGCCACATCACCTGCAAGCTTCTGCAGCTTATCTATATCATTACCCTTAATCCTGACAGAGAGACCACTTCCGAAAAACTCTGATGAGTCCATAGCCTGTGAAGATGCTGTTACCTTGCAGTCCAGATTCTTTGTGCGTTTTTCAATTTCATCTATTACTTTATCCGACGAAACATCCGACTTCTCATCAAGCAATATATACATGCTCACACTGTCGCTTCCTGAGCTCATCAGGTTCATGGTCGAGCTGCCGCCTGCTGTAGCTCCTATTGTGTCTATGCCCTTTATATCAGATATTTTGACCATGACCTTATCAGACAGCTCTGTAAGCTGCTTGAAGTCAAGCTTTTCGTCATCCTTTGCCTCTATGGTAAGTGAAATCTGATTTGACTCCATGTCCATATCCATAAATGTCATTCCCCTTGACATGCAAAGTGCGCCACTGCCGAATAAAAGCACTACTGCCGCAATAAATACCACCGGCTTAAATCTAAGACATGTGCCGAGCACATTTCCATACCAGTCCTTAAAACGGTCAAACCATGGATGCTTTATATCCTTCGTCTTTTTGAGCATGCCTGAAGCAATTGCCGGTACAAATGTGAGTGCTACTACAAGAGATGCCATAAGAGTAAACGCTACCGTAAGTGCCAGGTCTACAAAGAGCTGTCTCGTGATTCCATCAGTAAAAATGATTGGCGCGTACACACTTACCGTGGTGAGTGTAGAGGCAAAAATGGCTCCTGCCACCTGATTTGCACCCTCAACAGCCGCCTTCTTTACCGAATATCCTTCTCCCCTTAATCTGTAGATATTCTCGATTACTACAATTGAATTATCCACCAGCATTCCTATTCCAAGCACAAGTCCCGACATTGAAATGATATTTAAGGTGATATCCGTAAAATACATAAGCACCACTGCCACAATAACCGATAGCGGTATAGATGCTGCGATAACAAGTGTTGGCTTTATATCCTTTAGGAACAAGAGCAATACGAAAATGGCAAGTATTGCTCCCACTATCATATTCTGCATCACACTTTTTACAACCATGTCGATATATACACCCTGGTTCATGAGCACAGTAGTGTGTAATCCGTCATTTTCCTTTTCCAACGAATCAAGCTTGTCTAAAAGACGGTCTGTAACATCTCCTGTAGAGTAGCCGGTCTGCTTCTCCATGGAGAGCATTATTCCGGGATTACCGTTGACTATCGCATATGTCTCATCCGAGTTGTCAGTCATCTCAACATCTGCCACATCACCGACATGAATAGGAGCTATTCCTTCAAGCTTCATATCCATAAGCACTAGATTTGTTAAATCATCAATTGATTTTATCTCATCTCCCACCTGTACTATGTACTGTGTGCCGTTCGAATCATTCACATAGCCTGCAGGCATATCAAAGTTCTGTGCGACGAGCAGCTGCGAGAGCGAGTCAATTGTTAAAACTGCATTTAAGTTTGACTTGTCAAGTGCATCATCCCTGCTCTTTTCAAGCTCCTTCTTTGAGCTGTCAAGAGATGCCGCTGCTGTTGCAAGCTGTGCCGACTGCTGTCCTATGCTTATAGAGCTGATGGCTGCCTGACTGTTTAGATTATCATAGGCATCTAAAAGTGCTGTCTCTCCTTGTGCTATCTGGTCAAGCCCGCTTTGGCACTGCTCTATACCTGTATTCACCTGAATGAGAGTCTGTGCTATCGCTGACGCTGCCGCAGGCAGATCATCTGCTGTGTTTACGGTGATTCCAAGCGCCGAGAGTCCTGAAAACTGTGTTGCAATCTGCTTATCAACCTGCTCAAGCTGCGCTTTGAGTGCTGTGCCCGCTTCACCCGGTGCATTTGCGCCCTCTTTGAGTGACGGAATTGTCTTTGTATATGTATCACTATTCATGAAGTCTGAAAGAGCTGACTGAATTGTTTCAAGCTGGCTCTTCTGCTCATTTAAACTTGCAAGAGTACTCTCTAGCTGAGTCTTCTGCTCTGCAAGCTTTGCCTTTTGCTCCTTTAGCGTATCCACTCCCGCGCTCATCTGATCCGATGCAGATGTGATTGCGTTTTGTCCGCTCTCTATCTTTGCGCTTGCATCATCCATCTGACTTTTTGCATCGTCAAATTTCTTTGAAACGGCATTATTTATTTTCTCATTGAGCGCATCTATCTTGGTCTGATTCATCGTGACCTGTATCTGCTCGGTGAGCTCACCTGTTGCAGTCACTGATGCGACTCCCTCTGTACTCTCAATTGCAGGCTTTAGTGTGTTTTCCACAAAGTCTGTGATTTCCGACTTGCTTTTTCCATCCATATCCACAGCAGTCATCATGATTGGAAGCATGTCCGGATTTATCTTCATAATGGTCGGAGTACCCACTCCATCCTTCCAGCCAGCCTTGACCTGATCTATTTTCTGCTGCATCTCTATCACTACAGAATCCATGTTGGCATTCTGCTCATACTCGCATGTCACCAGAGAATAGCTGTTATATGACATTGAGCTTACGTTTTTGATATTGGACGTAGTTGCCATAGCTGCTTCAAGCGGCGCGGTGACATTGCTCTCCACCTCCTGTGGACTTGCTCCCATATCTGTTGTCACGATAAGTGCATACTGAAAGCTCATATCCGGCAGCAGATCTGTCGTCATCCTGCCAAGTGATACAACACCGAGTACTATTACCAGCAGTACTCCTACAAGTACAGTAAAAGGCTTTTTTACACTATATCTTGATATCATCTGACCCCTCCTTCTTCTTTTCCTTGATAATGTCCTGCCTTAGTTTGATAAACAATGTGATTACTGCGATTTTCACAATAAATTTAATTGGCTGTTATACTTTTATTATACAATGTGGCGGATTGCAACTCAATTGGTTTATACTTTTTTAAGAGTTTTTAACAATAAAAAGACACCCAATTATACGATTAATATAATCCGATGTCCTTAAATGTCTTTTAATATCTTTTATTTATTTCAGCTTCAAATGCCCTCTTCCTCAATCTCATCCTCATCATCATTGATACCTGCAACAGCACTTGTAACGGCTCCGATTACAGCGACAAGCGCAAAGATGATAACTAAAAAAATAACTATAAAGAATGCTACCAAAAAACCTGTATCTGTCATATAATTTACCCCCATAGCTGTCTCACAGCTTCTTTAAAATATAGTTTTAGTTTAACACACTTGTCTGTAAATAACAATATCGTAAAGGGCTAAATTATTGACT
>ERZ1034976.2167-NODE-2167-length-13765-cov-7.737637_pt1 | contig 13765 bp, 16 predicted proteins | sample MGYA00520623_ERZ1034976 | MGnify/ENA primary metagenome ERZ1034976 (study PRJEB33766, sample SAMN09781774) | gut metagenome | biome: gut microbiome | host: Homo sapiens | place: Madagascar | study: EMG produced TPA metagenomics assembly of the PRJNA485056 data... | reverse complement strand
GTATGCATATCGGAGCGTATGACGATGAGCCTGCTACGGTAGATGCAATGCACAGATTTATGGAAGAACAGGGATATACACTTGATATAACGGATCAGAGGATGCACCACGAGATTTATCTGAGTGATGCGCGGAGAGTGGCACCTGAGAAATGGAAGACTGTGGTCAGGCATCCGATAAGGAGGGCTTAAAGGTATGGAATATATTAGAGTTACGAAAGAAAATCTTGAAAAGGAGCACATTTGCTGTGCCATTTCCAACAATAAAGATATTCAGGTATCATCAAAGAAGGCATGGCTTGCGGATAGATTTGATGAAGGTCTTGTGTTTCTTAAGAGCGTAGAACGCGGCAAGTGCTTTATTGAGTACATACCTGCGGAGTGTGCATGGAATCCAATTGAAGCACCTGGTTATATGTATATTAATTGTTTGTGGGTGTCCGGATCTTTCAAAGGTCATGGATGTTCAAGTGAGTTACTTTCCGCGTGTATTGAGGACAGCAAAGAAAAGGGGAAGGAAGGCCTATGTATTCTTGCGGCAGCAAGGAAAAAGCCATTTCTGGCCGATCCGAAGTTTCTAAAATATAAAGGATTTGAAGCTTGTGATGAGGCTGATAATGGAATCCAGTTATGGTATCTGCCATTTGAAGAGAAAACTGAGCCACCGGTGTTCAAGGAATGTGCAAAACACCCTCATATAAATGAACGTGGCTATGTTCTTTATTATACAAACCAATGTCCTTTCAATGCAAAGTATGTACCAATCCTGGAAGAAACCGCTCAGAAGAATGGCATTCCATTCAAGGCTGTGAAGATCGAAAGTAGGAAGGAGGCTCAGAATGTACCAACGCCGATTACGACTTATGCACTATTTTGTGATGGGGAGTATGTTACGAATGAGCAGATGAATGATAAGAAATTCTTAAAGCTGGTGGGAAGATAGGAGAAAACAACATGGCATCAACAAAGGTATATTTGAATTTTGGTCTGGAACAATTATCATTTTGTAATGGAAATAGACACAATTATTCACAAAACTGTTATTACCCTTCCTATTGAAAGAAATGCTGCGGCATGATAGAACGACTGTATAAACGGAAATAAAATCAATAAATACGGATATATAACATAGCGGAGGAACATACATGATTATCAGTGAAAGAATTTTTTACATAATGGAGCAGAAGAACATGAGCCAGTTGGAACTGTCGAGAAGAACCGGGATTGCAACAAGCAACATCAGTGACTGGAAAAAGAAAAAGACAAATCCCAAAGCAGATTCATAGCCTTGGAGACGAACATTATAAAAGATTGATATGCTTTACTTTTTTTACGATATGATGTTGTATCGTATTTTATTTTTGAGAAAATGCAGATGGTTTCCATTTCAAAAGAGGTATGGAGATAAAAAGTGTCAGAAATTCGGCATCAGGCATTGCTGACCAAAGACCGTATAGTCCAAACTTCACTGGTAAAATAGTAAGAAATAAAATCAACAATACAAATGAACGTAAAAATGTTATTAGTCCTGATAAATGGCCTTTTCCATAGGACATAAGCCGGATTGCAGAAAAAATATTGATTCCGCTGAATAGGAAACCTAAACCATAAATTCTTATGCCGGAAACAGCAAGAGAGAATACCGGACTGGTTGAATCTGAAAAAAAGGATACTCCCAGTGGTGCAAGACTATAAGTTAATATATAGATTACGATTGGAGCAACCATAAAAAAACGATAGGCATAACACTCTAAAATTCTGCAAACATCAACTTTTTTATTGCCATAGGCATAGCCCAGCGGAGTGGCAATCCCCATGGAAAAACCAAAGTAAATGCCTGTAAACAGGAACTGGAGATACATAATGATGGATACGACAGCTATTCCATTCTCTCCTGCAAAGGAAAGTGCTGTACGGTTAAAAATGATGGTTGTAACGGCAATTGCAATCTGATCTACAAACTCAGACAAGCCATTTATCATACACCGGAAAGCTTCTCTTATTGACAGATGACGTAAGGTAAAGACGAGATAGTTTTGTTTTCTTATAAAATAATAGATACCCATAAAAAAAGAGGCTGCCAGTCCGAGTATGGTTGCAAGAGCTGCTCCCATAATTCCCATATTTAAGGTCTTGATAAAGAAGAAGTCCAAAACAATGTTCAGTACACCGCCTGTCAATGCACTTGCAAAGCTATAGGCTGGAGAACCATCAACTCGTATAAAATAAGTGAAAAGCTCTTTGCCGATAACTATGGGAGTGCCAATAAGCCAGAAGATTGCATAAATTTTGCAGTCTTTCAGAGTGACATCAGTTGCTCCAAGCATAAGCAGTATGGATGATAAATTAAAAAAGATGCATGCAGATATTAGACTTCCCAATAAAATAGAAAATACAAAGCTGACAGAGAAGGAGCGGTTTGCAGCTTCTTTTTCATTTCCACCAATATATAATGCAGTAATGGAACTGCCACCTGTTGCAAAGATCAGAGCAATTCCGGTAAGTATATTTACAATAGGGTAAACAATATTGATCGCTGCAAGGGCATTTGTTCCGACATAACCGGACACAAAAATGCCGTCAATAATTGTATATACAGTGTTGAACAGAGAAGTCAGATAGGTAGGAATAATAAAACGCAGTATTCTTGAAAATCGGACATCCTTTTCAGAATTAAAAGTAAGTGTATTTTTCATAAGTCAGGTACCTCCAGTAAGAATGATAAACCTTAAAGGTACTTGAAGGTCAAGAAAAGAAATGATAATCTGTTTTCAGTGGAGGTAGGAAGATTAAAAAGCGTGTGCAGAAAAGAGGAAAATAATGGCATATCATTTTCGGATTGGAGATATTTCACATTTCTTTGACATACCGGCATCTACACTTCGGTATTGGGAGGATATGGGAGTGCTTACACCGGCAAAAGATCAGATAAACAATTATAGAGAGTATACGGTGGAGGACTTGATGAGTATTTCAGATGTAATCTTTTACAAAAACCTGGGTCTTTCGTTAAATAATATCCGTCAGATGGAAAGCACGACACCAGAACAGCATTATCATCTTTTTGAAGAAAAAATAGCGGGACTGCAGCAACAGCAGATTTCGTTACAACAGAGGATGGAAAGAGTGCGTTGTCATATGCAGGCCATACAAACATTAAAAGAATTCAGAGAGAATCCTTATCAGGATATGGATATAGATACGGACTGTATTGTATCTTTTGAACTGATTGAAAGGGACAAATTGCGCCGATATATAGAAAATCCATATTTATATTCCAGAGTACAACATTCTGAAAATATGCAGCTTGAACAAAGAGGTATTACGATAGTAAAGTCGGATTTGCCCGCCGAATTACTGAAGGAACAGATTATATGGGAAAAGAAGAATAACAACAGATATATCACATTCCTGATGAAAGAAGAGATCACCGAGGGATTTCCTAACGATTTGCAGAGGCAGTTGCAGATGATTCAACAAAAGTATCAGACAGGCGCGGTCATCAGCCGCTTCCTTGTCTGTGCGCAGGAAGAAGGAAAGATTTATGATTTTTATAAAACTTTTGTGGAAATTATCTGAAACTGCAACTTTTACGGTGCAGCAAGAATGCCGAGGCATTCTTGCATTTAAGGGAGGCTTGGCAATGAACAAGGATTTTGAATGTTGCTGTGGCTTTCTTGCAGACATGATTATGAAATATGCACCAGAGATAAAAGATGCATACAACATCGACACCTTGCAGCAATGTAGGGTGTTTTTCTATTACAGAAAGTTCATCGGCTCGCCACCGTGCAAGAGGTGGACATACTTCATAACCGTATGCAAGAGGCAGGAATGCAATTTTTGTCATGGGTTATGCACTTAACCTTTGCCATGTATGGGAATAAAGGGAGCTGCGATCGCGACACTGATTTCGCAGTTGTTTAATCTGGCATTTATTGCTGTTGGATTTGCCTTATGTATAAGAAAGGATGAAGATAAACCGGTATGGTCATTGCGTTTCAGCAAAATTACTATCAAGGATTATCTGATCATGATTATGCCGATTCTGGTCAGCGAATTTTTGTGGAGCCTCGGACAAAATGTAGAGTCTGCCGTCTATGGGCATCTCGGAATGGCAAATCTGGCGGCATACACACTTACCTGTCCGATACAGGGGCTTATTGTAGGAGCACTTAGCGGATTGTCGGCAGCTGCCGGTGTGATTGTCGGCAAGAGACTTGGCAGGAAAGAATACGATGAGGCTTACACAGAATCGAAGAAAATAATGTATGCAGGCTTGGCCGGAGCGGTAGCCGTATCGATATTGCTTATTCTTCTGGCAGGAGTATATACCGGGCTGTATCGTGTAGATGGCAGCGTAAAAGAGCTTGGAAAGATACTGCTTATGGTATTTGCCCTGTATGCACCGGTCAAGGTTGAAAATATGATACTTGGAGGAGGTATCATAAGAAGCGGCGGCAATACAAAGATTATCATGGTGATTGATATTGTTGGCACATGGTGCATCGGAATCCCGCTGTGTCTGCTTGCAGCGTATGCATTTAAGTGGGGCATAGTTGGTGTGTATACACTGCTTACCACCGAAGAAATATTTAGGCTGGTTGTATCGCTTGTTATTTTTAAGAGGCGTAAGTGGATGATCAGCTTATCGTAGTGTGAGGTGATGGATATGGATTATATAAAAGAAAAATTATATCAGCAGCTGGCAATTGACTATTGCTGTCAGGTTTCGGATATAAAGGATGATAAAAATTATTTTATGGAATATGAAAAACTGGAAGGCAGGAGATAGTTTGAAGAAGCGGATGATTGTATCTTAAAGGTAATTACTGTAAACGAGGCATATCTCAGGAAGCTGCCGTATGCGGCGCAGACGTACGCGGGGGGAAGTGCTGATTGATTTTACGGAAAACGGCAGCAGTGCACAGGGGAACCTCATGTATGAGGCGAATCCGGGCGGAGCACCCTGCAATGTGCTGGCAATGCTGCAGAAGTTTGGACATAAGACCGCGTTTTTTCTTTTTACCGGAATCCGGGGACGGATATGATGCTGCGCACAGAGGAGCTGCAGGAGCAGATCTTAAAGGACACCCACATAATTCATTTTGGCACGCTCTCGATGACGGATGAGCCGGTGCGAAGTGCCACAAGACATGCCATTGAGACCGCAAAGGCAAACGGGGCATTGCTTTCCTTTGATCCGAACATAAGGGAACCGCTCTGGCAGTCCATGGAAGAGGCGAAGAGACAGACCGCTTACGGGATGGAAGTGTGCGACGTGCTGAAAATATCGGACAACGAGATACGGTGGTTCACCGGCGAGGAGGATTTCGACCGCGGAGTGGATCAGCTTTGACGGGAATATCATATCCCCCTGATTCTGCTGTCGATGGGAAGCGGGGAAAGCCGGGCATACTGCGGCAGCCGCAGAGCAGAACAACTTGCATTTTTACAGGCGGGCACGATCGAGACGACCGGAGCGGGAGACACGTTCGGCGCATGCTGCTTGCACTATATTCTGGAGCACGGCATGGCAGGACTTGGCACGACGGAACTGGAAGAGATGCTGCGTTTTGCAAATGCGGCGGCATCGATTGTCACGACACGGCGCGGAGCGTTGCGCGTGATGCCGGAACCGGAGGAAATACAGGCGCTTCTTGCAGAAAAAAGCATTTGGGCGACGCCGTTTCAGGTATCGCTCTGCAGATGTTCCATCAGCTTCTGGGCGGCGATGCTCTTCGGACGGCTTGTGTCCCGGATGAGGCAGATCTCACGTTCCGGGATCGGCTCGACCAGACGGATGGGAAGCACTTCCCCGCGCGCAATCGGCTCGGAGGCGAGTGCTTCCGGATAGAAGCCGATGCCGAGATTGTGCGCGACCATGGGCAGAATCTGATCGGTCGTGGAGGCTTCCATGTCCGGTGAAAATACAAGATGATGACTTAGAAAATACTGGGAATACAATTCTCTCGTGCCGGTTCCGGCTCCGAGAGAGATAAAAGGAACCTCCGACAGGTCGTGCAGACTCTGCATGCGGGAGGCAATAGCGGCATAGGAAGAACCTCCGATCAGGATTTCGCGAAAGGATAAAAGCGACGTCTTGTGAAGAGGTTTTTTGATGTCGATCGGGGTCGTCACCACGGAAAAATCGACGGTGCCGTGCGACAGGGCACGGATGGCCTGCGGTGTGGAATGGTTGGAAATCTGCAGGCGCACATGTGGATAATTGTGGTGGAAAAGCTCCAGTTTGTTCAAAAGAAACAGGCGCAGAGCCGTCTCGCTCGCGCCGATGGTCACAAGACCGCTCTCAAGACTCTTATCTTTTAATATCTCCTGCTCCCCGAGCATCAGCTGTTCGTTGGCGATGGCGACATGCTCAAAGAGGCGCTGCCCCTCCGGCGTCAGGCTGACTCCGCGGTTGGTGCGCACAAGCAGTTTGCAGCCGAGCTCGCTCTCGAGCAGATTCATGCAGCGGGAGAGATTCGGCTGGTTGTTCCCCAGAATCTCAGCTGCTTTGGAAAAGCTTTGATATTGTGCAACATAGTAAAAAATGCGGTAGTAATCCAGCGTCATGATCCGTTCCTCCTTTTGCACTCTTTAATATATGATATTGATATATCCAATATATAAAATATACTTTTTACATATCTGTTTTCGGTCAGTATAATACAGAAGGATCAAGAAAGCAAGAGAGTTTGGAGTGATACAGGTGAAAAAGGGAAATTTCACAGGCTGGCTGACACAGGTACTTCCGGAAAAGCAGATGTCGGAAGCGTTTATCAACAGTATCTTCCTTGCAATGTCCGGAGGTTTTCAGGATGCATACACCTACTTTACCAGAGACAAGGTGTTCTCCAACGCACAGACGGGCAATGTGGTGTTGATGAGCCAGCATTTTATGATGGGAGAGTGGAAGGACGGGCTGAAGTATCTGCTGCCGCTTCTGGCATTCGCGTTTGGCGTTCTGGCGGCGGAGCGGATACAGGCGCAGTTCCGTTTTGCCAGGCGGCTGCACTGGCGGCAGGGAATTCTGCTGCTGGAAATTGCAATCCTTCTGATTGTCGGATTTCTTCCGCAGACCCTCAACATGACGGCAACCATTCTGGTGTCGTTCTCCTGTGCGATGCAGGTGCAGGCATTCCGGAAGGTGGACGGCTATTCCTACGCCAGCACGATGTGCATCGGCAATCTGCGGAGCGGTACGGCGTCGCTTTCCATGTATTTCAGGGAGCGCCGTCCCGAGTTTTTGAAGCAGGCTCTTTATTATTTTGGCATCATCCTGTTTTTCGCACTGGGCGCCGGGGCAGGCGGCAACTTATCGGTTCGTTACGGGGTACATGTGATCTGGGTATCAGGCGGACTTCTGATGGTGAGTGTGCTGTTAATGTTCATGGAAAAGCTGCGCGCATGGAACAGGTGAGAACAGACAGAAAGGGGAGAGTGTGATGACAACTATTTTTCCAAGGGAAGAAAAAGCGGAGCAGTTGTTTGAGAAGATTCTGGAAAATCCGGATGCGTGTGAGAGACTGAAGGATACGTTCTATGAGCATTTTCCGGAATCGGAGGATATGGATGCGCAGATGCCGGCGGTATCGCCACAGACTTTTACAAGGGCGTTGTTTCAGGCATACCAGAACAAGGATCTGTCGGCATTTCTGATGGCGATCTGCGGAAACAGCATGTTTGATCTGCTGCGCAACTCTTTTCTGATCCCGATCCGGTTTAACGACAAGGGCAAGACAAACCCGATTCTTCTGACCGATGACCAGGGAATCTTAAGAGAGAAGCTTCCGGTGAACGTCCCGGACAAGGTTTACCAGAAGTTCAGCAGAATCTATCAGCACAGGGAGCCGATCCCGCAGATGCGGGAATATCTGGCGTACGGTTTCCGAGAGGAGCACCGCTACGGTGAGGAGGATCTGTCGGTGGAGAGCGTGGAGATCGGAAGACATCTGGGAATCCTGCTGCTCTATGCAATGCCGGAACATTTGCAGGAGCATCTGACGGATGCGCAGGTGTATGTCCATGTATGGGACGCGCTGATGCGGCTGCAGGATGTGCTGCCGCGCGCCTTTATGTATTACGGAAAAATGCAGGTAAACGGGCAGGAGACCGGAAGCGAGGAACTGGGAATTTTCCTCCCGCTGCGTCATTTTGGCGATGCGATGGAACGCAACATTGAGCAGGCAGACGGGATTGCGCTGGGGTTCCGGGAAGAGATGGAACGTTATGTCAGAAATGTCTGAAAAGGGATGAGAAACATGAAAAAGGGTATGCCGCGCATTGGCATGAGAATTATAAAAACATCGATAGCGGCTTTTCTAATCTTGCTGATTTTTACCGCGGTAGGGGCAAAGCGATCGCCGTTCTACGTTCTGATCACGACGATCATCTGTATCCAGCCGGATATTGCAAACACAAAGGACACGGCATTCAACCGTGCGATCGGAACATTGATCGGCGCGGTCACCGGTGCGGTGGCGATGCTTTTGGAAATGCCACTCAAGGGTCTGCCCGGAGGCGAACTGTGGTGGGATCTTTTAAACGCGGTGATGATCTGCATTACCATTTATCTGACGGTGCTGCTCGGCAAACAGTACATTGCGTTCATGGCGTGCGTGGCGTATTTAAGCGTTGCGGTCATTGCACATGACGGAGTATCGCCGTATGAATTCCTGTTTTACAGGGTGGTGGATACCTTCCTCGGCGTGGGAATCGGCAGTCTGGTCGGCAGCTTTCACACACACGGGAAGAAGCGCAACGATGTGCTGTTCGTGGCGGAGCTGGATGACGAGCTGCGCAGCGCGCACCGGCAGATCAGCGAATTTAACAAGACAGCATTAAATCATATGATTGACGAGGGCGCACTTTTTACCATGATAACCAGACAGACACCGGCGTCTTTGATCGCGGAGGTCGAGCACTTAAAGCTGCGCCTGCCGGTGATCGCCCTTGACGGAGCGGTTCTGTATGATATTTATCAGAACAGGTATCTGCATGCATGCCTGATGGAGCACGATATGGGAATCCGTATCCGGCAGCTTTTGACGGAGCAGAACCGCGCATTTTTCACCAATGTCATCGTGGATGACGTGTGGGTGATTTACTATAACGATCTGGTGGACGAGGACCAGAAGGGCTACTTAAAGAAACTCCGGACTTCGCCGTACCGCAACTATATGAAACGTGCACCGCACGATGAAGATCATATTTTGTATTTCAGTGTTCTGGACACGCACAACCGGTTGATTATGCTGGAGAAGCAGCTTGAGGAGATGAGATTCGCCGGAAAGCTGAAATTCCTGTTGGAGGATCACGTATACGGGGAGAAGAGTCTTCTCAAGATTCTGTCGATTGAGGCAAGCCCGCGGAACATGCTTGACCGGCTTATGAAGATGCTGCATGTGCATCACAGTATTGTCTATGGAGACAAAGACTCGGAGACCTGCTGCGATGTGGCGGTGGCGGACAGTGATTTTAACCGGATTGTGCAGAACATCCGCGCAGACTATACCGGAAGAAAAAGAAAGACAAGAGTGTCCAAGAAGCTGGAGGACATCCGCAATTAGAAAGAGAGGCAATTATTATGTTAACATCAGTGACTGGAATTAACTGGGGCGATGAAGGAAAGGGAAGAATCGTGGATCTTCTCACAGAAAAGGCGGACTATGTTGTCCGTTATCAGGGAGGCAATAACGCAGGGCATACGGTAGTGACGGATCAGGGAAAATTTGTGCTGAATCTGCTTCCGTCCGGTATCCTGCATCCGACGGCAGTCTGTGTGCTGGGAAACGGTATGGTGATCGATCCGGATCATCTGCGCCATGAGATTGCAATGATGCAGTATATGAAAGTAAAAGTGGATGCGTCGAACCTTAAGATTTCAGATAAGGCGACCATCTGCATGCCGTTCCATGTGAGACAGGATGTGCTTGAGGAGGAGCGGCTTTCCAAGACGGGTTCCGCGTTCGGATCGACCCGGAGAGGCATCGCCTACGCCTATGGGGATAAATATATGAAAAAGACGCTTCGGATGGGCGATCTGCTGGAACTGGATGCGCCGTCCGTGCAGCATCGTTTAAAAGTTATCATCGACAGCAAGAATCTGGTACTGGAGAATGTATACAATCAGGAGCCGCTCTCCTATGATGAGATTATGGAGTGGTGCAGAAGCCAGGCAGAATTTTTCAAAGATTATATCTGCGACGTGGGAACACTGCTCGGTGCTGCTGCCGGTCAAGGGAAAAATATTCTGTTTGAGGCGCAGCTTGGAGCGCTCCGCGATATTGATTATGGCATTTATCCGTTTACATCCAGCTCCAATACAATCGCAAGCTATGCCCCGATCGGCGCCGGTATTCCGGGCTGCGCGCTCGACAACGTGGTAGGCGTCATGAAAGCATATTCCACATGCGTAGGCGAGGGACCGTTTGTAGCGGAGACGGCGATGGGCGAAGCCTGGAATGAAAAATTGCGGGAGAGCGGCGGAGAGTTCGGCGCAGCAACAGGCAGACCGCGCCGTGTCGGACCGTTTGACGCTGTTGCAAGCCGTTACGGCATCCGGTGCCAGAAGGCGCAGGATATCGCACTGACCAAACTGGATGTGCTCGGAGCATTTGATAAAATTCCGGTAATTACGGGATACCGTCTGCACGGTGTGCTGCTTGATTCTTTCCCGACGGACAGCAGACTCGAGGAGGCAGAGCCGGTGATCGAGGAACTGCCGGGCTGGGGATGCGATATTTCCAGTTGCAGAAGCTGGAAGGATCTGCCGGAAAATGCCAGAAAATATGTGTGCACACTGGAGAAACTCGTGGATCATCCGATTTATCTGGTATCTACGGGAGCAGAGAGGGATGCGTACCTGCTGCGTGAGTGACAAGAACGCCTGCAAGGGCATTTCCGATATCCGGTTTTGTTTTTATTACAGGGGAGTGTAATGGAAATAAACGAAAAGGACAGGGTGACAGAGAGAGTTTCTGCCGCCCTGTCTTTTCTTATGACAGAAAATATGTTACATTACATAGCAGTGTTAGAAAACGAGAGCGATAGGAGCAGCGGTTATGAGTAGTTATCTGGGATTTGTGATCGGCGGCTATCTTCTGGGAAGCGTTTTATTTGCTTACGTGCTTCCGAAGCTGACCCGCCATATCGATATCCGGGAGATGTCGGAGGACGGCAATCCCGGGACCTACAACGCGTTCCGGTACGGCGGCACAGTCTGTGGAATCTGTGTGTTGCTGCTGGAGCTTTTGAAGGGATTTTTCCCGGTATGGCTGTGCGAGCGGACTGTGGGTCTGCAATCCCCGTGGTTTGCGGCGGTAATGGCGGCACCAGTGCTGGGACATGCCTATTCCGTCTATCACCGCGGGCGCGGCGGCAAGGCGATCGCGGTATCCTTCGGGGTTCTCTTAGGACTGGTGCCGGCGGGAATCTGGCAGCCGCTAGCGATGCTGGTGCTGTTTTATCTGCTGTTTTCACTTTTGCTTAAGATCAAAAGCCATGCGAGGCGGAGCGTTGTGACGTATCTGTGTTTTGCAGCGGGAACCTGTCTTGCGGTGAAGGAGCGGCCGGTTCTGATGGGAAGCCTGCTGATTGCCGGAACGGTTATCTACCGGCACACATTCGGATGCCCGGGGGAGGAAAAAAATGAACGTACTGATTTTATCATGTAATACAGGAGGCGGTCACAACGCGGCGGCACGCGCGGCTGCGGAGGCTTTCCGCGCGCACGGGGACGAGGCGGTGGTTCTGGATTATCTCAAGCTTGCGGGAGAGAAAGTCTCAAGGACGGTCGGTAACGTCTATGTGGAGACGGTAAAGATTGCCCCGGGTCTGTTCGGGCTTTTATATAAGATCGGCATGCTTGTCAGCCGGCTTCTCCGCCGGTCGCCGGTTTATTATGTCAACGGGAAGATGGCAGCCTACCTAGCGGCGTATCTGAAGAAACATCCGGCGGACGTGATTGTCATGCCGCATCTGTATCCGGCGGAAACCATTACCTATATGAAGCGAAAGGGAATGAAGCTTCCGCTCACGGTGGCGGTGATGACGGATTATACCTGTATCCCGTTCTGGGAAGAGACGGACTGCGACTATTATATGATTCCGCACGAGAGTCTGATCCCGGAGATTGTGAAACGCGGGATTCCGGAAGAAAAGCTGGTGGTGACAGGCATTCCGGTGGCTGCGGCATGCAGTGAGCCGTGGAGAGGTATGCCGGAAGAAAGTGCTGCGGCGGATACACATGCGCACAGCATTGTGCGCAAAAAGGTGCAGCAGGCGGCGAAAAAAAGTCTGGGACTCGAAGAAAAACAGCGGTATATCCTTGTGGCAGGTGGCAGCATGGGAGCGGGATCGATCGACCGGCTGATTCCGGCGTTGCTGAGGCGCATACAAAGGGAGGAACACCTCATTCTGATCTGCGGCAGCAATCAGAAGCTGGAGCAGCGGATGCAGGCACGCTTCGGCAGAGATGCGAGGGTGATGATCCTGGGAAGCGTCAGCAACATGCCGGTTTATCTGCATGCGTGTGACATCATTTACACAAAACCCGGCGGACTCACCTCCACGGAGGCCGCAGTGACGGAGATTCCCATTGTCCATACAAAGCCGATACCCGGATGTGAGACAAAGAACCGGAGCTTTTTTGTCAAAAAGGGAATGAGCGTGACCGCATACACGGAATATGGCCTGGTCAGAAAAGGAATGCAGCTGCTTCATAATTCCGGTAAGAAAAACGCAATGCAGAGAGCACAGTGCCAGGGAATGGAAAAACACAGTGCGGAAAAGATTTATCAGTTTGTAAAAGCAAAGATATAGCGGGAGAGAGGCATAGCAGATATGCCTCTTTTTATTTATTAAATTTTTTTAAATTGATCCGTATACTCTTGTAGAACAATGGCATTAAGCTGGAAGAGGCTGTACGCTGGGCGATAAGGGAATGTATCACAGAGGGAATCTTAACAGATTTTCTGCGGAAGAACCGCGCGGAGGTGGAAATGGTAAGTATTCTGGAATATGATAAGGAATATGAGGAGAAGAAGCTGCGGCAGGCGGAATACAAAGCGGGAGAACAGGCAGGCTTGAAAAAAGGAGAGCAGGCAGGTTTGAAAAAGGGAGAGCAGATTGGTATGAACCGCGGTCTTGCACAGGGGATTGTCGAGACCGGATGTGCCTTTGGCATGCCCAAAGAGATGATACTGAACCGCCTGCAGGAAAAGCTGCATATTTCGGCGCAGAGAGCACAGGAGTATTTTGCGATGTTTTCCGGTCAGCAGCCGGTATAGCGATCGCAGATAGAAGAAGGGGCTGCCGCATGAAGCGGGCAGCCCCTTTTGACGTGATAAGTAATAGAAAAATCATATCCTTCGATTTCGGATGGAAATGCATCTGGAAATTCGGATCAAACAATACGGAATTTCTAACCAGCCGGTTTTTGCATCTGCGATGATCCGTGTTTTTCCAAGTTTTGAGCACTCCACGGGTGTGTCCGCAACCCGCAGACAATTTTAGGATTCTCGTGTGTCCCTTGCGGCACCAGACAACAGATGGCATAAATGCCATCTTTATGTCGAACAAAACATAACCGCGCGAAGCCGATGTCTGAGTCGGCATCTGCCTTATTTTCAATAGCAGATGCCGGCGAGTTTCGGTTCGCGCGGTTTTATATTGTCTGCGAAGAGGTGCCATTAGGGACACCAGAAAGTCCGCTCATTGTCTGCGGTTTGTCGGACACATTCCGTGGATTGTCAAAACGTGGA
>ERZ1034976.2158-NODE-2158-length-13782-cov-39.672543_pt1 | contig 13782 bp, 13 predicted proteins | sample MGYA00520623_ERZ1034976 | MGnify/ENA primary metagenome ERZ1034976 (study PRJEB33766, sample SAMN09781774) | gut metagenome | biome: gut microbiome | host: Homo sapiens | place: Madagascar | study: EMG produced TPA metagenomics assembly of the PRJNA485056 data... | reverse complement strand
TTTCGCATGTGGTTTAAGTACGGGCTGAAGGCCCAAAAGCTCCTAGCCCAGGGCAGCGCCCTGGGTATAATAGCAATCAGCAAGGCGCCCTGTAAGGGCAAAAGCCTTATGTTTTGCCTGGAGTTTTAAAGCTTTTGCCCTTACAGGGCGACAGGTTTGCGTCCGTAATTACCCAGGGCGATGCCCTGGGCTAGGAGCTTCTGCCCTTTCAGGGCGTGTGGGGCAAAACTTCATTAGGTATTAATAATAAACATTAATTAGATATTAAATAACAAACATTAAAATAGATAAAAATGGCAAAATTAGTAATCAATTCCTACGAGGAATTTGCATCTCACCTCGGTGAGAAGTTAGGAGAATCAGACTGGTTGCAGATTGACCAGGACCGTATCAACAAGTTCGCAGACGCTACACTCGACCCACAGTGGATTCACGTAGACGTAGAGCGCGCCAAGGTAGAGAGCCCTTACCACAGCACCATCGCTCACGGTTACCTCACCCTCTCTGTACTCCCATACCTCTGGCAGCAGATTATCGAGGTAAACAACCTCAAGATGCTCGTAAACTACGGCATGGACAAGATGAAGTTCGGCCAGCCAGTCATCACCGGTTCACGCGTGCGCCTGGTAGCCACTCTCCACGACATCCAGAACATCCGTGGCATCTGCAAGACCAGCATCAAGTTTGACATCGAAATAGAAGGTCAGCGCAAGCCAGCCCTCTCAGGCATCGCTTCTTTCCTCTACTATTTCAACAACTAAAAAATGGCAGCAGGTAAATGGATAGGTGGTGTGCTCGGCTTCATCACAGCCGGTCCGCTGGGAGCCCTGGCAGGTTATGCCCTCGGTTCGCTCTTTGATCACGGACTGAATGCGGTAAACCGCGACGGCGACCACCATTACAACAACGCCTACGATGCCTACAGCGGCCGCCAGAGCTACGGCAACCAGAGCTACGGCCGCCAGCAGAGCTATGAGGGAGAGCGAAACTCCTTCATGTTCTCGCTGCTGGTGCTCAGTTCCTACATCATCAATGCAGATGGCAAGATTATGCATTCTGAGATGGAGATGGTGCGCCGCTTCCTGCGTCAGAATTTCGGCGAGGCAGCCAGGCAGCAGGGCGAGGAAATCCTCCTCAAACTCTTTGAGCAGCAGAAGCAGATGGGCATGCAGCAGTACCGTTCGGTGATACAGGACAGCTGCCACCAGATACGTGCCAACATGATGTATGAGCAGCGCCTGCAGTTGCTCAATTTCCTCGTCATGATTGCCAAGGCCGATGGAGTTGTGAATCCTCAGGAGATTCAGGCGCTCAAGGAGATGGCCATCCACATGGGGCTTTCTGCCGAGGATGTAGACCAGATGCTGAACCTGGAGAGCGGGGCTTCTTCAACCGGCAGCCTGGATGATGCCTACCGTGTTCTGGGCATCAGTCCTGACGCCTCAAACGATGAGGTGAAGGCCGCTTACCGCAAGATGGCGCTCAAGCATCATCCTGACAAGGTAGCAGCACTGGGCGAAGATGTGCGCCGTGCAGCCGAGAAGAAATTCCAGGAAATCAACGACGCCAAAGACCGCATCTACAAGGCACGAGGACTCTAGATTTCAGATTAGGATTATAAAGGAGTTAAGACAGATTGTCCCTAGCTGCTTGAAAACAAAAAAATAAAGGCTCGCCAAGCAATTTTGGCGAGCCTTCATTGTATCTTTTAATCCTCATCCTCAGTCTTTCTTCTGCGGATAGAGCGCTTGCGCTTTGGCTTCTCATCAGTCTTAGGAGCCTCAATCTTAACACCAGCCAATTCTGGGTCGATGAGGATACGGCCACAATACTCACAAGGGATAATCTTCTTGTGCATCTTGATGTCGAGCTGGCGCTGAGGTGGAATCTTGTTGAAGCAACCGCCACATGCATCACGCTGCACGTAAACGATACCCAAACCGTTGCGGGCACCATTACGGATGCGCTTGAAGCTCTGGAGCAAACGTGGCTCAATCTTCTTCTCGAGCTCGAATGCCTTCTCCTTCAAATTCTCCTCCTCCTCACGGGTCTCAGCCATGATAGACTCAAGCTCAGAACGCTTCATTACCAAGCCCTTCTCGCGGTCAGCCTTCTGGTCCTCAGCCTTGTGAAGGTCGTACAGACGCTCGTTAATCATCTGCTGAGCCTCACGAATCTTCTTGCTGCAAAGCTCGATTTCCAGCTCCTGGAACTCGATTTCCTTGCTCAAAGTATCATACTCGCGGTTGTTGCTTACCATTTCGAGCTGCTTCTTGTAACGCTCCACGCTAGCCTGAGCATCCTCAATCTCGTGCTGCTTCTGATTAATGGCGCGGTCAAACTGCTCAATATCGGTCTGGATTTTCTCGATACGGGTGGTGAGACCAGCAATATCGTCTTCCAAATCCTGAACTTCGAGAGGCAACTCACCTCTCAACGCACGCTTTTCATCAATTGCAGACAAGGTGGTCTGAAGCTGATAGAGAGCCTTCAATTTCTCTTCCACTGTCAAATCTGTAGGATCTTTCTTTGCCATAATTCCTTATTTAAATGTTAAATGTTTAATGTTAAATGTAAAATTGGGCTTGCGCCCTTCCAGCCATCTTATAAACTGAAGTTATAAATACAATATCGGATTCGTATTTATCTCCGAGATGCAGCATTTGGCATCAGGGAAATTCTCCTGGATGATGCTGCGGAAGATTTCGCCCGTAAACTGCTCACTCTGATAGTGGCCGATGACGCAGATCTGAATCTCCTGCTCGTGGCCGAAATACTCGTGGTAGCTCATCTCGCCCGTGATGAAGGCATCGGCACCCGCCTTGATGGCTGCGTCGAGCAGAAAAGCACCTGCTCCGCCGCAGAGCGCCACCTTCCTGATAGGACGACGGAGCAACTGGTTGCACTGCACGCACTCCACGCCAAACCGCTCCTTGAGCATCAGCACCAGGTCGTCGGCAGCCATGTCCTCAGCCACCTCTCCGATGACGCCCTCGCCACCTTTCACGCCGTCCACTTCCTTCTCGCCAGCAAAGAACTGCACGTTTTCCAGTCCCATTTTCTCGGCAATCTTGAAGTTCACGCCGCCCGCAGCCGCATCCATGTTGGTATGCATCGCCACGATGGTAATATCATTCTTAATCGCCTTGCGCACGGTACGCTGCACGTAGTTCTCGTCCGAGATTCTCGCCAGTTTGCGGAATATCAGCGGATGATGGCTCACGATGAGGTTGCAGCCCTTCTGGATTGCCTCTTCAACCACAGCTTCAGTAACGTCAAGACACAACAATGCCCCTGACATTTCTACCGCCTCTGTCAATCCAACTTGCAGGCCGGCATTATCATATCCTTCCTGCAAGGGCAGAGGCGCGTAATGTTCAAGGGCATCAACTACCTGTTTAATTTTCACGCTCCTATTCAATATTTTATTTTTTAGACTGCAAAGTTACTCATTTTTCCCCGATTTTATCTCCATACAGCCCCCCGTTTAAACTTTTTTAATATAAAGTTTCGCTTTTGCGCAAAATATTTCATAAAAACAGCCGATAGTTGTAGATTTTTTATTAATTTTGCAAGCATACTTCATAAAAGCAGAACGGAGCCCGCCCCCAAGGAAAGGTTCCCGATGAAGAACAGAGTATAATAAATTGGTATAGAACATCATATAATAAAAATGGTATAGCTTATGCATCAATCTACATTACCTTGCGATTTCGCACTCCCTGCCGAATGGGAGCCACAGAGCGCCATCATGCTCACCTGGCCACATGCCGGCACCGACTGGAAGCCGTATCTGCCTGAAATTACAGATACTTATCTCGAACTGGCAGATATCATCACGCGCTACGAGCAGCTGCTTGTGGCCACACCCGATGTGCCCGCCACCCGATACCAGCTCAAGAAAAAGCTCTCTGCCGAGCAGATGAGCCGCGTGCTGCTCTACGAGGTGGAAAGTAATGATACCTGGGTGCGCGACCACGGCCCCCTCACCATGGTGCTGCGAAGAAAGCAGAACACCTGGATGGTGCCTTACCGCATACTCGACTTCAAGTTCAACGGATGGGGCGAAAAGTTCAGATGGGAGAAGGACAATGCCATCACTCTGAAACTATACTATCAGGCAGCCTTCAATGCCGATATTGAGAACCACCAGGGCTTCGTGCTCGAAGGAGGAAGCATCGAGAGCGACGGAAAGGGTACGCTCTTCACTACCTCACAGTGCCTGCTGGCGCCTCACCGCAACCAGCCGCTCGACCACGACAGCATCGACCATCTGCTGCAGACTTTCTTCCAGCTCAAGAGAGTCGTCTGGCTGGATTACGGCAATCTGATTGGCGATGATACCGACGGCCACATCGACACCATCGTGAGAGTAGCTCCGCACGACACCTTATTATATGTAGGCTGCGACAATCCGGAAGATGAGCAGTATGAGGACTTCCAGGCGCTGGAAAAGCAGCTCAAGAGCCTCTTTACCTGGGAGGGATATCCATACCGCCTGCTCAAACTGCCGATGCCCGACCCAATCTATGATGAGGGCAACTGCCTCACCACCAACCCTGAGAGCGAGGGAGACCGGCTGCCAGCCACCTACGCCAACTTCCTGATACTCAACAAGGCTGTGATTTATCCAACCTATAATCAGCCGGAAAAGGACGAGGAGGCACGCAAGCAGATTCAGCTCGCCTTCCCCGACCGCGAAATCATCGGCGTAGATTCGCAGACCATCATCCGCCAGCACGGCAGCATCCACTGCATCACCATGCAGCTTCCTGAAGGAGCCCTCAGAGACTCAACATCAACATTTAACATTCAACATTAAAAATTAAATATGAAAGTCGGTTTATTACAACTTCATAATACGGCAGATATCGCCAACAACAAACAGCGCCTGGCAGAAGGCATCATCGACCTCGCCCATCGCGGCGCAGAGCTCATCGTGCTTCAGGAGCTTCATAACTCCCTCTATTTCTGTCAGGTAGAGGATGTTGACCTCTTCGACCTCGCAGAGCCTATTCCGGGCCCTTCAACCGATTTCTACGGCAAACTTGCCAAGGATCTCGGCGTCGTCATCGTCACCTCCCTCTTCGAGCGCCGCGCTCCGGGCCTCTACCACAATACAGCGGTAGTGATGGAGAAGGATGGAAGCATTGCCGGAAAATACCGCAAGATGCACATCCCCGACGATCCTGCCTACTACGAGAAGTTCTATTTCACACCAGGCGACCTCGGTTTCCACCCTATCCAGACTTCCGTAGGCAAGCTCGGCGTGCTGGTTTGCTGGGACCAGTGGTATCCCGAAGCAGCCCGTCTGATGGCACTGCAGGGAGCCGAAATGCTCATCTATCCTACCGCCATAGGCTACGCTACCTATGATACCGAGGAGGAACAGCAGCGCCAGCGCGAGGCGTGGACTACCGTGATGCGAGGCCATGCCGTAGCCAACGGATTGCCTGTCATTGCCGTAAACCGCGTAGGTTTCGAGCCAGATCCTAGCGGTCAGACCGAGGGCATCCAGTTCTGGGGCAGCAGTTTCATTGCCGGTCCTCAGGGCGAGCTCTACTACCGCGCCAGCGATCAGGAAGAAGAGAGCCTGGTGGTAGATATCGACCTGAAGCACAGTGAGAATGTGCGCCGCTGGTGGCCATTCCTCCGCGACCGCCGCATCGAGAACTACGGCGACATCACCAGACGATTTATCGATTAAACCAAGTTTCGCAAGCGGTTTAAGTACGGGCGGCCCAAAAGCTCCAGAAGCAGCACGCCCTGAAAGGGCAGAAGCTCCTAGCCCAGGGCATCGCCCTGGGTATAATGGCAATCAGCAAGGCGCCCTGTAAGGGCAAAAGCTTTATGTTTTGCCTGGAGTTTTAAAGCTTTTGCCCTTACAGGGCGACAGGTTTGCGTCCGTATTAACCCAGGGCGCTGCCCTGGGCTAGGAGCTGCTGCCCTTTCAGGGCGTGTGGGGCTTACATTCAAAAAGCTTAATATATATTAAGGTATAGATTTTCAGGATAAATGAAGAATTTGGAAGTGATGGTGATACTTTTCATCATCGTGATTTTAGGTTACGTCGCCTGCAAATTGGGATATATGGGCGACAAGTTTGACAAGAAGTTATCCAGCATGGTGGTAGATATCACCTGTCCCCTGCTGGTGCTCTCGTCAGTAATGGGCGATGAGCTGCCCGACCGCACGCTCATTCTCCCCCTTCTGGGCGTAGGTTTCCTTACCTACATTCTTTTGCTGGTATTCGGATTCTGGGTGCCGCGTCTCATCACTCGCAATCATGACGACCAGGGCATGATAGGTTTTGCGCTGATGTTTGCCAACGTAGGTTTCATCGGCTACCCTATCGTTTCGAGCATATTCGGTCCGAAGGCCATTTTTTATGCAGCCTTGCTCAACATGCCGAACACCTTTTTTATTTTTACGGCAGGTGTCATGCTCATCAAGGGCGAGTACAGCATCAAGCAGTTCAATCCTAAGGTGCTGTTTTCTCCGGCTCTTCTGGGTGCCTTCGTTGCCGCCATTCTGGTAGCCTTCGGGGTACATACGCCTGATATCATTGCGCGTCCGGTAACGATGGTGGGCAACATTACGGTTCCTGCAGCCCTGATGATTATCGGTTCCTCGATGGCCAAGTTGCCGGTGAAGGAGATTATCGGCAGTCCTAAGGTATACCTCTCCTCGTTCTTGCGTCTTGTGGTAGTACCTCTGAGCATTTATTTCCTGTTCAAGGTATGTGGTGTAAGCGATCTGGTCAACGACATCAATACGGTTGTCATTGCGATGCCAGTAGCGAGTTTCGGCACGATGTTTTGTCTGAAATACGGCCGCAATCCTTCGCTCATCACCGAGATGACGTTCATCACCACGGTTGGCAGCATCATCACCATCCCGCTCATCACCCTCCTCTTTTCGTAATGCAGGAAGGGTGAAACGCCTGGCGGACTTGCTATCTTACTGCAAAAAAATCCCCTGATGCCACAAAAGCACCAGGGGATTTTTTATATATCATCAGTAATCGTAATAATCACTAATCATTATCTCGCGCTGATTTTCTTGCCATTCTTGATGTATACACCCTTCTTCATCGCCTCAGTTATTCTTCGGCCGTTCAGGTCATAAATCGCCTTATTGCCTGTTTCCTTATCCAATGTTACAGAATGGATGCCGGTAGGCTCCAGATCCTCTACCACATTATCAAAGTAGACTATCCAGTTCTTGGTGTATTGATAAGCCTCATACTTCGCCTTGCTGCCCGGATAGAGATGCAGCGTGCGGTATACATCGAACTTGCTAGCAAATACACACCAACTAATCCAGTAAGGAGCCTCCTTATGACGCATATATACATCCGTCAGATTGAAGCAGTAATTGAATGTATTACGACCGAATTCCTCTATCGTCTCAGGCAAATCAATCTCCTTCAACATGGTTGCATAGAAAGCATTGAAGCCCAACTCCCTGACACCGGCTGGCATCTTGAAATGCTCCAGATATTCATTGCCTTCAAATGCACAATCAGGAACCATATCAGCCTTGAAATAATCATAAGCCACCACTTTGGCTCCGCTCAGGTCGATGCTCTTGAAATAATGACTCGCCAGCTCATCAAAGTCGCGCTTGTCAATCTCGCCGTTCACCTTGATATTTCTGTATACAAAATAGTCAGGATTTTCGTTGGCAAGTGCTTGCTTCAGCGTTCCAGCCTTCTCCAGGTTGATTACCAACTCCTTTTCCTGATAGTCGCGATAAGTCTTAACCTCAAGGGTATAAACCGGTTCAAGACCTCTGAAAGAATTTGGCCTCTCAGTACCCAACCTGATATAATCAACCAGTTTGCCATTCAATTCAACACAACAGTTCGCTATGCCTGCATCTAACGTCAGATAATAACAGTAATAGGCACCGATGACAGGTTTGCCATTATAGAAATTGGTAGAAGGATTATAAAACGTTCCTGCTTGCTTAATCGTTGCACCTTCTCCCACTTTCGTTCTGATCTCGTATGTGCGAGGCTCATATCCAGTTGCCGGCAGACGCATTCTCTCAAAGGTTGGATCATACAGTTCTATATACTCTTCTGAGCCATCTTCCTTTGCCATGATAGCCAGATAATCACCCGGTTCAGCATCCACTTTACTCTCAATACTAAAAGACAAAGAAAAATTATAATAACCAGGGGCAAAATCTGTCAGTTTAAAAGGCTTGGATGTTACGATTTCCCTCATCTCGCCCTTCGCATTCATCAGAGCTACGACAACTTCTCCGGTAAAGCTGTGATCTCCCGTATTGCCGAGTGGCACAGAAAAGATGGCACCTCTCTGCCCCTTCTTCACATCGGTAACATTCATATTCAATGCCTGCAACTGACCGGCAACTTTCAAGAATCCCATGGTAGAAACTTTCTCCGTACCATCAGATGGCTGCAGACCGATTACCGCCGTCTGTCCCAGGTTATATTTATCGCCCGTTGGCTTTCCTGCGCTTTCCGGATTCAGGGCTCCTATCTGGTAGAAGCCATTACAATAGCCGCCCCAGCCCCAGTTTACGCTGAAACTTTCGTCCTTGTATCCGTCGATGATGAAGGAATGGCCACCAGCCGAAGCATCGGAAGCGGAATAGAGAATCGGACGGTTGGCATCAATCTCGCCACGCAGTTTCGCATTCCATGCCTCAGCCTCCATATCATCTATTGACGCCAGATACGTAAGCTTGCTGTAGCCGAAATACTTCTGCAGGGCAGATATCATATTACCGATATACGCACCGCTTCCGTTCTTAGCATACTGCATCTCCACAGCCACACCGAGGTCTGCCATCAATCTTGCCACGCCGTCGAAAGCGGCATCGTTTGTGCCGTCATATTTAGCAGGCATGCTTGCCCAATCATAATCGTGCTCGAAATTGGCAGTCAGGGTCTTGCCGTTCCAGGTATAAGAATGGCTTCCGGTACCCTTGGCAGGATAGCCGTGGTGCTTCATCACGATGGCTCCAGCCGTTGCTACACAGCCTGTTACATAGTTGTTTGGCGTATACTTATTGAAAGGAGCATACTGGTTCCATTCTGCGGTTTTGAGCAGTTTTTCGCCTGTAAAAGCGGCTCTCGTGGCAGTCCGGTTCGCTACATAATTGTCGCCCAGCGCCGCAATCTGCCGTTCATAACTCTTCAGCAGGTCCTTCAGTCCGTCAGGCAGATTTTCGGCATCAAATGATCCCGTTGAGGTATAGCCCAAGACTGGCGTTACGGCATCATCTCCAGCGATAATGACGAATCCGCCTGCGTCGTTATTGAATACATAGTAAGCATCAGAGCGCGATGCGGTAGTGGCCGCCCTGCTCTTCGCCTTCGCCTTCTGCGGCATCTGTTTTCCCCAGAAACTGTAGGCCTGTTGCTGAGCCTGCCATTGTGTGATTCGCTTGGCCTGCAGAGGAGAGTATCCCAGAGCCAGCAACAATACCAATAGGAATTGGAAGTGTAATAGTCGCTTCATAAGTTCTTATCTTTAAAGGGTTATTATATAATATGTATAGTTCTTAGAAATTTCTTCTTTGCAAAGATAGTAAAAAATATAATGCCACGCAAGTTTTACGCCCTCTTTTTTCGCCCCTCTCCCCACTTTTTTACGCAATGACACCTTTTTTACGCATTGAACGATAAAATAAGTCTCCATTTTTTCGTTATTCCCCGATTTTTGCCTTATCTTTGCAAGGAAATTAGGCACGGATTACACGGATTACACGGATTTAATGGGCTAACGCCTATGCAAACCCGCCAAACGTTAGGGAGAGACGCTAAACTGCTAAAAAAAATCCGTGTAATCCGTGTAATCCGTGCCTTAAAAAATGAAGCAATCTTTTTGCCAATAATATAAATTAGAAGAAAATGAAGATAAACAACAGTACGAAGAAAAGCCTGTTGATCATCGCACTCGCGATGGCCAGCACTACTTACCAGACACAGGCCGCCCCGATAGAACATATCGGCGACAGATACATCATGCATATTCCAGAAATGGAACTCACAGGCGAAGAATCACTCCTCGATGTGCTCATGATGTGCCCGGAAGTCATCTCACTCGACGGCAACAACATCATCGGCGGAGATCCATTCGCCAACCTCTACGGCAAGTTCGTTATCCGTATCGACAACCAGGAATACGGACTCGATTACGCCACCTTCCTCCACCATTTCAAGGCTCGGGAGATTGAAACCATCAAGGTGTGCCAGAACGCCGAAGTGATGAAGGGATGCAGCAGTCTGAAGAAAGTCATCGACATCACACTGCGGAAGAAGGAGAACGGAACCACCGGCAGATGGGGACTCTTCGGTGATACCTACGGCGGCGCAAAAGGCATCGTCAGCGTCATCAGCCAGCAGGATAAACTCCGTGTGCTCAGTCATGTAGAAGGCAACTTCCAGCGCACCTCCAGCAGCGATAAGGACGCCTACCAGGGCATCTCAGGAACCACCGTGAACCACTACTCCCACGAGGGCGCCAAACTCAATCTGCTCTGGACACCTACCGCGAAGGATGTGCTCGAAATAGATGCGATGCAGACCTACACCCGCAACCATTTCACCCACACCCCAGCCGATTACGTGCGCGCCTATCATCTGCAGGCCGACTATACCCGCACGCTCGCCGACAACGGCTCCAGCATCCTCTTTACCCTCGGTGCCGAGCATATCAGCGACAACGGACGCACACTGGAAGAAACCCAGACCGCACCTTACCAGAACCACTCCACCTACCCTTTCATGGTGGTAGAATACGCCACTCCGGTCGTCACCCCTGATCTCTGGATTACGGCAGGTTTCGAGGGCGGTCTCTCCATCGAGAAGAACTGCATCGCCGGTTACACCAACCATTCCAACTACCAGGACTTCTACGCCCAGCTGGATTACAACATCGGCAAGTGGGGATTCATGGCAGGCGACCGCTTCCGCATCATCAACTTCCGTCCTAAGCAGATTGCGCCGGAAGAGCACTGGAAGCATACCACGCGCAACCATATCTACTCGGCGAGCGCCTATTACAGTTTCACGCCGGGTCATACCCTGCAGGCCACCTACTGCCGCCGCATCTTCAATCCCGAGTTTGGCGATTTCGTTACCGCGGGCGATATGGAGGGTGCCTGGCAGCCGGTTTATACCGCCGATATCGGCAACAGCATGGCGAATGTGGTAGAGCTCAAGCATACCTACAGCCGCCCTGCCTTCGTGCTCAGCACCTCGGTGAAGAACATCCACCAGCACCTGCTCAGCACCATTCACGACAATACGCTCGGCATCGGCTCCACCGCCTTCTGGCACAAGGGCATCCTTCGCCTCACAGCCGGTGTCAACTACTTCTGGCAGCGCAGCGAAACCCCTTCTGAGGAGGCTCAGCAGCGCAATGCAGAGTACAATCATTTTGCCGTATTCAAGTTGGCACCGCAGCTCACAATGGCCGATGGCTGGCGCTTTACGGGCAACCTCATCTGGTGTACCCGCCGCCGCAGCGAAGCCTACACCCCGGCTAATCTCTATGCCGAGGTAGGGGTATACAAGAATCTGGGCAAGCACTGGACGCTCGAAGGCCGCTTCCACGATATGGCGAGCCAGCACTTCGGCAACCGCGCTGCCACCATCGGCTGCACGTATTATTTTTAACAATCTTTTTCTAAATCAGAAGCAAGATTTCTGTTCCTTTCTTATTTTATTATCAGAAAGTGAAACAATAAAAAGAAAGGAACATTATATATGAGAAAAATTGATTTCAAGAAGATCGGGCTGGCAGCGATGATGCTCCTGTCGGCCCTCACATTCCAGTCGTGCGATACCGATAACGATACCGATTGGGACCGCGTTTTCCCTAACGCACTGGTAACCGTGAAGAAGAGTGGCGATGCCTGCTATCTGCAGCTCGACGACAACACCACGCTGCTCGCCAAGAACCTGAAACCAACCATCTTTGATGGCAAGGAGGTTCGCGCCCTCGTCAACTACTCCCAGACCTCGGAGAAGAGCGAGAAATACAACCAGGTGATTCACGTCAACTGGATAGACAGCATCCTGACCAAGAAGCCAGTTCCATCGCTCGGTTCTGATATCGAGAACAGCGAGAAGTATGGCAACAGCCAGGTAGAAATCGTGCGCGACTGGGTAACGGTGGCAGAAGATGGTTATCTCACCCTCCGTTTCCGTGCTCTCTGGGGCGGTCAGAAGGTGCATTACATCAACCTCGTTACGGGTGTGAATCCTGAGAATCCTTACGAGGTAGAGCTTCGTCACAATGCCAATGGCGATCCTCAGAACTACTGGCGTGATGCCCTCGTAGCGTTCAATCTGAACGATGTCGTGCCTGATACAGAAGGCAAGACAGTGAAGCTCACCATCCGCTGGCGTTCCAGCCAGGGCTACAAGAAGGTAGATTTCGATTACTGTTCGCGCAAGCCTATCAGCAGCCCGAAGATGCTCGAAGGATACAGCCAGGAAGGAAGAGACATCCGATAAACGAAGAAGAAAAGCAGATAAAACAAAAGCCCCGATGCATCACGCACCGGGGCTTTTTACTTTTTTACCTTTTTACCTTTAAAAGCTGCTGCAGCTAGTTACACCGAGTGTGGTAGCGATAGCTGTGAGAAAGGAGATTGCGATTTGCAAAATTGTTTTCCAGGTACTTGCTTTCATAATCTTTAATTTTTTAATGTTAAGTGTTTAATGTTAATTGGGTGGGGTGCGCACCCCGCTAGATGCTAGGGAGAAACGCAACCCCGTTAGGCGCTAGGATCCGCCTCAAGCAAGCTTTAGCCCATGTTGCCGGCGTCACCTTCGGTGCCGCCGCCTTCCTGAGAACCGCCGCCCTGAGTATTGTCACCGGTTGTACCAGAACCACCCTGGTCAGTGCCAGAGCCACCCTGGTCAGTGCCACCACCGGTGGTACCACCGCCAGCCTCATCAGTGCCGGTATAACCGCCGTACTCCTGAATCTTGCACTTCTTGCGAAGTTCCGAGTTGCTCCAGCTTTTCGTGTTACGTACAATCAGATGTACGCCCTCCACGCTGGCAGCAGTTACCTTCTCCTTGGTATCCTCCGCCTTCGAAGTCATACCGATAGAGAACAGACCGAGATCAGAGAGACGCACGCTCTTGCCGTCGAGAATCAACTCCTGCAGATGGTCGAGAGCATCCATCAGCACACCGTGAATAGTACCGCGAGAGTAAGGCGAACCGTGGTCAGAGATGTGCGATACGAATCCCTCGAAATCCACCTCGCGGTCGGTTACAGCAGTGGCATACCACTTTTTCTTACCAGCGTTCTCGCCGCTCTGTGGTGTACGCTGCAATTTACGATACTTCAATGTTCCTTTTACTTCCATGATGTTAAATTATTAAAGGGTTAATATAAATGTTATTGACTGATACTCAGTTATTGCCTTTCTTCTAACGACAGTGCAAAGAAAGTGCAAACGAGAACAGAGCTAAGCTTGCTTAAGCTTTGTCGAGTGCAGCCTTTCTTGAATCACGATGCAAAGGTACGGCAATTTTCTGATACTACCAAATTTCACCCTGCAGAGTTATGTTAAATGGATTTAACACTTCGAGCGCATCCGGTTAATCTTGCCAACTCATAATTTATCGGGCGAGAAAACTATATTTTGTAAAAAGTTTCTCTATGATTTCTTACTCCGAAAACATCAGGAAGCAAGAAATCATCCATCAATGCTTCTCCCTTCCCCAACCCCAAAAGTGTGACAGTTGTGACAGTTGTGACAGTTTTCAGCGCCTACCCC
>ERZ1034976.2143-NODE-2143-length-13909-cov-3.975025_pt1 | contig 13909 bp, 13 predicted proteins | sample MGYA00520623_ERZ1034976 | MGnify/ENA primary metagenome ERZ1034976 (study PRJEB33766, sample SAMN09781774) | gut metagenome | biome: gut microbiome | host: Homo sapiens | place: Madagascar | study: EMG produced TPA metagenomics assembly of the PRJNA485056 data... | reverse complement strand
TGATTTTGGCTGACGAATGCATCGGTTGCGGTATTTGCGTTGACGCTTGTCCTCAAGGAACCATTGAGGTAGTAGATGGCGTTTGCACGGTAGTAAACGAAGAATCTTGCATTGCTTGTGGCGATTGCGTTGAAGAGTGCCCAATGGGTGCCATCGAAGAGATTATTGAGGATTAGTTTTCTTTCAATTTCTGTCGCTTGTTTCTTCTTTTTGTTAAGAGCATAAAAAATTACCGACTTTAGCTGGTCAAATGCTATAAGCATGGCTACAATAGGTCGAGCGTTATGCGCTAACGGCTTTTATACCGAAGTAATATGAAAAGAGGTTACAATGGCAGTTGTTGCTTATTGCGTTAAATGCAAAGCTAAGAAGGAAATGGTAGACCCACAGGAAGGCGTTACCAAGAATGGTCGCGTAATCACCAAGGGAACCTGTCCTGATTGTGGCACTAAGATGTCTCTCATCGGCGGTGTAGCAAAGAAATAGCTTTTTCAAGCGCATTATTAGAAACGCAACTCTGCAAGAATCGCTCCTACCTATTTTTCTTGCATATACCTTATGTGTTTCATTAGTCCCGCTCAATGCGGGACTTTTTCTTTTTGTAAGCCTGTATGAATCGCGCCATAATAATCTTCAACAGAAAGGTAACAAAACCTAACAATAGGGCACTTAGATTCTTGACAATGCCTCACTTAGATTTTATTATGGTCACTGTCATGAGGTCCACCAGAAGGTGGGCTTCCTCATATGGAGCATAAAGCTTTGAGGATTCATGAATTATTAAGGGTAAAAGCAGAGGGTGTGCTTTTCAGATTGGCAGGTGGTCTGAAAAGCAGCCGCAACTGAAAGGAATAGTCAAGATGGCAAAAATTATCGGCATCGACTTGGGTACTACCAATTCGGCAATGGCAGTTATGGAGGGTTCAGAGCCTGAAATTCTGGTTAATGCAGAAGGCGACCGCACCACTCCTTCTGTTGTTGGCTTTGGTAAAGATGGTGAACGTACCGTTGGTAAAGCTGCTAAAAATAAGGCAGTTACCAATCCTGAAAACACTATCGCTTCCGTAAAGCGTTTTATTGGTCGTTCTTATGCAGAAACTGCTGAAGAGCAGAAGACGGTTGCTTATACCGTAAAGAATGGCAACGGCGGTCGTGCAGTTGTTGATATCGAGGGCAAAGATTACATGCCTGAAGAGATTTCTGCAATGGTTCTTCAGAAGCTTAAGGCTGATGCTGAAAAGCGTGTTGGTGAACCAATTAATCAGGCAGTAATTACCGTTCCTGCTTACTTTAACGATGCACAGCGTCAGGCAACTAAGGACGCAGGCAAGATTGCTGGTCTTGAGGTTCTTCGTATTATCAACGAGCCTACCGCAGCGGCACTTGCTTATGGTCTTGATCGCACTAATAAGGACGAAAAGGTTTTAGTATTCGACCTCGGTGGTGGCACCTTCGACGTTTCTGTTCTTGAGTTGGGCGATGGCGTATTTGAGGTTTGCTCTACTGCAGGCGATAACCACCTTGGTGGCGACGACTGGGATCAGCGTGTTATTGACTGGTTGGCAGATAAGTTCCAGGCAGACAATGGTATCGATCTTCGCCAGGACAAGATGGCATTGCAGCGTTTGAAGGACGCAGCTGAAAAGGCAAAGATGGAACTTTCTTCCACTTCTCAAACCAATATCAACTTGCCTTTCATTTCTGCAGGCGCAGCGGGTCCTCTCCATTTGGATTACACCTTAACTCGTGCTGAGTTTGAGCGTATTACCAAGGATTTGCTTGATCGTTGTAAGGCTCCTGTACAGCAAGCATTAAGCGATGCTGGTCTTTCTACGGGTGATGTTAACGAAGTTATCCTGGTTGGTGGCTCTACTCGTATGCCAGCAGTTCAGGAACTGGTTAAGAACATGACTGGCAAGCAGCCTAACATGTCAGTAAACCCTGATGAGGTTGTAGCTATGGGCGCTGCTGTTCAGGGTGGCGTTTTGGCTGGCGATGTTGAGGGCATTCTCCTTCTTGACGTAACGCCTCTTTCCCTGGGTGTAGAAACCATGGGTGGCGTAATGACCAAGATGATCGAACGCAACACCACTATCCCTACCCGTAAGACTGAAATCTACTCTACGGCAGCTGATAACCAGACCTCGGTAGAGATCCATGTTCTTCAGGGTGAACGTGAAATGGCACAGGACAACAAGACGCTCGGTAAGTTCCAGTTAACTGGTATTCCTGCTGCCCGTCGTGGCGTTCCTCAAATTGAAGTTACCTTCGACATTGACGCAAACGGCATCGTGAATGTTTCCGCTAAGGATCTGGGCACCGGCAAACAGCAGCAGATCACCATTTCTGGTTCTACTGCGCTGACCGACGACGAAGTTGATCGTATGGTAAAGGATGCTGAGGCTCACGCAGAGGAAGATAAGCTGCGCAAGGAAGAGGTTGAAACTCGCAACAATTGCGACTCCTTGGTCAATGCAACCGAAACTACCTTGAATGAACTTGGCGATAAGGTTCCTGCAGATTCGAAGAAGCAGGCAGAAGATGCTGTTGCTCAGGCTCGTACCGCACTGGAAGGAACTGATCTTGAAGCAATCAAGTCTGCGATGGAAGCTTTGCAGCAGGCAAGCTATAAACTGTCTGAGGTTGCCTATAGCCAGAATGCAGCTCAGCAGCCTGGTACAGCGGGAGCAGCTGGTGCCCAGCAGCCAAACAACGATGACACCATCGAAGCTGACTTTGAGGTAGTTGACGACGACGAGAAGAAGGATAAGTAATCATGACCGCGCCTGAAAAAGACGAGGTACGTGAAGACCAGGTTGTAGAAGAAACAGAGGCAGCTGAAACTGCTGCTTCTGAAGCAGAAGATACTCAAGCAGCAGAGCAGGCACCTGAAGGGAACGATTCCGAAAACGAAGCGGAAGATCCCATTGAAGCTGCAAAAAAAGAGGCTGCAGCTTGGCAAGATAAGTATCTTCGCCTTCATGCGGAATGGGATACGTATCGTCGTCGCATGAATGAGCAGCGCGAAGAAGAAAAAGCACGCGCTGCAGAAAAGCTTGTTGAAGGCCTTATTCCCGTAATTGATGACTTCGAGAGAAGCATTGATTATGCCGAAAAAAATGGCGAAACCGGTTTGCTCGGGGGCGTACAAGCGGTACACACCAAAATGTTGGAAGTACTGACAAAGCATGGGGTTGAGATGATCGATCCTAAAGGCGAAGCTTTCAACGCCCTTGAAGCACTTGCAGTGGCTACCGTAGATGACCCTTCGGTTCCAGATGAAACCGTAGCAGAGGTTTATCAGAAGGGTTATCGCATGGGCAACAAGGTAATTCGTTCCGCTATGGTAACGGTTACCCAGGGTGGCCCTAAGCGGGAAGTTGAAGAAGAGTCTGACGATTCTTCTTCTGAATAAACCCTGTGAAGTGGTTACACGTGATGGCTTACCACAAGTAATTAAGTAGAAGTAAGAGTAAGGGCGGGCGAGTATATGGTCCGCCCTTGTTGTAGAGATAATGAGAGGTGGGACGAATGGCTCAAACCCCTGACTACTACAAGACGCTAGGCGTTCCACGCGACGCAGACGCAGACACAATTAAGAAAGCATTTCGTAAATTGGCACGCAAGTATCATCCCGATGCAGGCGGCGACGAAGCTAAGTTTAAGGAAATAAACGAAGCTTACGAAGTTCTTTCCGATGATAAAAAACGCAAGCTGTACGATCAGTACGGCACCGCCAATGAACATCAAATTCCTTTTGGCGGAGGCAGTTGGCAGGGCCAAGGAGGAAATCCTTTTGGAGGTTCTGGCTTTGCTGGCTTCGGTAGCTGGGCGGACATTTTAGAGAGCATCCGTAATGGCGAAGGAGCATTTGGTACCGAATGGAATTTCGGTGGCCAACCTCATTCTTACCAGGCTCAGCCACGTCCCCAAAAAGGTGCGGACAAAAAAGTAAACATGACTGTTTCTTTTGAGGAAGCATTCAAAGGCTGTGAGAAAAAGGTCCGTATTGGTAAAGCGGGAAGTAATGAAAAAGAGACGCTTACCATCAAGATTCCTGCTGGTGCAGTAGAAGGAGGCCGCGTACGTTTGCGGGGTAAGGGCGCTCCTGGTGTACAGGGAGGTGCTGCGGGCGATTTGTTGGTAACTATTCATATTGCCGATCATCCGCTCTATACCCGTGAAAAAGCAGACGTTTTGATGAAGGTGCCTATAACTTTTGCGGAAGCAGCGTTGGGAACTAAGGTAGTTGTACCCGCTCCTGATGGTACGAAGGTAAGCATTAAGGTTCCTGCTGGATGTCAAGGCGGTACAGTCCTTAAGGTAAAAGGTAAGGGCGCTCCTCGTTTAGGCAAGGACGCGAGTGGGTTTGGAGATTTGCTACTCAATATCGCGGTGGAAGTTCCTCAAACCTTAAATGAAAAGCAAAAAGAGGCTCTGGAGGCATTCCAGGCAGCAACGACAGATAAAGTGAGGGCTTGGTAATGGAGGACAAAAACAGACCGCTGTACATGATCAGTGTTGCAGCAGAACTTGCGGGAGTCCATCCCCAGACCCTGCGTATTTACGAGCAGAAAGGCTTGGTTTCCCCGCAGCGTACCAGCGGAAATACGCGTATGTATTCGCAGGCAGATATCGAGCGTCTTCAGCTCATCAATGCCTTGACTGATGAAGGTATTAATCTGGCGGGGGTAATTCGCATCCTGGATTTGAAGGGCCGTCTTGATGAGCGTGATGAAGAGCTTGATGCGCTTCATAAACGAGTGCGTCGTCTGGCAGATAGGGTGCATGAATTAGAAACGCGAGAGAGCGTTAATTCGCTCGTTAACGAAAGCAATGCAATCGTTTTGCGTCGTCTTTTGTAGGGGAATTGCTAAGGGAATTACTTGAACTTTTGCAAACGGCAAAAGCGAAGGGAGTATAGATGAGACTAGATAAGTTGGCGCTTACCGCGCAAGAGGCTTTTCAGTCGGCAATGAGTATTGCAGGCGAGAGAGAAGCCAGTGCCGTTGAGCCAATTCATTTGCTTGACGCCATCTTGTCTGCCGGTGAGCATAACATGAATGCAATTATTACGCGCATTGGTGCTGATCCTGCAGTACTTCAGGCGCGGGTAAAAGAAGAAGAAGATCGCATGCCAAAAGTAAGTGGCAACGGTTTTATGGGCATGGGTATTACTGCTCCTTCTCCGCAATTTGTGTCACTTATTGATAAGGCGGTAAAGGTCGCTGAAAAATTAGGTGACTCTTATGCGACAACCGAGCATTTGCTTATTGCGCTTGCTGAAGATAAGGGTAGTGCTGGTCGTATTCTTAACGACCAAGGTATTACACGTAAAAATATCGAAGAGGCCTATGAGGAACTTCGCGGAGATACGCGCGTAACCGATGCAACAAGCAAGCCAGAGTTTGAGGTACTTGAACAGTATGGTAACAATCTTACTCAGGCAGCACGTGAAGGAAAGTTAGACCCAGTAATTGGTCGTTCAGAAGAGATTCGTCGTACCGTCCAGGTTTTGTCTCGCCGTACCAAGAATAACCCGGTACTTATCGGCGAGCCTGGTACAGGTAAAACGGCAATTGTTGAAGGCCTTGCCCAGCGAATTGTTGCAGGAGATGTTCCTTCGAGCTTAAAGGATCGCGAGCTGATCGCTCTTGATTTGCCTGCAATGTTGGCAGGTGCTAAGTATCGAGGCGAATTCGAAGATCGACTGAAGGCTGTATTGCGTGAAGTTAAGCAGTCCGATGGACAAATAATTTTATTCATCGATGAGTTGCATACCATCGTGGGAGCGGGCTCGACAGGCGATAGCTCAATGGACGCAGGCAATATGCTGAAGCCAGCTTTGGCTCGTGGTGAATTGCACGCAATTGGCGCAACAACGCTGGATGAATACCGCAAATACATCGAAAAAGATGCTGCTCTTGAGCGTCGTTTCCAGCCCGTTTTAGTAAATGAGCCAACGGTTGAGGACACCATTGCGATTCTGCGTGGCTTGAAGGAAAAGTACGAGATTCACCATGGTGTTCGTATCAAGGATTCGGCGTTGGTTGCCGCAGCGGAGCTTTCGAACCGTTACATTTCTGATCGTTTTTTGCCTGACAAGGCAATCGACCTGATGGATGAAGCGGCAAGTCGTTTGCGTATCGAAATTGACAGTATGCCTGAAGAGGTCGACATAGCTGAGCGCAAACTTACTCAGATGCAGATCGAAGAGCAGGCGCTTATGAAGGAAACAGACGAACCGAGCCGTGAGCGCCTCGAGGCTCTTCGCAAGGAAATTTCTGCTGCTCAGGAAGCCCTTGATAAGCAGAAAGCTATGTGGAAGAACGAAAAAGATGTCATCGTTGGCGTCCAAAACTTAAAGGCGGATATTGAAGCAGACAAGTTGGAAGAAGAGCGTGCAACTCGAGAAGGCGACTTAGCGCGTGCTTCCGAGCTGCGTTACGGCACTATTCCTTCCTTGCAGGCTCAATTGGCAGACGCTGAAGCCATGTTGGAGAATCGTCAGCAGGATGGCGCGATTCTGAAAGAGGAAGTAGGCGAAGAGGAAATTGCGGAAGTAGTTTCTGCATGGACGGGTAAGTTTCCTGTTCCTAGGTCCAACAGGTGTTGGTAAGACGGAGCTGGCAAAAGCGCTTGCGGAGTATCTCTTCGATAGTGAAAAGGCCATGGTTCGTATCGACATGTCGGAATACATGGAAAAGCATTCGGTTTCACGTCTGGTTGGTGCACCTCCGGGATACGTTGGCTACGACGAAGGTGGGCAATTGACTGAAGCAGTTCGTCGTCGACCTTATTGCGTCGTTTTGTTGGACGAGATTGAAAAGGCCCATCAGGATGTGTTCAACATTTTGCTGCAGGTTCTTGACGATGGTCGTCTGACTGACGGACAGGGCCGTGTTGTTAGCTTCAAGAATGCCATTATTATCATGACTTCTAATGTGGGCTCGCAGTCGATTCGTGAATACGCAAACGAAAACGAAGGTAACTCCATGGGTAGCATGATGGAAGACATGATGAAGGCTGACGTTGCAACGGCCGCAAAACGTCTGGCTGAAATGCAGATGAAAATCAACGAGGCGCTTAGCACCACGTTTCGTCCAGAATTCCTGAATCGTATCGATGAAGTTATTACCTTTAATACGTTGTCGATCGCTGCTATGGAGCCTATCGTGGATTTGCAGTTGAATGGAGTGCGTGATCGTTTGGCAGATCGTCGTATAGAGTTGGTAGTCACCCCTGCTGCTCGAGAGCGTCTTGCTATTGATGGCTACGATCCCGTGTACGGTGCTCGTCCTCTGCGTCGTTTGATTCAGCGGGAAGTTACCGATCGTGTAGCAACAGAAATTATCGATGGCCATATTGGCGATGGTGCCAAAGTGACTATTGATCTGGATTCTGAAGGGAACTACTGCGCAATCGTAGAGAATCGTTCTCACTTAGAAGGAAGCGGACAGACTGCTGCCCTTGAAGGGGGCGAATACGAAGATCCTTCAGCAGATACCGATGATGTACTGAAGCAGGCAAATGATGTTCTGCGAGGAATGGATTTTGGTGACTAAAAGCAGCGCTTCATTCTCTTTTTCTAAAGAGAGGACATGTGTGCGAGGCTGTCTTGTACCCAAATGTAAGTAGGGGCTGTAAATGTGGTGTGGCAGTCGATAGGTCTGATGAATTGACAATCAAGAAGTCAGACGATTTGATTTCGATGTGCCAGGCAAATTACATGATGAGCGGTGGTATAGCGTGGGCGAATGCTCACACTGTGCCGCCGCTTTTGTGTAAATGGCCCTCTTTTTCGTTGTTGTATTAGAATAGCCTCCATGAAAAAGATCGAACGAAATATGATAAAAGTTGAGAAAAAGGAACGCTTACTTGTTCCTGTACTAGGTTTCAGTGCGGTTTTGGTAAGCTTGGTTGCTTTTCTTGTCGTATTGTATTTGATCACGATAGCCATTCGGTTTCTGTTCGTATTCGGGTAGGGGTCAAGCGTATGTGGCAGCGGTTTACCTGGTACGATGTGCGAGTAATTGGACATTATTTAGGTGTTCTTATTTCGTTTTTCTCCATTGCTTTAGCAGTGCCCCTCGTGGTTGCAGTGGTTTGTCAGGAATGGGAACCTGCCTGTCGGTATTTGCTCGCTATTGGCGTTTCACTTATCGTTGGATCTGCTCTGCGCTTTATGCGCATTCAGCCTGGTCGCCTTACTCATCAACAAGCACTTGCGGTCACCGGGTTGTCGTGGATCGTGTTGGCCTTTGTGGCGGCAGTTCCCCTTGCGATGTCGGGCCATTACGGCTCTTATCTGGATGCCTTGTTTGAGGCTACTTCGGGACTGACTACCACTGGTGCATCGCTCGTCATCGATCTTGAGCATATTTCCTATGCTGATAATATGTGGCGTTTTACCATGCATCTTATTGGTGGTTTAGGTCTTATTGTTATCGCTTTGACTTTGGGAATTTTTGGTAAGGCAACCTCGGGTTTGTATTCTTCAGAGGGGAGAAGTGAACATGTACTCCCCAATATCGTTAATACCGTACGTCTAATCAGTCAAATCTCTCTCGGGGTTATTGGAGTTGCTACCATAGTGCTTTTTGTTTTCTGTATGTTGGGCGGCTTTGATCCTCTGCGTGGTTTTTTGAACGCTTTATGGATGGCTGTTTCTGGCTTTACGACTGCTGGATTTTCTCCCACCTCCCAATCGGTAATGTATTACCATTCCTTTGCTTTTGAGGTGGTCTGTATCGTGCTCATGCTTTTAGGTGCCGTCAACTTTGCTCTGTTTGTAAAAATTCGCCAAGGAGAGACGATATCCTTTTTTAAAGATTATGAAATCCGTACTGGCGTTTTATGGATGACGATCGGTACCGTAGTGTTGATGCTTTCCCTCTGTGCCTCGGGTGGCTTTTCAGATATTATGGCGCTTTTACGTCGCGGTGTGTTTATGGTGGTATCAGCGTCAACAACAACTGGCTTTCAGACGGTTACCAATAACCAAATGACTACCGTTTTTTCTTCCGGAGCATTTTTGGTCGTTGCAATTTTGATGGCAGTTGGTGGCTCAAGCGGAAGTACCTCAGGTGGTATGAAGCTCTCTCGTCTAGGCTTAATTGCAAAGTCAATGGTTTCAACCATTAAAGAAACTCTTTCTCCTGGAACGGCACGTGTTTCGGTGCGGTATTACCATCTTGGGAAAAAGGTGCTTACCACCGAAGTCGCTAAAGCAGCTCTAACGGTTTCTGCGCTGTTTGTATTTACCTATTTAGCGGGATCGCTTGTCGGTATTGCTCACGGCTATGATGCGCTTGATGCAATTTTTGAATCGGTCTCGATGGCTTCCAATGGCGGATTGAGTTCAGGAATTATTGCACATGGTATGCCTCCCGTATTAGAGGGCGTTTATATTTTGGAAATGTGGGCAGGACGTCTCGAGTTTATTACCTTGATTGCGCTTATCGTTAAGGTAGTGGTTTCCTTGAGCGCTCTCGCGAAAAGAAAGTTGAGGGATTAGACATGCGATTATCCCTTTCCTCTTTCCGAAAGAATCAAAAAAAAAGTGCTCGAACAGCTTTGTTTGAGAAGAACACAAAAACAAACACCTGTGAGGTTTCTCAAGATAAAGCCTTTCTGCCCTTCTGTCCGAAACTCCTTCTTTACGTTTTGCTAAGCATTTCGCTTGTTTTATGTTTGCAAGGAGCACCCTTTGTTGCATGGGGTGATGAATCTCAAGATGCGCAAGAAACCTCGCAGACTGAGGGGAGTGAGAACCAGGACAATAGCCAGGCATCTTCGCAGAATCAAAGTGAAACAGAAGATCCTAATAATAAGGTATATGTCAATCAGCTTTCTGACAGTTCATTTTTATACGAAACAGCTATTGCTGATTTAGCGGAAGCCGACTCCTACTACGAGGGATTGACCGTCTTGGTAAAAGGTGAAGTGGTAGGCGATCGGGTTAACGATGAATTTCGTGAAGATACCTGCTGGATTACCTTGCAGGATGACGAAAAAAACCCAAGTGTAGTTGCAGTTTTTATGACAAAAGATCAATCTTCAATTATTGATACGTATGGTCAATATGGCAAAGTCGGTACTCAGCTGCAGGTTCGTGGGACGTATCATTTGGAGTGTAGCGAACATCAGGGTATGTCGGATATTCACGCTGAAGAGGTATCCGCTCTCCAAGAAGGATACGAGCAAAATCCTGCTCCCAATATGCGCACCTTTGGCATTGCGATAGTTGCTTGCGTGATCGGTGTAGCACTTATGGCTGCGTACTACATTAAGCGTGAAAGGATGCTATAGCCGTGACAAAAGACTCCACGCAACAAAAACAAGTGGGTAGAGTAGTCAAACTTGATAGGGGGTTCCCCTTAGTTCGTCTTGAGTCGGGTGAAGAGGTACGTTGTGAGCATGCTATTGCTCTGGTAAAAGGAAGCGATCAGCGTGCGGTAATCGGAGACTTTGTAGTAGTTCTTTTTCCCGATGGTCACGATAAAGGCATCATAGAAGAAACGCTTCCGCGCGCTTCTCGCTTTGTGCGTAAAGATCCTACCGAGCGAGCCCTCCCTCAAACTTTGGCTGCAAATTTTGATTTGGTGCTTGTGGCTCAACCTCTAGAAGAAGTAAACGTGCGTCGTCTTGAGAGAGAATTGGTGCTGGCGCATGAAACAGGGGTGGAAGTCGTCGTTGTTCTTACAAAGGCAGATCTGGTGGCAAACCCTGAAGAAGTAGAGGCGGTGCGTGCACGTATTGATGGATTTATCGGAAACGATCGCGTGCTTGTTGTCTCTGAAAAAGACCCCGAAAGCATTGAAAATTTAGCGGACTTAATCGCCGAAGATAATAAAATGGCAGTTCTGTTGGGGCGTTCGGGAGTGGGTAAATCGAGCTTGGTCAATATGCTGGTTGGTGAGAACATCCAATCTACCACGCCGGTGCGTCAAGATGGAAAAGGTCGCCATACTACTGTTTCACGTGAAATCATAGAGCTTCCCCAAGGAGGAAGCGTAATTGACATGCCGGGAGTGCGCGGTCTGGGGCTATGGGATGCCGATGAAGGCATAGGAGCAACGTTTTCCGATATTGAAGATCTGGCTCAGAAGTGTCGCTTTCGTGATTGCACGCATACCAATGAACCAGGCTGTGCGGTAAAGCGGGCGGTTAAGGAAGGGGAACTTTCTTCCGATCGTCTTGAATCGTATGTGCGTTTGAGAGAAGAAAGCGAACAGGTAAAAGTCCGTCGCGAAGAAGCTCAACGCATCAAGACAAGGCGAGGTCATCCAAGGCATCGACGCTAAAAGCGTGAAACGTTTATGCTTCTTTGGCAATTTAACACTCAAACGTGTGGGCTCTTTTAGCGGTAAGTTCTGCTTGGGGTACAATGAGATATGAAAAGCACAGGGGTCTTTAGGTTACATTTTTGAGACCGTTTGATTCCTAAACAACAACTAAGGGGATACCATGAATCCAGCAGTTATTATTCCTGCTTTTTATACGTCACCCATGAAGAGACGTGGGGCGCCTTCGAGTTTGTACGATCATCCTACACCGCTCAACTCTAAAGGTACACTTGAGCGCTGCCTTGCTTCGCTGCAAAAAGTAAGAGGACTTGGTCAGGTTATTATTCTGGTTGCTGTCGAGGGTGGTGTAGAGAAAGAGGCGGCAGCTAAAGTTAAAGCTATCACCGATAAATTTCCCCAGATGCACACGCTCATCATTGCCCAGGAAGAAGAGAGCATTATTCAGCAACGCTTTGAGCAGCTAGGATTTGGCAACCAAAGCGATTGCATTGGCCTGACGGGTTATTCTGCTATTCGAAATCTTGGGCTGGTAGTTGCCCAGGTTTTAGGCTTTGATTCAGTTGTATTTCTCGATGACGATGAAGTGGTTGAGGATGAAGAGTTTCTTGAGAAAGCAATGTATGGCTTAGGAAAGCTTACCAAGAAAGGCATTCCAATCCTGGCAAAATCAGGCTTCTATTTCAATGATGAAGGCACGTATTATTCAAAAAGCCAAAATCGTTGGTACAACCATTTCTGGCAGCAGGGGCGTGCGTTTAATAACTGGATAACAAAAGCTATGGCAGGTCCGCGACTTTCTCGTTCAAATCATGTTTGTGGAGGATGTTTGGCGCTTCACCGCGAAACCTATCGTCGCTTGAGTTTCGATCCTTGGATTATGCGCGGCGAAGACATGGACTATCTTTTGAGTTTGCGTATGTATGGTTCGGATATTTGGTTTGATAATCAATGGTCTTTGATCCATCTGCCTCCCAAGGACAGAAATGAAGGTCATCGCTTCTATCGCGATATATTCCGTTGGATTTATGAGTATTACAAAATCGAATTTAGTCGTGCGCAGATTGACTTGTTGCAAATAAAGCCTTCTTCGCTCATGCCTTATCCGGGGCCATTCCTTGAACCAGGTATCACTAAGCGAATAAAGCGCACTGCTTTCTTGCGATCTCTTGTCCGTCCTGACAAAAAAGCGTATCGAGAAGGTGCGCGAGCGGCGACAAGAGAAGCAACTGACTACGCACAAGTTAATTGTATGAAATATTTTGAGTTCCAATACACTTGGGGCGATATCATGTTGCGCATGGAAAGTGATGCAGGTCTTCGCCAAGCCTTGGTCCATGCCGCAATGGCGCGTCAAGCGGGCGAGGATATTGTGGTCGCTGAAGCAACTTCAATAGCAAATAATCCTGCTGAAGAAGTTGAAGCAGAGGTCGCAAAAGCAAATCTCGATCCAGGTATGACAAGCGAAATTCATCTGAATTTGAGTGACGAAGAATAGCGTGGCGCACAGTACATGGAAACATTTATCATAGCCGCAATCATTGGTGTGATTATTGGCATCTTTTCGGGACTGTTGGGTATCGGTGGTGGTACCTTGATGGTCCCTATTTTTCGCCTAGGATTTGGTATGAGTGCCATTTCCTCTACGGCAACATCTCTTTTTACTATCATTCCCACTTCGCTTGCGGGTTTAATTACGCACGTTAAAAATAAAACGTGCATTCCCAAAGTGGGTGTTTTGTGCGGTTTAGGGGGAGCTTGCACGAGTCCTCTTGGTGTGTATCTTGCCTCCATTTCTCCTTCGTGGGCGATTATGCTTGCCGCAGCTGCCATCATCGGGTATTCATCGTATTCCATGTTCCGCAAAGCAATTCGCATGCCGAAAATTTCACCTCAGGGTGAATCGGCAGTAACGGGCAAAGACTTAGAAAAAGAGGCAGAAAAAGCGGCGCGAGCAGCGCAGGCGGCACAAACTGCTGCTGCACAAGGCGAGGGACAGCCAACTACTACCAAAGCTGCAGCCAACGCGACAAAGACTGCTTCTGCTCCCAAGGAAGAACCCTTCAAACTTTCGGTAAAAAAAGTAGCACTCTGTTTACTGATCGGATTGATTGCAGGTCTTGCATCTGGTTATGTAGGAGTCGGTGGCGGCTTTATTATGGTGCCGCTTTTCATTTCTCTATTAGGTATCATGATGCGCCAAGCTTCGGGAACTTCACTTGTTGCAGTGACTATTCTTGCAATTCCCGGTGTTGTTGAGCAGGGACTGTTAGGGCATATTGACTATATAGCTGGTATTGCTATGGCTATAGGAAGCATTCCTGGCGCAGTAATTGGTGCAAGTTTGATTCGAAAAGTACCAGAACGCAAACTACGTTTCGTTTTTGGTGCATTTCTCTTGATTTCCGCAGTGGTTTTGCTGTTCAATGAACTGTTGCCACTGTTTGTATAAAAAAGGAAACCGCTATGTTTCGTCATAACTTATATATTTTCCTAGAGATTCTCTTTTTGTGCCTTGCTTTGATCTGCGGTTGCGTTTTGGGTTGGGCAATGTTTAGCGGCGCAAACAACTATACGGTTTTAGTTGTCTCAGGTGCGCTTTT
>ERZ1034976.2135-NODE-2135-length-13936-cov-22.488221_pt1 | contig 13936 bp, 8 predicted proteins | sample MGYA00520623_ERZ1034976 | MGnify/ENA primary metagenome ERZ1034976 (study PRJEB33766, sample SAMN09781774) | gut metagenome | biome: gut microbiome | host: Homo sapiens | place: Madagascar | study: EMG produced TPA metagenomics assembly of the PRJNA485056 data... | reverse complement strand
ATTGGATGTAGTAAAGACGCAGGTAGACAGAATGAAGAAGATTGGTAAGTAATAAACTTGGTGAAATTGTTAATAGTTTTAGGAGGGTGTGCCATCAGTTCATGGTGCACCCTTTTTTGTTTGACTTTTTATAATAATACTTTTATGTTTTTTTTGTAAAAGAATTGCCATATTGCCATATAATTCGGTAACTGTTTGATAATGAGAATGTACCGATATTGCAATAGCTTTTTAATTGCCATAATCTGCCATATATTGCCATAAAAATAGCGATACTCAGGCGTTTTTGGTGTTCCCGAAATTGCGTCCCGACGTAGCATCTGGTACGTCCCGACGCAGTAACAGATGCGTCCCGACGCAGCGCCAGATACGTCGCGACGTAATTTCAGATACATCCTGCCCAGAATCAAGTGAGCCTCATTCGAACTCCAGATAAACTTCAGTAGTATAGAGTTATATTTTTAGTTTGTTGAAAAGAAAAGAGAGGGCATGTGAATACCCTCTCTTTTTGATTTTATCCGTTTCGAACATTGATTAATGTTCAAGATATAGTCCGTTTAGCTTTTCCAGGAACACACAAACTTCATCATTTATCATTTCCATGAACCCATGAGTCTTCTTGTTCGATACACCAGGATATGGAGTATAGTAATGCTCCTCAATCGGTTCTCCCTGGTTTCTGCCAAACATCAGGTAAGCTATGTGATGCTGCTTGAGTACTGTAAGCAATGTCTCTGAAAAAATACTGGAATCACCAATAGATTCTACTCCTGTTGTCAGTCCGAAGGCATTGTTGTGGTCTTGGGCAAAAGGCAGAGCCTGCTTCACAATCTCCTTGATGCTCTTCTGGTAGAGTGGGAGGTCGATGGCATTTTTGCTTTGCTGATATGTCACGTTGATCACATCAATCTTGTTGTCCGGATAGCGATCCATCAGATTCTTGCCCGGCTGGTAGGTTTCAGAATAGCTATAAACTACATTCGTTACATTCTCGTCATCCAAGAGATCCTGTATCTTCTTGTAAAGACTGATATAGTCGTCTTTGCTGAGTTTACAGTACCATTTCTTACCGTCTATAGGAAGAAGATTGAGTACTACAGGTGCTTTGATACCATAACCATCTTGCAGTGTATCAAGATATTTGGCAACCTGTTTGGTATATTCTTCCAGCATATCATTATTGCCGTTATAATCAGGCATTGTCCAGTTCATGATGAGTAAGCCTCCCTTACGAAAGTGTTTCAGCACATCTTCCCGGATAGCCTTGAACGGAACGCCGTCTATGTTCTGTGATTTTCCATTTTCAATGCCAGCCAACTCATATCCATTTGCAGCCGGTCTGTAACCGCAGAGAGTTTTCAAGTCGCATCGGTCGCTGTCACATTGCCAGCGATTCCAGCCTATTCCGGTTAAGGTTCCATACATCTGGCCTATCAGCGTACCTTTGTTGGCATACGCCTTGATGTTGGTTTTCAGATTCTCTGTGCGGGTTGTGAGACCGCTCATGGCAATCTCATCATACGATTTCTTTTTCTTCTCACCGCATGAAGAGAAAGCCAGGAGGGCCGCGAACATCAATATAATATATTTGATTCTCATAATTTGTTATTCATTATAAGCCTTTTTCATTGCTTCCACTACGGTAGGCAAAGTCCACTGTGGCACACTTCTGTCTGTTCCGTCGAAGATGCTCATCCAGTAGAAGGTGGCTACGCAGTATTCCTTTGCCTGCTTCACGATGTCGGCTGCCTGGTCAGCAGCAGCCTGAATCTCGCTGGCAGAACTGGTTTTGCTGACACTCTTGCTTCCGTGAGTACCGTATTCACCGATGATGCAAGGAATGCCCTTGCTGATGAACTTATTGTTCAGGCGGGTGAACATATTCTTGATTTCATTGCTGCAAGAAGCATCCCACTTGCCTTTCTGGGCAAACCAATCCCATGGAGCATAGGTGTGAACTTCTACGGCGATATGTCCATCCACCTTGTCGGTAGGGATGGTGAGGTTGCTCAATACATCATCACCGCAGGCTGCAGCATAGGTGCTGACGATGAGGTTGCGAGTCTCGTTGTTGCCACCGGTAGCACGCACAGCATTCACAAAACTCTGGGCATAACCGTTCAAACCTTTGTAGCTGCTAGCATTCTTTGGCGCATTCCAGGTGTTATTGGCATCAAGCATCTCGTTGTATCCTTCGAAAAGCAAATGCTGGTCGTAGTTCTTGAATCGGGTAGCAATCTGAGTCCAGAGATATTCAAACTTCTCTTTGTTCTCCTTATAGTTGGCTTCATCAGCCTTGATCCAGTGCTTTGCTTTCTCATCGTCTGCACCTGTATCATGGTGAACATTCAGGATGCAGTACATGCCGTTGTCTATGATATAATCTACAATTTCCTGAATGCGGTTCATCCAAGCCTCATCTACAGTGCCATCAGCTTTCATGTGCTGGAACCAGGTAACAGGAATGCGGAGAGAATTGAAACCATTCTTCTTTAAGAAATCTACCATAGGCTTGGTGGTTGGAACCTGTCCCCATGCTTTCTCGAAATCAGTAACAGAGTTTTTGTCCATATTCAGCCACGTAGCAATCACATCTGTGCAATTGCCGAAGTTGGTACCGATGCCCATGTTCTTCACGGCATCTACTGCACTTTCTTCAACGTAGTTGGCGTTCAGGTTTACTTGGTCTCGGGTAATCACGTTCTTGCTGTTCATGGCTGCCTTCCACCAGTCGTTGGATGGCATATTGCTTCCATACCAAGGCATGAAGAAGCTCCATTTCGCGCCAGCGTTCCAAGCTTCGTCAATACCTGCTGTAGCTGTATTGTTGTTGGTATCAGTTCCGCACTCAGCCAGGGTGACGAGCTTGCCAGGATAGCGTGCCTGAATCTCCTTGAACTCCTGAGCCTGCTTGGTTGCATCATAGCCATAGAGGTCGCGACCGATGATGTCTACGTATTTGTCGCCAGGATACCAGGCATCATCATTGTTGTAGTTGCTGGCGTCGCCATTGTAGTTCTGCGTGGTCCAAGTCCAAATCAAGTTGTGGATGCCCTTGCTCTGGAAGTAATCAAACATGGTCTGCCAAAGCTTCTTGTAAGTTTCGGCACCATCATATCCCCACCAGAACCAGGACTTACCCCAGCTGGCACCAGATTTCAGACAGGCATTACCGGCAGCTTCGTGGAATGGTCGCCAAATGGCAACAACGCCTGCATCCTGCAACTTCTGCAGAACTTCCACGACCTTATCCATTTCCTGATAGAACCATTTGTTCTCCCAAGAGCCAGCTGTAAATACATTGGCAGCCTTGAAGGTGGTTTCAGATGGGGTACAGGTTACGCCACTACCGTCTGTTCCTGGAACTGTGCTTTTTGTCTTAGGCACGTTGAAGTGCCACATCAGCGATACCAGTCCACCCTTGTCTGCCCAATTTGTCACTGGGGTGATGTTGTTATAGTTGATCCATCCGTTGGAACCCTGCTTAGGTACGAAGATGTGGATGAAATCATAGCAGTTCATGGCAGGATACTTGCCAGTTGCTTGATAGATTTTATCAGCCTCCTGGGTATTCCAGTTAACGTTGGCGATGACCGAAGAGATAATCTTGTTGCCGTAATTTTGCTGCAGATATTTGTAGAGCCGTTTAGTCTTTTCTGTTGCAGATGGGTCGGCGAGAGTTATATCGTCCACATCACTTTCGTGAAAGATGGAGAAGACGATATTATTAATCTTGTTGATGTCATAAATTTCTTTTGCTCCGGCATCTTGCCCGTTCTGGTAGATTTCCAGTTGGTTGTTGGCGTTATGCTTCATTCTGCTAACCGTACAGCCTTTGCCTGTCAGTTTCCATTCTGCTTGCTTTCCTTCAGAATTGTTGATGGTAATTTTGAAACGTTCAGTCTGTGCCAAGGCTGTGAATGAAATCATTACTGCCAGGAGTGAGAGTAATATCTTTTTCATTGTCTTGCTACTTTAATGGATTTGTTATTTATATTAATAAGGTATACGCCATGAGTCAACTCATCCAGCGGAATGATAGTTTTGCCATCAGCTGTGATAGGGGAGAGTTTGATGTTCTTTCCGTCCAGTGCGAAGGCGCTCACTTTGTTATTGGTACCGTCTACGATGATGCGATCACCTTCGAAGGCAAACTTGTTGTTGATTTCTACCTGCTTGATGCCTGTTGTTGTACCATAAGTAAAGGTCGAAACCTTCTTCAGTTCGTAACTGGCGGTAGTGGCAGTGGAAGTCACGGTCATCTGATCATCTCCGAAGGTAACTTCCGGTAGAGTGCTCAGCGCAAACTCTATCTTGCTTCCATCGTTGAATGATACGAACAGCGACTTGCCGTCGGCAGCTTTGGCTGAGATGCAACTCAGAGCTACCAGTAAGGATAATGCTATTTTCTTCATATCGGGTTTTGTTATGGTTAAAATCAAAAAAAGCGTGCTGTTGCTGTAACTGCGCTGCAAAAATACTAATTATATTTAGATAAATGGCATCAAATTCTAAAAAAAACGGCATGTGTAAAGAATAGTATTGATAATGAGCAAGATAATATCACTTAGTCTCGTTGCTTTGTTGTAACTTTGCAGCGGTAAACATGATAAATCAGTTCATGTAATAGAATAAACAATAATATTATAAATTTTAAACCTATAAAAAATTAAGCTTATGAAAAAGTTTTTTACTTTAGTGTGTGGTTTGGCAATGGCGCTCTGTGCTAACGCTGCAACGGCAATTGGTACAAGTTTTAGTCCTTGGGATGAAAAATGTGTCGTTGATGGTAATACTCTGACCTTTACTGCAGGATGGGCAGGTGCTGGTATGTGGATAGGAAGTGGCGACAATGATTTTTCCGACTATGACTATCTGTGGGTGACATTCTCTGAGTCTACTTGTGATTTTAATTTGGTTGTAGAACATACCCCAGAAAAAAAAACTATCACGGGAGAATTTAATACAGGAACGTTGGTTGCTGGTGTTGCTTTGAATGAGACTCTCAGTGATCATGTGATGCAGTATTATTTGCAAAGTAAAAGTACTGGTAAACTTGTTGTGACTGGTGCGTATGTAGGTACTGAAGAGGAGTACAAGGCTGTGTTAGCTGGTAACAAGGCTCAGAAGTCAGATTTGACACTTTCTGACTTAGGTTCTGGTTGGGGTAACTCTACCTATGATGCTGCCTCAAAGACTGTGACTATTGGTGACGGCTGGTCTGGTAAGGGCTGGTGGTTTGATACGGCTGATTACAGCGATTTCGATAAGGTGGTTGTCAACTTCGCTACTCCTACTGCTACTAATGGCAAGTTGGTTGTTGAGTATAATGGTGCTTCTAATGGCGAGGCTGAAATCGCAGAAGGTGCTACATCTGTAGAGGTGTCTCTTAATGCTGCAGCCAAGAACTCTGTAAAGCAGATTTATCTTCAGGGTCCTGCAGGTGCTCAGTTTGTTTTGGCAAGTGCTTACGTTTGTGTAAAAGATTATGTAGCAACAGGTATCTCTCAAGCTATTGCGGTTCCTGCAGCTAAGTCTTCAAAGGTGTTCAATCTCGCAGGTCAGCAAGTTGGCAAGTCTTACAAGGGTATTGTTATCAAGAACGGTAAGAAGTACGTTCAGTAATCTCTACGGCAAAAACGTGATTGTTATGTTTCGCGTTTAAAACGAAATAGGAGAATAGTTGATATATAAGTATTAAGGGTGATAAGTTCATTTAAGGTGGATTTATCACCTTTTTTTTTATCAAAAGCAAATAAATGTTAGTAATCGGCAAAATAATATCATATAGTATCGAATAATAGTATTAACTTTGCAACCGAAATGAAATACAAAAACAATCAGCTAAATGATAATACATTTTGATTTCGATGAATAACAATATGATAATGACAACGATTACAATTAACAACAATAATAATAATTTATGAAAAGAATAGTTTTTGCTTTCTTGGCGCTTGTTATGAGCTGCCAGCTTTTCGCCCAGAGTAAGTTGACGGGTACCATCCTAGATGGTAGCATGAACAATGAACCTCTGATTGGCGCAAGCGTTATCGTGGAAGGCACTGGTACTGGAGGCGTTTCCGACATGGATGGAAACTTCTCTATTACTCTGCCTAAGGGTAAGACACGTATCAAGGTGTCAAGTGTGGGTATGAAGACTCAGGTCATCAATGTGGCTGGTAAGTCACAGATAACCATTACGATGCAGGAAGATTCCAAGGTGATGGATGAAGTTGTTGTCGTAGGTTATGGTACGATGAAGAAGAGCGACTTGAGCGGTGCCTTGAGTTCCTTGAAGGGTGAAGACCTGATGAAGGGCGGTGCGCTCGACCTGGCTCACGGTATGCAGGGTAAGGTTGCCGGTGTGCAGATTAACCAGAGCGATGGTGCTCCTGGTGGTGGTATGAGTATCGTGGTACGTGGTGCCAACTCATTCTCTACCTCTTCTCAACCTCTTTATATTGTAGATGGTATCCCATTCGATACCGGTTCAACTCCAGGCAATGGTGCTACAACCAATGAGCAGAGCAGTAACCCTTTGAGCATGATCAACCCTCATGATATTGAGAATATCGAAATCTTGAAGGATGCCTCTGCTACAGCTATTTATGGATCACGTGGTGCCAACGGTGTCGTTATCATCACTACCAAGCGTGGTAAGGCGGGTAAGCCTAAGGTTGAGTTCTCAGGCAACTGGGGTTTCTCTCATATCTCTAAGAAGATTGATATGCTGGATCCTGTAACCTATGCCCGTTATCAGAATGAACAGGTTACTAACGACCAGTATTATTTGGGCTCTCGTACTACTAATATGCCATATCCTGGTAAATGGGGCTATCAGTATTATAATGATGGTCACATTAATTATAATACAGGTAAGTATACTGGTAAGCCTGAGGACTATGCTCACCCAGGTTGGTACTATGATGAGTATGGAAACGCTACCCAGATTGACGTGGCTGACTGGCAGGATGAAATCTTCCAGACTGCTTTCCAGCATGATTATAACCTCAGCGTGAGTGGTGGTGATGACAAGGGTTACTATTCATTCTCAGGCAACTATGCCAAGCAGGATGGTACCATCAAGAATTCCGGATATGAGCGTTATGCACTTCGTGCCAATATCGCACGCCACGTCTACAGTTGGTTGGAGATTGGTACAAACCAGAGCTTTACCAACAGTACTACCAACTTTGCCAATACTTTGAGTTACAATACGGGTGTGGTACGTTCTGCTTTGCTGTTCCCTCCAACGTATGGTCCTAACACTGATACTACTCAGATGGATGACCTCAACTGGTTGGCAGCCAATCCTTCTGCCTATGTAAATAGTGCCAAGGATGAGTTGCATAGCATCAACTATTTCAGTAGTTCTTTCGTAGAGATTAAGTTGTTCCCATTCTTGAAGTTCCGTCAGAACTTGGGTCTCTCTTACAATGATTCTCATCGTGGCAGCTACTACGATCGTCATACTCAGGAGGGTAAGGCTCCAACCAATGGTAAGGCCAGCCGTGCTACCAATATCTGGAAGAGTTTGACAGCTGAGTCTTTGTTGACATTCGATTATACTTTGGCAAAGGTTCATAAGTTTAATGCCGTTGCAGGTTTCACAGTAGAAAGTGCTTCTTGGGACAATAGCTCAATCTTGGCATCTAACTTCCCTGATGACTTGACCAAGGACAATGACTTGAGTCGTGCTCTTGATAAGGCAACACTTGCCAGTGATAAGGGTACTCAGCGCTTGGCTTCATTCTTGGGTCGTATCAACTATACCTTGATGGACAAGTACCTCTTCACTGCCAGTGTACGTACCGATGGTTCATCTAAGTTTACTGACAAGAACAAGTGGGCTACCTTCCTTTCTGGAGCTTTCGCTTGGCGTGCTTCTGAGGAGAAGTTTATCAAGGACTTGAATATCTTCTCTAACTTGAAGTTCCGTCTCTCTTATGGTGAGACAGGTAATCAGGGTATCGGTTCATATCGTACCTTGCCACAGCTTGGTGTAGCCAACTATCCATTTAACGGTAGCATCCAGAGCGGTTCCGCTATGGTTTCTTGGCGTGGTCCTGTTGATGCTGACATCAAGTGGGAAACAACTGCTCAGTATAATCTTGGTGTTGACTTCGGATGGTTCAATAACCGCTTGACTTTCACCGCAGATTACTATTATAAGAAGACTCGCGACTTGTTGCAGGAGGTAAAGATTCCTTCTTCTACAGGTTTCTCTAACAAGTTGACCAACTCTGGTAATGTAACCAACAAGGGTCTTGAGTTGACATTGGGTATTACTCCTATTGACAGCCACGACTGGCATTGGAACATCAACGCCAACATGGCATTCAACAAGAATGAGATTGGCGGTTTGAATGGTGACCAGTATGCCAATACCTTGTGGTATGGTGCAGACAACGTGTTTATCCAGCGCAATGGTTGTCCTATTGGTGCCATCTATGGTTATGTAGAGGATGGCTTCTACAACAATGAGGCTGCCGTACGTGCAGATCCACAGTACACATTTGCCAGCGATGCTACCGCGAAATCAAAGATTGGTGAAATCCGTTATCTTGACCTCAATGGTGATGGCAAGATCACAGAGGCAGACCGTACTATCATCGGTGATACCAACCCTGATTACACATGGGGTTTGACCAACAACTTGACATGGAAGGATCTTACCCTCAGCTTCATGATCCAGGGCTCACATGGCAACGACATCTTCAATGGTAACTTGCAGGATGTCAAGTTGGGCAATATCGGTAACATCCCTGTAGATGCATACAACTCTCGTTGGCAGGCAGATAGCTACGAGAACGCTAAGTGGCCTAAGGCTTCTTCTGGCTATGAGCGTAACTTCCTGGTAAGTAATCGCTATGTAGAGGATGGTAGCTACATCAAGCTCAAGAACATCAGCCTCACTTACAACTGGAATCATCCATTCAAGAGTGTAGGTTTGGAGCGCTTGCAGTTCACCTTCACAGCAACCAACGTATTTACCATCACTGACTATAGCTGGTATGACCCAGACGTGAACGCTTTTGGTAGCGACTCATCTCGTCGTGGTGTGGATATCTACTCATATCCATCAGCTCGCACCTTCTCATTCGGTGTTAATGCTACATTCTAATAGATACACATTATATATATAAAGATAGAATAATTATGAGAATAAATAAATATATATTGTCAGCTTGTTTGCTGGGTTGTGGAGCGATGGTTACCACTTCCTGCAACGATTTTTTGACAGAAAAGCCAGAGAGCATGATTGGTCCCGACAATGTCGGTGATTCCAAGGAGGCTGTTGATACTTGGGTGACAGGTGTTTATAGCAACTGGCTTTACGATATGTTCTGTTGGGGTGAGTTCCCTAAGGTATTGGAACTCGATGCCGACTACATTTCCGGTCCAGACTGGCTGTTTGGTACTCTGGGTGCCGGTAACTTCCAGGCAGAGTCTGCTTTGGACAAGATGTGGAAGGGTCCTTACAACTTGATCAATGATGCCAACATTGCCGTTCGTTATATCTCAGCCATGAGTAATGTGGATGAGGATTATAAGAACAATGCCATCGGCGAGTGCTACTTCCAGGAGGCATTTGCTTACTTCCTCTTGGTTCGTGCATACGGTCCTATCCCTTATATGGCAGAGGATGTAAGTGCCAGCGGTGAGTTTATGCATAGCCGTCGTCCTGTGAAGGAAATCTATGGTCATATTACCGATTTGCTGACCAAGGCTTCAGAACTGATGTATCATCGTGACAACAGCAAGTATCAGGAGGGACATGTCAGTGCAGGTTCTGCTGCGGGTTTGCTTGCCAAGGTTTATGCTACGATGGCTTCTGCTGCCATGCCAGCAGGTACTGAGGTGAATGTTCGCACAGGTGAGCCTTTCCGTACCGTTACGGAGAATGGTAAGGAATACAAGCTCTATCGTACTCCTGCTACAGAGACTTTCAGGAAGGAAGTGGTTGATGGCTATCAGGATATGGATCCACACGAGCTTTATACCGAGGCTGCCAAGTGGGCAAAGAAGGTAATAGATGGTGAGTTTGGACCTTATGAGTTGAGTAAGTATGAGAACCTCTGGTCTCGCAATCATCGCACAGATTCAGAGATGATGTGGGGCGTACGTTCTGCCATTTCTTCGGCTTCTGACAACTATCGTACCAATGTACATACCACCTACTCAGGTTATAAGGAGAGTGCTGGTAGCGAGTTCCTTACTGCTGGTGGATGGGTAGGCTGTACCAATGCATGGTATCAGCTTTTCGACGACCAGGACTTGCGTATCGTGAAGGGTGTTCGCCACACATGGAGATATTATTATCAGGAAGAATACAATGGCTGTTTCTACTATCCTCAGTCTTGGTGTGAGAAGATTACTGGTAATGATGTATATGGTAACTATGTACGTGAGCCAGAAGCTCAGTACAAATCTACAGGATATTCTTACCAGTACAACCAGACCTATCAGTGTTTGGCATTCACCACCAAGTATGATGACTGTGAGAATGATGCCTTGGAGTATCCAGACAGTTACTGGCCATTCCTGCGCTATGCTGATGTACTCCTGATCTATGCTGAGGCAGAAACCGAGTTGGGCCATCTGGAAGAGGCGATGAAGTATCTCAATATGGTTCGCAAGCGCTCAAATGCTACCTTGATGATTGCCGTTTCCAGTCAGACAGGTTTGCGCAGCAGTATCTTGGAAGAGCGTGCCAAGGAGTTTGCTTGCGAGGGTGACCGTCGTTGGGATTTGATTCGTTGGGGTATTTACCTTCAGGCTATGAATGCTATTGGTGGTCGTGACGAGGCCAACATCAACAAGGCGCGTATTGAGCGCAATTTGCTGTATCCTATTCCAGCTGATGAGATTAATGTTAACGATAGCATTTCAAGTAATAACCCAGGTTGGAACTAATGTTTAATTCTTTAATGAGAATAACAATGAAAATGAATATTAAAAATATAGGTTTCTCTGCCATGGCACTTTTGGCATTGGTTTCTTGCAGCGACGTGGTAGATTACTCTGTGCCTGATAGAACAAGTAATCATGGCGCACCTGTCATCAGCAATATTTATGATGTGCAGGATACTGGCTTTGTTGCTCCTCTCTCTGGTGGTGCCCTGAATCAGATGATTCACATTAAGGGTCAGAATTTGGCACAGGTTAAGAAGATTCGCTTCAATGATGTAGATGTGGATGTGCGCCAGGTTTATGCTACGACAACTGATGCATGGGTTAAGATTCCACGCGTTATCCCTACAGTTCAGAACGACGAACTCGTTTATGTTACTAATGAGGATTCTGTGAAGATGACTTTCCCTGTTGCAATTCCTAGTGTAAGCATTGAGGGATTGAAGAACGAGTTCGCTCTTCAGGGCAACCAGGTTCAGCTCAATAGCGACTATATGGATCTCTATGGATTCAATGATACCACAGAGACAAGCCCTGCTACTGTTTATATCGAGAATGTGGAGGCTGGTTACAAGCAGGTGCTTCATTGCGACTCTTGTACAGAGGATTTTACAAGTATTGTGATTCCTGAGGATTGCCCAGACAATTCCCTTATCCACTTTGCTTGGCATGAGATTTCTGGCGACAAGACTGCTACCATTCCTTATCGTATGACGAATAACTTGATGTTTGATTTCGCTAGTGACGACTTAAGTTGCTGGAATGACTGGGGAAAGGGACTTGTTACGGATGGTACCAATAGTGGCGACCCGGCATCTTTGGGCTATAGCTATTTACGCATCAAGGGTTCTTTTGCTGCTTGGTCATGGAACAGTACTGGCTTTGGTCGCAACTGGCGTTGGCTGGATGCATCTGCTCACCCAGAGAACTATGTGTTGAAGTTTGAGGTTTGCACCAATTCTTCTAATCCATTCAATAACTATGGTGACAATGGTGCCAGCGGTAGCAAGAACGGTGGTTACAACTTCACTCTCCAGGCAGGAGGTGATGGCCGTTGCCAGTTCGACCCTGTTTCTATGGGCATTAGCAATACTTATGGTAATTGGGTTACAGTTTCTTTACCTCTTACTGATGTTCTCCATGGAGGTAGCTTGCCTACAGAGCCAGACCAGTGGATGGCTCTTGAGATGGTGCTGCAGCCAAATACAGCGGATGCCTGGAATGTAGACCATAGCTTTGGTCAGTTCCGTATTGAACCAAAGAATTATTAAAGACTTTTAGATTATGAAGAAGATATTATTTTTATGTGCAGCAATGCTGGCTATGACCTTTGCTGCATGTTCTGACAACGACACCGATTACTTGCCAGCTCGTCATTTCGACGATGCGACGGCACCATCGGTGGTGTCAGTTTCGCCAGAAGATGGAGCTTCTGAACTCGATACCTTCGTTAATGTGGTTGTCACATACGATGAGCCTGTATACGCAGCTCCTAACACGACGATTAAAGTATATACCGATGACTCCACCTTTTATTATGTGGATGATACCCTTTCTTATACCGAGGGTAATCAGCTGATCATTCCTTTGCATGCAAAGGCTGCTCAGAACTATAAGATTCAGATTATGAAGCCTTCGGTGCGTGACAGTTCGTATAATTTCGCTTCTGAGTATACATTCAGTTTCTCTACCCGTGCTTACAACAACTGGGATGCAGAACTGTTTGACATTACTCCTGACTTGTGTAACGCCAATGCAACAGAGGCAACCAAGAAGCTCTATGCTTACCTGGTCGAGAATTTCGGAAAGAAGACCCTTGCCGGTGCGATGGCTAATGTAAACTGGAACACGGAGAATGCAGAGAAGATGTATGAGCTGACAGGCAAGTATCCTGCACTCAACTGCTTCGACTTCGTTCACTTCAACAACAGTAAGCCATTGAGCAGTTCTACTTGGATTGACTATACCAACACAAGTGTAGTGGAGGACTGGTACAACAACAATGGTATCGTAGAATGCATGTGGCACTGGAATGTTCCTGCATCTGAGGATAAGATTAATGATGTTTCTTCTTATACTTTCTATGCAGATAAGACCTCTTTCACCTGTAAACGAGCTGTTAAAAAAGGTACCTGGGAGAATGATCGCGTAAAGCGCGACTTGAATGTCATTGCCGATTATCTCCTGGCTCTTCAGGCTAAGGGTATCCCTGTTATCTGGCGTCCTCTCCACGAGGCTCGTGGTAACTATGGCAAGTGGGGTGATTCCGGCAAGCCTTGGTTCTGGTGGGGATCTAATGGTCCTGTCCAGTTCAAGAAACTTTGGAAACTGATGTACGATACCTTCAAGGAGAAGGGCGTGAACAATCTGATTTGGGTATGGACTTCTGAAGGTTACTATCAGGATGAGAATGACAAGACCATCACCAATGATATGGCGTGGTATCCAGGAGATGAGTATGTAGATATCATCGCACGTGATTACTACTGCAAGAACCTGAATACATCCTATCATTCATCTCTGGCTCAGGAGTATGAGGAGCTTCGCAAGATTACCAATGGTAAGAAGCTGATTACACTGGCAGAGTGTGATGCCATTCCTTCTATCGAGAATATGTTCACCGATGGAGCGATGTGGAGTTGGACCATGCCTTGGTGTGGCAAGGATGGTGATGGAATCGATTACTTCAACAGTGTATATAACACTTCAAGTTTCATGAAGGATTTCTTCAATAACAAGAATGTGATTACACGTGATCAGGTTCCAAGTTTCAAGTAATAGCTTGAACGAATCAATCATGTTTTAAATAATAAGGTGGCAAATCCCATTTAAAAATGGCTTGCCACCTTTTTTAATGACTACTTTTTAGGTAATTTAAAGATAGAATAATGCTTTTTTTTTATACTTTGCAAAGAAAGTGTAATCATTTAGCAAAATAGTACAAGGGTTATAGAAAGAATTGTGCTAACTTTGCAACCGTAAAACAGAATGTTTAACTGACAAGATTAACAACGACAAT
>ERZ1034976.2133-NODE-2133-length-13948-cov-24.113294_pt1 | contig 13948 bp, 10 predicted proteins | sample MGYA00520623_ERZ1034976 | MGnify/ENA primary metagenome ERZ1034976 (study PRJEB33766, sample SAMN09781774) | gut metagenome | biome: gut microbiome | host: Homo sapiens | place: Madagascar | study: EMG produced TPA metagenomics assembly of the PRJNA485056 data... | reverse complement strand
TGAAGTATTTTAGTAAAACAACAAGAAAAGTGTAAAGTAAAATCAGTTAAAGTCATTGTTTCTGTTATATCGGGTATAACTTTTAGTATTGATTCTAAAAAACTATACTTTGAACAGTCGTAGCCATCTGATATGTTATAAGGTTTAGCAATAATCTGCAACTTTTTTCTATCCTCTTCTGTTTCCACATTAGGCAATTGCTTCGTATCTCCTACGATAACGGCATTCTTTGCGCAGGTAAGAGCTAAAGTTCCTGTTTCTGATGAAACTTGCGATGCTTCATCCATAATGATATAATCGTATGGTTCATCTGCAAATACACATGAACGTGCAGACATAGTGGTGCTGAGTATTACAGGATATTCATTCTTCATCATCACACCTTGTCTTTTAATGTCCTTGGTATCGGTGAAAACTACTCTCTCTCGGTCTTTATAATGGTCGTATAATGACGATTTTAAGAGTGTCATGGAATCTTTGACTAAACTATTAGTCAATGCTTTTGCATCATATAAAGCCATTTCTTGATTGATTGTTTCTATACGTTGCTCGATTTCCAGAATCTTATTTTTGTAGTATAAAGTTTGAAGTTCTAAGATAAGTGGTGCCAAATTGTTCTTGTCAATTTTGTTTTGTATATGAAGTCTGTTGATACATGTCCATTTCATCCACCACCATTTGATTTGTTCTTTTAATTTGCCAATTCCGTGAGTATGTTTTACATACTTATCATCTGTCCATATTTGGCAACTTAGCCAAATGGATAAGATACGCTTTGAATTGATATGGTTTTCTAATTCTATATTTTCATCAATACCATTGTTCTTACAGAAGTGTTTCCACTCCAATCCTATCGTTTGTTGCTCTTGCAATAGTAATGCACGTTCATTCTGTAATTCATAAACCTTGTCTAAGTGTTGCGAGGTTGTATGTAAGTGCTGTCTCACTTTAAAATAGGTTGTGAGTTCTAACCCCCACGTATTAAGATCTGTGGGTATTATGGGTTGATTAGCAATGAATGCAGTTTTATTGTCTTTGTTACCAAGTGAGGCTGCTATAAAGCCAATACCATATTTTTCCAGTTTCTCAAACACATTTGCTGTAGCAGAGTTGTTGTTAGAGACAACAATCACCGTTTTACCTTGTCTAATAATGTTTGCGATAATGTTCAAAATGGTTTGTGTCTTACCCGTACCAGGAGGACCTTGGATGACACTTATTTGATGTTCAAAGGCATTAGCTACAGCAATCTTTTGGCTGGTATTACATCCAAAAGGAAAAACCAAGTCGGCATGACAACGTTTCTTTGGCTTGTTGTTAGCAGGGTTGAGGTAGCAAGCAGCTGCTGTCTCTTTATCAATAAAATCTACACTGTTATAAATCTGCGATAGTGTTCCCTCATGATTCTGTTCATCTCTGCCTAAAGGATTGATAGTTGCCACGTTTTTCATGTAGGTAAGGACATCCTTTGCGGCTGTTTCTTGTAGGCAGGATTGTGCTACTGTGATTTTTCCAGAAGCATCATCCAATACAAAATTATTGTTAAAGATAATTCTCCAATAGCTATGTTCGTTATTGCCGAAGCGCCATATTTCTCTTATATTTTGTGTCAATGTTCCATTTATATATACCTTACATTGTGTTGGGTCTTTCCACTCAGGAGTACTGAGCCAAGTTACTTTGCTATAGGCATAGTTATATGTACGTCCGTTGTTTTTGAAACGCACACTATAACCTGTATTCCCATTTTTTGTATGGTGTCTATTTGTAAGGTCTTAGGCTCCCCATTGAGTAAAACAAAGTGTTTTGATAAGTCCATTTTGTTACATTCTATTATTTATTTTTCATCTTCTGAAGCGTTCTCTTCTGAGGCTTCCTGCTTTATTTCAAGCAATGTGCGTTCATAAACCTCCTGCAACTGGTAACTTGCTACACCTAACGGAGTCGTGATGCCACGCAGAGACCATTCGACAACAGAAGAGTCTTTGTTCTTGCAAAGAAGAATGCCGATGCTCGGATAATCTCCTTCGCCTCTAAGCAATTCGTCTGCTGCCGAAACATAGAAGTTCAGTTTGCCAATGAATTCTGGCATAAAGTCAACCACTTTCAGTTCGATCACCACATAACATTTCAGACGAGTATGATAGAAAACCATGTCGGGGAAGTAAGACTTGCCACTTGGCGTGTCAAGTTCCATCTGCCGACCGACATACGCAAAGCCTTTACCCAATTCCAAGAGGAAGCGAGTAATATTGGTTGCTAACTTATTCTCCAAGTCCATTTCGTTGAACTTGCTTGGCAATGAGAAGAAATCCAACTTGTAAGGGTCTTTTATTATCTCTGTTGCCAATGCGTTTTGAGGTTGCGGCAGTGTAACATCAAAGTTATTCAAAGCTTTGCCTGTGTGCTCGTACAGTTGAGCCTTAATAACATGTTCCAATTCTGTACGGCTCATGTTGCCCTCAACGACCTTATTGAGATAAAACATCGCAGCGTTTATTGTGGCGCATTTGGAAACAATTACTGTTTGATGTCTCCAAGGCACATAAAGCAATATCTCTGGTATAGGGGTGTTGGCATCATCCACTTCCTGTAATTGTCTACCAGCCTGGTAGACAAATTCAATTTGGCTTGAATAGAATGTGAACCATCGCTTTATATGGTACAGGTTAGCTCTGGAAAATCCCTCACTCTGAGGAAATTCCGAACGCATATCAAGACTAAGTCTGTCAATAACCTTTGCGCCCCACTTGTATTGTTTCTGCTTTTCGCAAATGTCCTCGCCCAAACTCCAGTAGAATTTGAGCATTTCTGTATTCACTTTGACAGCAGCTTTGAGCTGTGCCATATGGAAGCGTTTCTTTAGGTTAGACAACCATTTTACATAGTTCTTGTCTACCATGAATGAATCGCTATTCACGAACTGCGGTATATTGTTATTTTCTGCCATAACTTTTATTCTTTTACAGGTTCAAGCAACATCACCAATTCAGACTCGGCTATGTCGCATTTCTCAAACAAAAAGCGTAAGCAACGAAGTTTACTTCTGTTGTCCATTGAAGTCCACAAGTATTTTTGTGGAGCAATCATTGTACAGTATCTTGTATCTGCTTGCTTGGCAGACCAGAAGAAACCTTCGGCATCATAGAGCGTATCGGTTTTGCGTAACCTTTCATTGCTTGTTCCTTTCTTGTTTGTTAACCAGTTATAGTTCTTTCACTTTATACTGGCATATTTATTCCAAACTGAGAAACACACCGTATAGGGGCATGTTGGTTATATTTTCCTGTTTGCGATAAGGGAGCATTGAGAAGCGTACGGCAGGTATGTCTTGATGTTGTTTTAGATAATTGTGTAGTGATGTTGCCTTTATGCTTGTTCCTCCTTTCACTTCTATTGGTACCAGTGCACCTTTCTGCTGAATAATGAAATCCATCTCCATGCGTGAGGTGTCCGAACTATAATAATAAATGTTGTTTATGTTAGATGCGAGTAGTTGCTGAAGTACATACTGTTCGGTGAATGCCCCTTTGTATTCAGTAAATACGGCATCGCTAATTAATACATTCTTAGCATCGGTGTTTGCCATAGCGCCCATCAATCCACAGTCGCATAAATAGAGTTTGAAAGCAGATATGTCTTCGTAGAACTTCAATGGCAATTCGGGTTTTGTCACCTTTGTAGTTTTATATATCAGACCTGCGTCTATCAGCCATTGTATGGCTAACTCGAATTCTTTCGCCCTACCGCCTTTTTTCAATACTCCATACACGAATTTCTTGTTCTCTTTAGACAATTGCCCAAGTATCGATTGCCACACCATGTCGATGCGTGGTACCTCTTGTGTGGGTGCGTGTTTGGAGAAATCGCCTGCATAGTTGGATAGAATTTCGTTTTGAATGGTTCGCACCTGATTGAGCAATTTGTTTTCTACGTAATGCTTTACGACCTCAGGCATTCCTCCTACATAGTAGTATTGGCGCAGATAGTCTTTTAGTTTCTCGTGGAAGGCATTCATCAGTTCGTAGTCGTGGTTATGCATGAGCTTTAGCAGTTGGTCTTCCCCCAATGCCATAAGAAACTCTTCAAAGTCCATAGGGAAAAGGCGTAGTGTCTGTACTTTTCCTACGGGGAAGGATACCCCTGCGTGTAAGGCTACACCTAACAAAGAACCTGCCACAACAATATGATATTCGGGAGCGTCTTCGCAAAAATACTTCAATGCTTCTAATGCCTGTGGAAAGGCTTGCACTTCATCTAAGAATATAAGTGTCTTGCCGGGGATGATGTCCACTCCTGTCAAAGCACTTAATCCTTGTATAATTCTAAACACATTGAAATCGCCCGCATATATGGCTTGTAGGCTTTCGTTTCTGTCGCAACTGACGTAGGCAAGGCTTGCGAATTCTTTTTTGCCGAATTCTTTAAGGATGAAAGTCTTGCCGCATTGTCTTACACCGTTGAGTATTAATGGTTTGTGCTGCTTTTGATTCTTCCACTCTACGAGCTTGTTGTATATCTTTCTTTTCATAGTTTACACTTTTAGACACATAAAAGCTCAGAAATCTTACACTTTTAGACACATGAAAGCTCAGAAATCTTACATTTTTAGACACATGAAAACTCGGAATTCTTACACTTTTAGACACATAAAACTGCTGCAAAGCTACACTTTTTGACACATACAAACAAGTATTTGTAGTGTTTTTTTGTGAAGCATTAAGATAATTTAAGTGTATAGCCAGCGCTTGAACACGCGGATTGTATCGGGCATCTGCTTTCTGGGTGGCGGACTGCAGCGCAGGATGGGAAAAAGAAGAGTCGTCGCAGGAAGACTTCTGATTATAAAATTTTTGTAACTTCTTTGACACACTATACTTTTACTTTTGCACCCGAAATTTTACACATAGTTAACTAAATAAGCAAAAGAATGAAAAAGAAAGTAGTGAGAGAAAGCTGCGGCAGAAGAATGGCTGTGTGGTCATTGGCTGCGATGATGTTGTTGGGTAGCATGGGTATGCAGGCTCAAGGCACAGACGGCGTGCCGGCGTGCTGCAAGGCGAAGGTGGCAACGGCTGCCGTAGCGCAATCGGTTGCTGACGACGTGCGTGCCGAGTGGCAGCAGCTGAAGGGCGACGTGACACTCTATATGACCAACGACATGGGACGCAACGGCTATTACGACCAGAAGCCGATAGCCGAACTGATGGGCGAAATGGCGGGAGTGGTTGACCCTGAGTGTGTGTTTGCTGCGGGCGACATTCATCATTTCAATGGTGTTGCGTCGCTACAGGACCCGCTTTGGATGACCAACTACGAGCTGGTTTACTCGCATCCCGACCTTATGCTCGACTGGTTCCCAGTTTGCGGCAACCACGAGTATCGCGGCAATACGCAGGCTTTCATGGACTACGGCAAGGTGAGCCGCCGATGGATGATGCCTGCCAGGTATTATACTAAGGTGTTCAAGCACGGCAACACTTCCGTGCGCATTGTGATGCTCGACACAACACCGCTCATCGACTCTTATCGTAAGAATTCGAGCGTCTATCCCGACGCCTGTAAGCAGGACGCTGAGGCGCAGCTGGCGTGGCTCGACGAGACGCTGCGCAACGCCAAGGAAGACTGGGTGGTTGTGATGGGTCATCACCCGATATATGCCGACACCAACAAGAAGGAGAGCGAGCGTCTCGACATGCAGAAGCGTCTGCTGCCCGTGCTTCACAAATATAACAACGTGGCTATATACGCCTGCGGACACATCCACAACTTCCAGCACATACAGAAGAAGGGTGACAATATCGACTACGTAGTCAATTCGTCGTCGTCGTTGGCGCGTCCCGTGAAGCCTATCGACGGCACGGTGTTCTGCAGCTCTGCCGACGGCTTCTCTGTGTTCACCGTAGACAAGAAGCAGTTGAAGATGTCGATGATAGACAAGGACGGAAAGATTATTCACACGATAACAAAGTCGAAATAGCATGAAGAGATTCTTATTCACAGCGGCACTCCTCATGGCTGCTACCTCTGCCATAACAGCGCACACGCTCGACGGCATCGTCAAGGACCACAAGACCGGCGAGCCGCTTATCGGCACCGTTATCAGAGTGAAGGAGCTGCCAAGCGTCAGCACCACAACCGGTCTCGACGGCACCTTCACGCTGCGCGAGCTGCCCGACCGCGGTCGCTACACGCTTGTTGTCTCGTACATGGCGTACAAGACAAGAGAGATGGTGGTCGACGTGGCGAAAGACTATGACAAAGGCTCGGAGAAAGGAAAGGACGGACAACTCATTATCGCCTTGGACGAAAACTTGCAGCAGTTGGGCGAGGTGGTTGTAACCGGACACCGCGAGTATCGCTCCGACCGCAGCGCCGTCGAGACGGTGAAGAATGCGGCGAGCGTGCTCAACGTGATAAGCCAGCAGAGCATACAGCTCTCGCCCGACGTGAATGTGGCGAGCGTGCTTCAGCGCGTGTCGGGCGTGACCATGGAGCGCGACGCTTCGGGCGAGGCTTCGTACGCCATACTCCGAGGCATGGACAAGCGCTACAACTATACGCTCGTGAACGGTGTGAAGATACCGAGCCCCGACGACAAGAACCGCTACGTTCCGCTCAACATCTTCCCGTCCGACCTGATGGACCGCCTCGTGGTTTCGAAGTCGCTTACTGCCGACATGGAGGGCGACGCCGCAGGTGGAGTGGTCGACATGGTGATGAAGGATGCGCCCGCACGCTTCCAGTTGCAGGCTAATGCCGCCGTAGGCATGAGCGACTACTTCTGGAGCGGCGCAAGAGACTATCTCACGACCAACCGCTCCGACTATACTCACCGTTCGCCCTACGAGGCGTTCGGCTCAGACTATAAGGCTTCGGCTTCCGACTTCAGGAACGGACCGGTGCAGCTGAAGAGCCATGCTACGCCGGTGCCCAACTTCATCGGCGGTCTCAGCGTAGGCGACCGTTTCTGGAACAACCGTATCGGCGTGATGCTTGCCGGAAGTGTGCAGAACACCTTCCGTGGCACGGAGCGTACATACAACTCGGTGAAGATGGCGTCGGGCGAACAGGCTATGTATATCTCTACGCTTAACCACCGCTACTACAGCGTACACGACTTCACGGCGGGGCTGCACGCAAAGCTCGACCTCTCGCTCTCGAACCACAAGCTCGAATGGTACAACATGTACGTGCGCACCAACTCGAAGGGCGTGCGCTACAACAACGGCGTGAACACCGAGTATATCAGTGCCGACTCGTACACGCAGGACGACGAGCTGCGCTCCATTTCTTCCACGCAGAGCATCTTCGCCACCAACCTCAAGGGCACGCACCATCTGACCGACCGCTTCACGGTCGACTGGTCGGGCGTGTTCTCGCAGGCAAGAGCCGAAGACCCCGACCGCACATACGTGACGCTTACCAACACCGTTGGCCGTAGTGCCGGCGCTGAGGGCGACGCCGTGTCGGGCGATATATGGAGCCAGGAGAAGAACATCCTGAAGACGCTGCCCAAGAGTGCCGAACGCCGCTTCCAGCACAACAAGGATACCGACTGGGCGGGCTACATCAACCTCGCTTACGACACACGCTTCGGCGACAAGCTGGACGCTTTGTGGAAGGTTGGCGCGCAGTATCGCCGCAAGGAGCGCAGCAACCGCTACTACTCGTACGTCTTCAACCCAGCTGACATATCGCAGCAGCTCGACGGCAACGGATACGAGCAGTTCGCCAACGTCGATTGGGTATGCAAGACGCCTTACTCGCAGGCGTCTCAGCTCAACTACGACTCGAAGGAGCACATCGGCGGAGTCTACGCTATGGCTACGCTGAGCAGCACTCTCGGAGAGCTGAACGTGGGCTTACGCGCCGAACATACCAACCAGATATACACCATGCTGCAGCACTTCCGTAACATGGGGCAGGTGGGCGAGCAGAGCTATTGGGACTATCTGCCGTCGGCTTCAGTGAAGTGGACACCGACAAAGAAGATGAACGTGCGCCTCTCTTACTACCGTTCTATCAACCGACCTGGATTCTACGAGATTGTACCCTACCAGATACAGGGCGAGGAGTATCAGGAGAAGGGAAACCCCGAACTGAAGCGCGCCCGCATCGACAATATCGACCTACGCTGGGAGTGGTTCCCGTCGAGCACAGAGCAGATTCTCGCAGGCGTCTTCTACAAGTATCTGAAGAACCCGATAGAACAGGTGTTCGTTACGTCGGACGGCAAAATCGGCGCCGGAACAGACGCCTACTACATGCCCGCCAACCTGGGCAACGCGAAGAACATGGGCTTCGAGATAGACGTGATAAAGTACATACGCCACTTCGGTGTGAAGGCAAACTATACCTACACCCACTCGGAGATTACCACTTCGAAGCGCCAGTACAAGGAAGGCAGCGCAGAGTATAAGACGGGCGTAACGCAGACTCGTCCGCTCGTGAACCAGGCGCCGCACACAGCCAATCTCTCCCTGCTCTACAAGGACACCGAACATGGTTGGAACGCACAACTTGCAGCCTCGTTCACCGGCACGAAACTCGCACTTGTGTCGCCGTTCAAGGACGCCGACCAGTGGGACAAGGCGATGTTCGGACTCGACTTCAGCGCAGAGAAGAAGTTCCACAACGGCCTCTCGCTCTTCTTCAAGGCCAACAACCTGCTCGACGCAAAGCGCGAGCGATACCTCAAGACCGTCAACCAGAGCAACCTCGAGTATGAAGGACAGAAGAGCGACAAGACCATCGTTGGCACATACCGTTACGGCAGAACTTTCCTGCTCGGCGTGCGCTACAAGCTCTGATTTTATCATCATCTCACCGTCTCACCATCTCACCACCTCACCACCTCACCATTTCACCACCCCACCACCTCACCATAACAACATCATACAATGAAGAAGATAAACACAATGGCCGGTATGCTGCTCGCTGCAGCAACGGCAATGTTCTCAGCGTCTTGCGAGAACGACAACATCAATCCGTACGATTATGCAGGCAACAACGGCAACGCCAACCAAGGTTCTACAAACGTCATAAAGACCGCCGTGGCAGAGTATCCTGTAGGCTCGCTCGTGTGGTCGAACGACACCACGTTGAGCGAGAGCGTAGAGATACCCGTCGGCACATCGCTCTATATAGAGCCGGGCGTGACGGTGACGTGCAAGGCTGACGTGCAGGTGCCTGTAGAAGTGGTGGTGCTGGGCAACCTCTACTGCCTCGGTACAGCCGAGAAGCCCGTCACCTTCACCTCCGACCGCAAGAAGCCCGAAGCCTGGGGCGGCATCATCTGCGGCTACAACTCGGAGGAGGTGGTGCTCAACCATGTAGACATAGCCTACGCCGGCGCCACGCCTACCGAGTCGTCGGCATCGTTCCAGAACAAGCTCTTCAAGACCACCATCGACGGCGGCGTGCCGGCCTTCCACTTCTGCAACGTCAACGGCAAGTTTGTCATTGCCAACAGCTTCTTCCACGACAACTACAACGACCAGACCTACTTCACGGGCGGCAACGGCGTGATCGCGGGCAACATCTTCGCCGATTCGGGCAACGCTGCCGACGGCGGCGAGGCTATCAACGTGAAGGCGGGCTGCAAGCTCGACGTAGCCAACAACGTGATATACAACGCCTGCACCAACGCCTTTAAGCTCTCTAACGCCGGCAACAGCGAGGTGGTGCCACTCACCGACATGACCGTCTACAACAATACCATCGTCGACTGCGGTTGGCGACGCTCGAAGAATAAGAAGGGCGGTTCGGTATGGGTGGAGAAGGCTGCGCGACCGGTGTTCGTGAACAACCTCTGCTACGACTCGCGCTTCGGTCTGAAGCAGCCCAAGCAGGACGGCGCCGACATGGAGCACAGCCGTCTCACGCCCAACTACTACTACGCTTCTACCGCTACCGGCGTGGAGCAGATGGCAAAGGGCGCTTCGCTCGGCATCTGGTTCGACACAGACATAAAGAGCGCCACAGCAGGCCAGTTAAATCCGCTCTTCAAGAATTTCAAACAGAACGCTGGTATGGACATCAACTGCGAGGTCGACGACCCCGACAAGGGCGCTCCGCTTGCTTTCGATAAGGCGTGGAACTTCGACCTACAGCAGGGCAGCCCCGCTCTCTCGGGCGGTGTGACCGACTTTGCGCGCATCTTCCCGAACGGCATCCCGTTCTTCGGCATGAAGAGGGTGAACTTCCTCAACAGCGCCAACGATCAGAACTACTACTTCTCGGCACCACTGCCGCAGCCACGCTTCGGAGCGTGGCTGTAACCTTGTAAATGCAATAAAGAGTGTGTGCCTTCTATGTTTCTACGCGAGAAACATAGAAGGCACACTTTTTATAAAGATAATGGATTTTTAGCAGAAAACATAAAAAAGCAGTACCTTTGCAGGAAAAGTAAAAGAGTAAAAGCAAAAAGGGTAGGAGGTATGGGCATCTTGCCCATACCACTCAGCCTAAAAGCCTAAAAACAAGGATATGAAAAATCTGATGGGTATTGTGCGTAAGGCAATGACTGTAGCAGCGTTCCTTACGATTTCTGTTGCAGCGGATGCTGCAGAAGTGATGTACAAAATCGTTGAATACAACAAGCAGACGGCAGAATTCAAGATAGCAGCATGTGGAACGGTGCCACGCAACTCGCGAGTAGACTTCGAGAACAAGTTCGGCGCAACAACGGGCAACCGCTACAACCAGATACCTCGCAACCACGAGGCAGTGCTCTATCTCGAAGGATGGCAAGGCTGCAAGGTGCGCAGCATCACGTTCTCGATGTGCTCAAACAATAAGAAAGGACAGGTGGGCGTGTCGCTCAACGATGGTGGCACAACGCTCTACTCGTTGGCACCGGTAGACTTCGCCAGCAGCGACTGGTTCGGCGAGTGGGTATCGAAAGACCTCGGCGTATATGTCGACGTGACGAAGCAAATAGACGCACCAGCCATCACCACCAACGACATGAGCATCGTTGTGGCTGGAGGCAAGAGCGAAGGTTCGGTGTATCTCGATGCCATCACTATCGAATACGATGAGGCTGACATAGCTTTGGAGTCGCCGCTCGGCTGGCAGTATGAGAAGCTCACGAAGAAGAGCACGCTCAGCGCGGGCGACGAGGTGATGATATACCGCAACGGATCGGCAGCTGCCGACTTAGGCGGCATGGACGAGACAAACTATCTCGATGTAGTGTCGGTGACCTCAACGGCTGACGTTACCTGTCCGGACGTGCTGCGCTTCACGCTGAACAAGTCTGCCGACCAGCAGCACTGGACCCTCACCGACCAATTCGGTCGTCAGCTTGGTGCGACAGGCAAGCAGAAGTTGGCATGGAACGAGGGCATAACCGAGTGGAATATAGCACTTGATCACGAAGGCGCAACGCTTACTCCTACCAACGAAGCTTACGGCACAATGCGCTACAGCACTCCGGATAACAGCTACGCACGTTTCAACCTCTACACATCTAAGACCCTACCCCTGCCGTTCCTCTATCGCAAGGGTGAGCAGAAGCAGCCCGAGCTATCGCGTTCGATCAGCTTTGCAGAGAAAGAGATGACGGTATCGTTAGATGTTGCCCACATTGGATTGCGCCCGACATTCATGCCGAAGACCACTACCGACAAACGCTTGCATTGGAAGAGCTCAAACGAGAGCGTTGCGACCGTCACAGGTGGTTACGTTACGCTCCTTAGCGTAGGCGAGACAACCATCACCGCCACCACATACGACAGTGGGGTACAAACAACAATGCACCTTGTTGTCACCGAACCGACCGCTATCAACGGCGTAACGAATGACGCAAAGGTGCATAGTCCGCGCAAGGTGCTCGACGGCAATAAGGTTGTTATTGTGACAGAGCAGGGATGCTACGGAACAGGCGGATGGAAGGCAGGGCGCAAGTAAAGCTTGTGTCAGCATTTCTTATTTCGCATTCTCCAAAATAAATGCCAAATTCTAAATAGCGGTTCGCTTAGTGCCTCCGCAGGATAATATCTAAGCAGACGAGCGTCGCGGTATAATCTTAACAGATTATGCCCCAACGCTCCGTGCTTGAAACCGTTGTCTTTATAAGCATCGTGTCCCCACGCATGGCGTTTGTCGTGATGTCCGAAATTGCCACCATGCAGAATGTCGTCGAGCAACATCCGTCCACGTGTCTTGTCTATTGGTGCAATCATCTGTTCCTCCGACAATCCCATCACCTCATGCAACACATACATCATTGCACCTGCGAAGTTCCATAAGCCGAGACGCTTTAGCGAGTTTTGAATTTTGAGTTTTGAACTTTGAATTATCGGCTTTGCCGATTTTGAATTATTCAATTTTGAGTTTTGAAATTCCAATTCACAATTCTTCAACTCCTCATCGCATAAGTGACAATTCCAAACTCCTAATTCAAAATTCAAAATTACGTGATAATAGTCTACCACTTGGCGTAGTCCGACACCCTCATAGAAGTAATGATGATAGAGGTGGTACAACTGATAGACAGCATTGAACGCAGGAGTAGGAGAGGCCACCTCACCAGCCTCATCGGGCAACGCAATCATATTGCGACACTGCACCTCGATGCTATCCGCAAACCATCGTTGTAAACGACGGCTATACACAAAGTTTGCCATGAAACCCGGTGTGTAATGCAGCTCAACGCATACACCATTCAGAGTGATAGCGATATGACTAAAACTCTCCTCGTCCACACGTCCATTTTCCTTTGCCAGCGAATGAGCCAACGCACGTATCTCCTCACGCGATGCCTTCACCCACATATCCACATCACCAGGGGTACGCGCAGCCGGATTTGGGTACATCGCAGCATTCGCTTGTCCCTTCAGTATGCAACAGTCGTAGCCCGCAGCCCTCACCTTATTATATATATCGACGGTGGCTTCGTTTAGCATCCAATTCTGTCGACGTATACCCTGGCTCGCCATGAACCAATTCATCAGCAGTTTCTGTGTTGGTGCCACGCTTTTCGGCAGTTTCGATATGCCCTCCATGATGATGCCAACTAACGTCTGCTTCCTGGCAAAACCAAAGAAACGCTCCCAATCGAAGCCCGTCAGTGCCGACCCATCAACAAACTCCCGACCATCGTAAATACCAAGCGAGAATTGTATGAATTTGTAGTAAATATCCTTTACCATTTCTCGCGAAAGATAACATTGAAAAGGAACAGCGCATTGCCAATTATATACCTGCGCCACATGCGCTTCGGCTCCTTCAGCAGTCGATAAAGCCACTCCAAACCATGACGCTGCCACCACATAGGTGCACGCTCCACCGTACCAGCAAAGAAGTCGAACACCGCCCCGATGGTACCTACATGGCAGTGGATATCCAACTCTTCCCAATGCGAGTAAGTCCACTTCTCCTGCTTTGGCGCAGTCATACCAATCCAGAGCAAGTCAGGATCAGTAGCATTGATTGCATCAATGATAGCCTTATTGTCCTCCTCCGAGAACTCAGGCTTGTACGGTGGCGAGTAAGTCACCACCTTCAGATGCGAATACACCTTAGCCGCCCGCTTCACAATCAGGTCGAGCACCTTCTGTGAACTACCCATGAACATAACCGTGAGCGGACGCTCACGGGAAACATTCTTCACTCCACATTCTTCGAGTTTGTTCATTTCAAACTCGAAGAGATCCCATCCTGCAATACGTTCCTTCGGTTGGCTCTTCGCCTTTATCCACTTACACGCCTTCACGATGCTCACCCCGTCCGGAATGAGCACATCACCATTTGTAAGTGCCTCAGCGAACAACCCGTCCTTACGTGCAGTGTTGTACGAATGTGCATTAATTGTGTTAATGAGCAACTTGCCCTCAGGCAGCGAGACAAGCTCCGCCTTGCTGCCCAAAATATCTAAATCTTTAAGTCATTAGTGTCCCGTTAAAATCGGGACCAGTTAAATATTAATCAAATAACCCCG